>Ga0131853_10021827_pt1 | contig 11607 bp, 4 predicted proteins | sample TergutLab28metaG_FD_92764 | JGI IMG/M metagenome (GOLD analysis project Ga0131853, IMG submission 92764) | Labiotermes labralis P1 segment gut microbial communities from Petit-Saut dam, French Guiana - Lab288 P1 (version 2) (version 2) | ecosystem: Host-associated > Arthropoda: Insects >...
AAAAAAATCAAAAAAAAATATAAAAAAACAATATGATATAATCAGTGGTAACATTGTTCGGCGGTGGGGGGGGGGGGGGAGGGGGGGAGGGGGGGGGGGGGGGGGGGGGGGGGGGGGAAGGACATTTGCAAAGTGACATGGCGTAGCCTGGGAAATTTTTACTAACATTTCAGAGAAACTGGATGACTTAATCTTCAGGGCAGAAAATGTAAGCAGTGGACTCCTCTGAAACATCGGTAAGTTGTTTCCAGGCTACACGGCACCACATCCCGGAAGAAAATTGGCCCATACATTCTTCATATACACTGCCGGGGAAAACTCAAACCTCACACACGCCCGTATCTTTGATTAACATTAATGAACTTAACAATCCACTTTTCCCAGTGGACTTCCTGTAACAGACTTCGATGTAAGTCCTTTGGCAGATTTCGATACGGTACGACTTCCATCCTATATGAGTGAGAAAGTTTCACTCACTTTCATTCGTGCTACAACATGACACATCAGGCATTCAATATAAAAAATATGCCTGCAAATAGCATTAAAAATTTAGACGCTGAAGGTTCCCTCCGCGTGATGTCCCGACTTGCACCTTTAATGCATTATTATTCCACATATCCGATAACATACTGCAAACCAGAAGTGCCTTATTCAGTGTTTTCCTCTAGTAAGCTGGACTAATGTTTTTAAAAAGGCACTATCTATTGTCTTACACGTCCGCCACCAAGAAGAATGGAAGGCTTTAAGTTTAACAGCAATTAAAAGGTTCGCAAAGGCTGTCAACTGTAAAACTGACTCTATTTTACCGAATGATTGGGTATTCTTGCATGTATGCATGATGGCGTCTAACTTCTTTAAACGAGCTCTTATGGTTCTCCTTTTATGATGCATTTTCACCGTCACAGTATTAGACATCAATGCGTGTTTCAGGTTCTGAAATTACACTCGGTCCCGACCCTTATAGACCTCGGAAGCTGTCAGAGAATCCGACCTTGTTTTTCTAACCGATTACTGACTCCTTAATAGAAGCAGCCGTTAATCATATATTTCCTTTTATGGGCTTCTAAATGTAGGTCTTATTCTTTCAGAGACCGAAAAGAATTGGATCACAAACACATATAGACATAATTATAGCTCCATTTCAAAGTTTTGCCGTTTTGTGAATGTTGTATTCTTTCTTTGAATGATTCCCCGACATTTGAATTTTATGTGTCGACGTTTCGGAACACTCTGTCCCATCTTCATAGGTGGTGTAAACAAGAATGGCCGGGACGTCGGCACATAAAATTCAGACACCGGGGAATCACCCAAAATAAAGAATACATCACTATAGCTACTGCACATATGGTACCCAGTATCGAAGTATGAAGAATTTTACTCAACAAAACAGCCGAAGGTCTAGAATACGCATTGCAAGTTGTGTGCGATGCACTTCGTTACACCAACGAAGGCCAGCTTTGCAAGCAAGCTATTAGAATATTTGTACCATAGGTGTCCAACCTCTTTATGGCAAAGAGCCACACCCCTTATTGCAGGCCGGTTCCCGGGCCGCACGTAAAAAGTAACAGCATGTGGTATACCTAACCGTCTCCATAATTTTGTGATTTTTATATGATATAGGCCTACATAATTTACAATTTATGCTGCGGGCCGCGCGTTGGAGACCAATAGTTCATACATTATTGCAAGCGATGCTGACGAAGTATGTGTTGATAACGTACTAATAATACCAGATGAAACCTAAAACTGTTATAATAAGCGTGGAAACAAATTCTCGCAAAAGCCCGCCATAGCGTACTTCCATTTAAAACATTAAGACGAAAATGTTATAGAACATATGTTTTCGAGAAACACACCACCGTCATGTGAGGTAACACTGTTCGGAAGTGCTACTTGACACGACAACAACAATCGTTGTTAGTTAGGAGTACCCAAGACACATTGTGCAGTTGGAGGGGGGAGGGGAGTCAGTTGTGGCCAAACGATCACAGAATGCAAACACGTCGAATATGCGACATGCTCTTAACCGTCGGAGATTGTAACAGTCGAGCGGGTACCGATGCGTAGGAATACATCACCCAGGCGCTAATGTGTTTCGACAATTGGAGCAGCATCTAAGTGAGAAAAAAAAGTGTAAAACCTATGGCACTTGTGAACGCAGGTCGCCCACGGACTTGCGCAAATTTCAGCCAATCAAGACTTCATGCCACTCTGACAAGTGTACCTTACAGACCCATTTGAATTTGCCTTATAGGTCCACTAAAGTTTACTTTACAGATCCATTAAATTTTACCTTATGAGCCCATGCAATTTTACCCTACAGACCCAATGAAGTTTACGTTAAAGGCCTAATGACATTAACGTAGAGACATTTGAGGTTTACCTTATATGCACACTTAATTTACCTTATACGACCACTGAAATTTACCTTATTGACCCATTAAAGTTAACCTTACAGGCCCACTACAGTTTACCCTATAGTCTCACTGAAGTTTACTTTACAGGGCCTTTGGAAGTTAAAAATACCTCGTCCGTAGATAATAAGGAATGTGTATGAGTGCTATATTTGAAAGCAAAAGAAACCGATCAAGCATACGAAAGGTAACCTCTACTTATAAAAGACGTCACTTGGCACGCAAGATTCATATTTTTCCAAGAATGAACAAATCACACAAGATCGTTTCCAGGGGCGATATAGTACTTCAGACACATGGAAGGCCCCTCCTTTGCTTGAAGGGCATGGAAATAAGTGTAACTTGTTTACCAACTCCACTGTGAAGTGTTTCTAAAAGCTGCTGATCGCATAGTTTTCCGGTCTTATGGAGCCCACAGTTCATTATCGAACTACGAACACCAGACATGCAGTCATGGCCAACCTTCGACCTTTATCTTTCAGATCCATTTCAATATTTTCCTTCCATCAAGTTGCCAGTTAAGAATGAAAGCGCAAGGTAGCAGCCGTAGACATGCTGCGTTCGATGTTACACCTCAAATTATCCCGATTAAAGTTTCATACGTGCATAATCAGAGAAAGCATGACCACAACGTTGAACAGCCAGTCAGTAAAATGTTTATCTGTGTAGCTGCAGTCATAAATCGTAAAACTCAAATTCTTCCAATGAAATGTTAACGGACTTACGTTGGTTTTAGACAAAGATACAGTTCTTACTTCACAGACAGCAATGGGCTTCGATTAGACAGTCCTGTTGCTTAACGTTGCTCAGAAAATCAGTCGCTGTTTATTGTAAGAATTGCATGTAACACATAATCTCACCACGTGGGCAAAATGCAGCACTTTTAACGTTAAGACTGCTGTTACATACACCAGCCACCACTGGCCTTTAGAGGGTTAGTCACTCCGCTACTAAGTCCCAAACAGTATAAAAGTACGGCTCCTTAGAAAGAGTTCTCTCCACTCCTCACGTCTTCGGTTTAGGTACCCTCCTCGGCAATTCCTTGAGAATGCCTTACATGAAATATACTAAAACTTCCAGTACAATCTACATAACTCAAAATCAGAATAGATCTACCGTCTCGGGGTCGTCAAATACACACGCTGTCACATTAACACTATCAGTCTCAGCAGGCCAGTATATGTCGGTTTGTCATTCGTTTCTACAGAAATGAAATGAGAACCTCAGTGCGCGTTGAGAGGACATGATTAAAATAAACCCATTTCAAAGAGTAAGCAACACAAGAGCGCAAAATTTCTTGCTGATAAAATGGTCCTCTTGTCTATTATTATTATTATTATTATTACTTAGTGCTTAAAATTATAGACCTCAAACAAACCACGTCCCTAGGGTACATAATGTTGCAGCTATTCTGCAATTACAATTTATGGTATATGTAACGCTACTTCCCAAGATAAACGTTCTGTACTTTTACATTAGCACTTTCCGAACAATGTGCTCAGTGCCAAATATGTATGTGTTCCGCAGTTCCCTTATATCAAGCCTTCCCATTATGTAGCTCAGGTATTTTCGTAACGATATGGAGATGATTTTAGTTGGCCACATTATCACTGGTATAATTTTTTTGTTTTTTGTTTTTACCTTCCACGTGCGCTGCATGTCTGTTGTCAAGTACGAGTATTTATATTCTAGGATCTTGCCGTCTTCTTTCTTAATGACATTTCTGTCTCCCGAATTGCAGCTTCATTTAACATACGTGTTCCTTTTTCATTACCCCGGATTATGTTGTTCGGTTCATTGTTAGGGACGGCTCTGTCGGTTTTCAATTATTATTATTATTATTATTACTACTACTAACTGCTACTATTACTAGCAGCTCTTTCCTATAATCGATTTTCTTCGCAAGACAATAACAGTTACGCAAATGCTCTTCACATCTACCTAACTTACACAATTTACATGGCAGAAGATATCAACTTGCTGCAATTTTTGTCATTAATGTTCTATTTTTTTTTTGGCGGGGGGGGGGGTGTTTAAGTAATATCCATGTACCGTGAACATTACTGGTCTCCGAGTACCCACTTGGAATCTCCAAGACTTCCTTTTGTTTCATGTTAGTCCATCCTTCACAACTGTCCCTCCGCCAGGTGCGCCACGGCGGCAAATGTAGTTTGTAGTGATTTGGTTGTCTTCGGAAGGCAAATGTCACCCTCAGTCAGATTTGGTATTATTACTAGTTTTTTATGATAAGGTGTCTTAATTAATTACTTAAGTATACTTTTGTTTGTTTGGTCTTGATATGTGTCATGTTTACAGTCCCCCGTTATTTGTGCTGTTATGTGTTTCTGTAACTGGCCACCTGGCTGTTAACTCGACACGTGAATTACGTAAACTAACTACTAACTGTCGAGTTCGTATTGTTATTTTTCACTTTTTTATTATTGTCCCTGTGTTTACGTTTGTGGTTAATTATTTTATGTATTTTATCTGTGCTGTCCCTATACTGTTGTGTCAAGATGTAAATAACAAAAAATTAATTGTACTGAATTACTGCGCTGAGTTGTTTTCTCTTTTTCTGTTTTTTGACGTGTAACTGTGGTGTATTTGTGAAAACTGAAATGAACCGAAGTAGCAGTACTAACAATATATTCAGCAAGGAGATATTTTTCTTAATCTCTTAAGTACGTCAGATGTGATTTGTTCTTTATATCACATTGTGCTTTCGTTTGCAGTTTGTAATTGGACGTTTTTTTTTTTTTTTTACGTTTCCAGTGCTATTTCTATAATTGTCTTTATGACAGTTGTGACAGCGCATTAAAAATTAAGAATTAAATTTATTCTAATTAATTTAATTTCTACCTGGCTTTCCGAAGATGTTCCGATTTGCATTGTGTACATTCAGTGAAACAGTGACGTCAAAATGATCTCTCAAGTGCTATGGTGTAGAAAAGTGGATCACTGCAATGCTCGTATACGGGAACAATAGCTACCGAAGTGGTTTGTCGAAGTTTCCTGTTGAATTTTCGAAGGTCATTCCACCAGTATGACCGTATTTTGATAAAAGTAACGTTAGACTATGCTGTTGTCTTTTGTACGGAGGTTTTAGTTACGAATACAAAGGCAATACATTATAAACAGATTCTAAAGAAAACGAATAAGAGAGCCAGACAAACCTACCATGAAAGCAATTGATCCTGGGCTTCCAACCGAGACTCTACCAGACTGGTCCAACCGAGGTTCATTGCTCGGCTTAAAAAACACGTGACTTTCGCCGATATAGTTACAAGCAACCATATTCATAAACCCAAGAGTGTAGTAATTTGGTCCATAGCTAATAAATATCAAGCTTCCTCTAAGGCAAATACAGCCAACCAGAATTATTAGCTGTCTTCAGAAAGGTGTAGCCTATATCCGCTTGCACACGGAGAAATACGAAATAACTAATTTTAAATTACTTCCAAACCACTTTCGGCGGGGTATCAAACAGACGTGGTTAATAAAAATGTAAAATAGGAAACACTCAAGTCAATGCTTCCACACCAAGATAGAACCTCAAAGCGACCTTTGTCGCTCTGTACAACCCGGAACAATTTCAGAATAATTCAAGTGAAGATGCGAGACACGACATAAGTAGACCCATAACAACAGTATAATTTAAATATAACGAACGAAAATGCCTCTGCAACTAAGCGGGAGAGCGTCAACTACGCTGGTTAAGCAACAGCGACAAACATTTCTGAGGTAGTAGCATCAGTCGATAAATAATGAACATACTGAATACACAATATCGGAATGCCGCAATCATCGGAATGCACCCACTTAAGGGCAAGTGCATAAGCTTGTTACTTACTTACTTACTCCATGGTACAGAGTCCTTCTTGAGAAGCTAACTGGTTTCCGGCTAGTCAAGAAATTCCCCGCATTTTATGGAACCCGAAGGTTCATTACCGCACTCACAGGCGTCCGCCACCTATCCCTATCCTGGGCCAATCCAATCCAGTCCACATACCCACATCCCACCACCTGGAGATCCATCCTAATATTATCCACCCATCTACGCCTAGGTTTCCCCAGTGGTCTCTTTCCCTCCGGTTTCCCCACCAAGACCCTATACGCCCCCTCTCCTCCCCCATACGCGCCACATGCCCTGTCCATCCCATTCTACTCGATTTTATCACCCGGACAATATTGGGTGAGGAGTACAGATCACTTAGCTCCTCGTTATGCAGTCTCCTACATTCCCCCGTTACCTCGTCCCTCCTAGGTCCAAATATTCTCCTCAACACCACATTCTCAAACACCCTCAGCTTCCTTTCCTCCCTCAACGTCAGCGACCAAGCTTCACACCCATACAAAGCAACCGGCAAGATTATAGTTCTATATATCTTGATCTTTAAATTTTTGGATAGCAACCTGGAAGACAAAAGACTCTGCACCGAATGATACTGTTTTAAAATACAAAATATTTCTTAATACGTTTTACATTGCGTTTTGCTGGCTTTTCGTTATTTGTGTTGCCTAAAATCGAAGGCAGAGAATTACGAGAGAAATTTTACCATGACCTGAAACTACAGCTCACATCCAAACCATCTCAAGCGTGGCTTACTTAATCACTTTTCAACAACAGATCGCCATCTGGTCAAAGAACCAGAAAGGCCGAAAGAGGGAAAATATGAGTTTCAGACAGTCCGCTTGATAATACGAATACTGTAAATAAGTACGTGCGACGCAATTCAGAGTACTCGTTCAGAGAAATGAGAAAGGAAGCCATAAGTCTATGGTAAAACACGATGCTATGGACAGAAGCAGTTTCAAAGGCGGAAGAGACGCCAAATTCAAAATCAGGGGTGTCAGGAGTGGATGCCCTAAGAATAATGCAGTAAGGCCAAGATGGAAGACATCGCGTGGAAACCCCCATTCTTTTTGCGCTTTGAATTTATTCATCATTTTCGCAGAGTTAGGACACCCCGGTATCTATACGTCATGGATTTTAAATTCGTTTCTCAGTGTTTGTTTACCCGAGTCCTTAATAAATTAGGCCTATTTGGCTCCTCAATTCAGTCACTAAAATATTCAAAATGCCTGCTGAAGATTCCCTTCATCGGACCAGGTTACTGGTGTGTATGTGTGTGTGTGTGTGTGTGTGTCTGTGTGTGTGTGTGTGAGTGACTAAGGTGAGTGAGTGTGTGTGTGTGTGTGTCACAGCTAAGCAATATTACATAACATTCATCGTCAATTCCTCAAAAGAATGTCTCACAGTAGCAAGAATAAGACGAAAATGAAGACGAGTACGTAACACTGACAGAATGATAATGACAGTGGAAAACCGAAGTATTTGGAGAAAAACATATCCCACGAGGTCAACTGTTCTATACAAAAAACCATGTGGACTAAAAGGGGAGGAAACTCGAGTCTCCAGCGTGATACACCTGTGACAAACGGCGTTCAGCACACATTTCAAATAACAAATTTGCCACTACGAGGGGGTTCTGATAAGTCGTTAGCCCGACCTAATTCCCGATGTCGTAGGACGGAATTGATAGTGTCGTTGGAAAGAAGGATCTGTTCATGTGCCGAATTGCAAGTCTTTTCTTGTAATAGAGGATGAAAGGAAGCATGTCAAGCGACGCGCGATTTCAACAACATGGAGACGCGAGCTGTCATCAAGTTTTTTTCCTGCAAGGCAAGGCAAGGCACCGAAGGAAATTCACGCCATTCTGAGAGAAACATTAAGGGAATATGCACCATCGTATGCCACCGTCAAAAACTGGGTGGCCTAGTTTAAACGTGGTGATTTTTCCAATTGTGATGCGCCTCGTCCTGGACGACACAAAACAGGGACCACCCCGGAGATTATTTATCAAGTTCACGAGCTAATCTTGGAAGACCGCCGGATTTCTGCTAAATCAATAGCTGAGCAACTGGGCATCTCACGAGAGCAGGTTGGGTCCATCATTCATGAAGAAATGGACATGCGGAAGCTCTCCGTGAAGTGGGTCCTGAAATGCCTGGACGCGGATCAAAAACGTCAACGGTTCCAGTCGTCTGAGCAACTTTTGGAATTTTTTCGGTGCGATCGAAATGATTTCCTGTCCCGACAGATGACCATGGACGAAACCTGGTTATATCACTATGACCCAGAGACAAAGCAACAATCAATGGAATGACGGCATAGCGGCTCACCCCGCCCCAAAAACTTCCAAGTGCAAAAATCCGCTGGAAAAGTTCTCGCCTCGATTTTTTGGGATCAAGAAGGCATCCTCCTCATTCATTATCTTCCAAAGGACCAAACTATAAACGCGGAGTATTACTCATCTCTGCTGGTGCAATTGAAGGAGATTTTGAAGGAAAAACGCCGCGGGAAGGTCACCAAGGGGGTCTTGTTCTTGCACGACAATGCCTCGGCTCACCGGGCACTTGCAACCCAGAAAAAACTGGCCTACCTGGGCTTCCAATGTCTTGATCACCCACCCTATTCTCCGGATCTGGCCCCGCCGGACTACCACCTGTTCCCTGGACTGAAAAAACAATTGAAAGGTCGCCATTTTTCGTCCGACGCGGAGGTCACTGCTGCTGCGGAGACCTGGAAGGACGGACAACCTTCTGAATTTTTTTTGAGTGGCTTGCAAAAGTTACAGCAACGGGCTAAGAAGTGTATTGAGCTTCGTGGGGAGTATGTTGAATAAATCCTGATTTTGGTCGCTGTAACTTGTTTCCTTCCTGGTCGGGCTAAGGACTTATAAGCACTCCCTCGTACAATCTGAAACGATTGATGCTGTAAACGTACAGGTAAACAATCGTTATTGCGACAATTGTAAGAAACACATAGACACGCGTTGCAGAAAAACGAAAGCTTTCTTGATGTCAGAGCAAGCGACACCTGTAGCAACCACCTGCCACCTTTACAGGCGACCTCAGCATACGATAATAAAAAATACGTAAATGTAAAGGAACGTGCAAAACTGACAATCTTGACAGGTTTCCAAGTATGAATTAAAGCCACCAAAACATATAAATTAATGACTACACTACTTCCTTTTCTAGTATTGTGAGAATTACCTGCCACTTCAACATTCAGTGCCCAAAAGACATCAAGGAATAACCTCAAAGTTTTATACCTTCACTATGTTCGTAATCTTCACCACACATGTTTCGTACCTACATGCTTATAGTTGCTGACAATGTCTTGCCGTACCAACTTTCATTTCTGTATCTATACACGACCGGTCACGAAACTGAGAAATAAATACACATTCAGAATGCGCATTGTTTTCTATGTTCTTGTTTTACATTCAGCACCTCAGTTCCTTTAAAGTGCTTCAGCAAAATGTATCAATAAGACAGGTCGAAGTCTCATGGTGCTGGAGTTGGTCCCACATCAAGAAGTTCCCAGAAGCTGTCAAATTCGTATATTTGTTGGTCGTGAATTTAATATATACACTTAGGACAGCGTTCTACAATAAACAATCATACGGAGAAGAATAAAAATTTGATTTGTTTCAACGGTAATTAAGTAGAAGACAAGCATACACTTGGGCACGGTAATATCTGCAGCCCAACAAGTAAAGTATAAAGACAGAAAATGTACGTATCATAATGTTAACAACGAGGCGCGCTCAGCTCTTTGCATCCGGTTCTAATTCTAACAATTTCACGTACCGCTTTGGAAAAAAAAAATTCAACTAACATTCTGTTCGCATATTTATATACTTACGTGATTTGTGAAGACATCCAAAGAAAAGAAACAGTGCTGCGAACCAACAGACCGTTCGCTTAGTTCATGGCCCACCATACAATACTGAGCGGCTAAACAGACCTTAATGACAGTTTATTATTTTGTTAACAGTGAAATAGCACCCCCAGTAGGCCAAGGCCTCCTCATTCACGAGGTTTCTAGATCACACACAACTACGCACCGTAGTCGGTAGGACTCCTCTGGACTAGTGATCAGCTCTTCGCAGAGACCCCTACCTGACAACACACAACACTCACAACAGAGAGACATCCATGCCCCCGGTGGGATTCGAACCCACAATCTCAGCAGGCGAGCAGCAGCAGACCTACGCCTTAGAACGCGAGGCCACTGAGAACGGAAATGACAGCTTATTAGTTGCGCAATTTCTCTGTTTTCGTACATCTGACCGAAGATGAGGCAGTATGGTGGTGCTTTTGGTTTTCCGTTACTCGGACGGAATTCAGGTCGTAGACCTACCTGCGTGGTGCCAGATCATGTTTACATTGGCGCCTCTTCCTTTGGCCCCTCTGGTTAAAACATATTTTTTGTAATTAACTCTCAAACAGTAAGAAATTGTGTTAAAACACTGGTATAAAATGTGCTTAGATTTTCTGCAATTTTGCCTGAGACTCGTTCAACCCAAGACGTATTCAGCAAGGCATCGCCATAAGTTTACGTAGGATTTCATGAAATGTAACTGTTAAACCAAAACTGAGTATGACCCACAGACTTAATAAAACCCCCAACATAAAATCTCCTGAAAGTCTGCGCAGTAGAAGCCGAGACTTTCCATGCTGACGGACAGACATGAAAAAGCCAACTGTCGCTTTTTGCAATTGTTTTGTCAACGCACTTAAACGAGACACTAAACAGTTGCCAGTATCTATGGTCGTATGAAATCTCGCAACAGACCAACAAGTGGCAAAAAATGTTACATGAAACTTCAAATGTTTACGGTTATATGTATGTTATTTTAAATACATCACACGGTGTGTGATACTGTTACTTGTCAGTATGAAAAATGCCACGCGCCTACATTGGCTCATTATCTGCCACAAACCAAAATTCCGCGTTTTTACGGGCACTGTGTTTAAATTTATGTACTAAAGCCAACAAATACACATGTATAAAATACGTTTTATCAGATTATTAATTACCAACACGTTGCCATCACTTTTACTACCATAATCAGGGTAGCTTTACAACAGTATAAAAAATACGAGATAAGTATTCTTAGTACTAATGTAAAGCTACCCTGACGATGATAGTAAAAGCGATCGAAACATGTTGATTATTAATAACATGTGATATAACAAATGTAATACTCGTACACTTTTTTCACCATTTCACCGTGCATTTTAGAATATATTCACTTTATTATAACCAACTTATGCACTTATATGTTTGTTTAAATTATGTTGATATTTTAAAACACTAAAATATAACACACTAAAACCA
>Ga0131853_10021828_pt1 | contig 11606 bp, 9 predicted proteins | sample TergutLab28metaG_FD_92764 | JGI IMG/M metagenome (GOLD analysis project Ga0131853, IMG submission 92764) | Labiotermes labralis P1 segment gut microbial communities from Petit-Saut dam, French Guiana - Lab288 P1 (version 2) (version 2) | ecosystem: Host-associated > Arthropoda: Insects >...
CCCATCAGGGTGGCGATGAGCGGCGGGATCTTCAGCTTGGCTATCGCGAGCCCCTGGAGCGCGCCGAACGCGGCGCCCGTGGCCACCCCGATGAACGCTCCCAGCCAGATCGTGCCGGCGGACGCGCTGGCCCCGCCGTTGCTCACGTAGAATTCGCCGGCCACGACGCCGGACAGCACGAGCGCGAAGCCGACCGACAGGTCGATCCCGGCGGTGATGATGACGAAGGTCTGGCCGACCGCCATGACCAGGAACGGCGCCGTGGTCTGCGCGGTCAGCGACAGGTTGCTCAGGGTGAGGAACTTCCCGGGCGAGAGCCCGGTGAAGATCGCCAGCACGATGATCAGTGCCGCGAAGACCCAGGTTTCGCCCGCGGCCAGCGTGCGCCTGGGGCTCACTGGCCGTCCCCTTCAGCCTCGCCGGCTCCGGCGGTGCCGGAGCCGGGCCCGGAGTCGGACTCGGTGGTGAGCGCGCCGGTCATGGCGCCGACCAGTTGCTCGACGGTGGCGTCGGAGCTCCGGAACCGGGCGACCCGCCGGCCCATGCGCAGTACCTCGACGCGGTCGGCCACGGCCAGCACTTCGGGCATGTTGTGGCTGATCAGCACGACCGCGATGCCGCGGTCGCGCACCCGGCGGATATTGTCGAGCACTCGCTCGCGCTGGACGACGCCGAGGGCGGCGGTCGGCTCGTCCATGAAGATGATCTTGCTGGCGTAGGAGACCGCCCGGGCGACCGCGACCGACTGCCGCTGGCCGCCGGACAGGGTCATGACCGGGGCTCCGACATCCTTGAGTTCGACGCCCAGGTCGGCGAAGGCCCGTACCGCGCTGCGCCGCATCGCCGGCTTGTTGAGGATGCGCAGCGGCTTGAACCAGTAGATCTCCCGGCCCAGGTGCAGGTTCGCGGCGGCGTCGAGGTCCGGCGCCAGCGCCAGGTCCTGGTACACGGTCTCGATGCCGTGCTTGCGGGCCTCCAGCGGGCTGTTCATGCTGACCGGGCGCCCGGAGACCAGGATCTGCCCGCTATCGGCCCGCAGCGCCCCGGACAGGGCCTTCACCAGAGTGCTCTTTCCGGCGCCGTTGTCGCCGATCAGGGCGGTCACCTCGCCCTCGCCGGCCGAGAAGTTCGCCCGGTCGAGTGCCAGCACGCTGCCGTAGTGCTTGCTGAGCTCCCGGGCTTCGAGCAAGGGCCCGGATCTTTCTGACCCCGGATCGTCTGGCACCGGCCCGCCCCTCTCCGCCCGATCCTCATCGACCGTGGGCGTTGGTAACAGTTTCATCATGTGCCACCTTCGCCCGGGTGCCAAGAGTTTCCGCCGATACCCGCCAGAAACTTGCGTTCCTGCTATCGCACTGGTCCCACTGGACCCTTCAGCGCAGCCCCGCCCCTTTCCCAGAGGGGACTGAACGTCACGTTGCCCCCTGTCTATGGGGTGCAACGTCACTTCGAGTTCTCGCGAGGGAGGTGCCGTGTCCCGCGCGGGAGGTGCCGCCGGGGAGACGCGGGCGGGGAGACGGGGGCGGGCGGGGAGGCGGGTCAGGGCTGGGAGGCGAGGGTGATGGTGGCGGTGCGGGACCGGCCGTCGCGAAGATAGTCGACGCGCACGCGGTCGCCGGCCTGGCGGGTCAGCGTCAGCTTCTGCAACTGGACATTGCTGGTCGCGGCCGTCCCGTCGAGGCGGGTGATGATGTCGCTCTGGCGCAGGCCGGCTTGCTCGGCCGGGCCGCCGGACACGACGCCGGCTACGTACAGGCCTCCGTCCGTCCCGGCCGCGGCCGCCGCGGAAGGGGGAATGGGCACCGTCCGCAGGCCGAAGTACGCGTGGGTCGCCCGTCCCCCGGAGATGATCTCGTCCGAGATCGTCCGGGCCAGGTCGACCGGGATCGCGAAGCCGACCCCGATGCTCCCGCCCGCCGATCCGCCCGCCGGGCCGGGGACCGTCGCCCCCGCGGTCGGGATGCCGACGAGCTGATTCTCGCAGTTCACCAGGGCGCCGCCGCTGTTGCCGGGGTTGATCGCGGCGTCGGTCTGGACCCCCGACACCAGCAGGGCTGACCGGTCGGCCTCCGACGGGACCTGCACGGTCCGGTCCAGGGCGCTCACGATGCCCGATGTCACCGTTCCCGACAGGCCGAGCGGCGCGCCCAGGGCGACGACCGGCTCGCCGACGCGCACCGACTCCGACGAGCCGAACTCGACGGGCCTCAGCCCGCGCCGGGGCCGGACCTTGAGCACGGCCAGGTCGGTCAGCGCGTCCCGGCCGGTGATCGTGGCCGACGCGGTGGTCCCGTCGGCGAACAGGATCCCGACCGTGCCGTCGTGCGCGGCCGCCGCGATCACGTGATCATTGGTCAGGATGTAGCCGTCGGACCGGATGACCTCGCCCGACCCCGTCCCGGCCCCGACCCCGCCCGACCCGGGGCCGGAGGCGGCGATCGTCACCACCGACGGCAGCACCTCGCTGGCCACCCGGGTAACCGGGCACGCCGCTTCCTTCGCGGGCGGGACACCGCCCGCGGGCGAGCCGCAGCCGATTAGCCCTCCGGCGGCGGCCAGGGCGCCCGCCAGCGCCGCGGGCCACCGCCGGAAGCGTGCGTCACTCACGCGTTGAGCGACTTGTCTTCGCGTCGGCGTCGGCGTCGGCGTCGGCGTCGGCGCCGGTGTCGGTGTCGGCGGAGGCACCCGGCCCGGCCGAGGCGGATCGCTGGCCGGGGACGCTGGCCGGCCCGTCTGTGCCCCGCCCCAGGGACCGCCGCGCCGCCAGCGAGCCGATCATCTCCAGGAGGCCCATGACGATGAACCACGCGCCCAGGAAGAACGTCAGCGCCGCGATCGAGGCGACCGGCGACGCGATCACCACGATCCCCGCGACCAGGCTGATCACGCCGAAGAGCACGGCCCAGGCGTTTTCCGCGCGTGTCGCGCCGCCGCCGCGGCGGGACGCGAATTCGGCCAGGGCGGAGATCCCCTGGATGACCCAGGTGAAGCCGATGAACAGCCCGATCAGGGCCAGGCTCAGGTGAAGGTGGCGGAGCAGGGCCAGGCCGCTGATGAGGAACAGGACTCCGGCGATACCCCGCCAGACCCGTTCGGACGCCTCGCCGCCGACGGCCCGCACGAGGTGGAAGAGGCCCGAGACGATCATTACCACCCCGAGCAGGGCGGCGATCACGGTGAGGGAATGCGTCGGCCGGGTCATGAGGACCACGCCGAGGGCCAGGGTGATCAGGCCGAGCACGAACGACGTCCGCCATCCCAGCTGGAAGCGGGGAACGTCGTCCCCGGAGAGGGGCGCGCGCGAATGCTCCATGCCGCCAGGGTTCCCCGGTCAGCCGGGCCGCGCCTCATCCGAAAGGGGTGAAGCCGGCGTGCCCGGTGCGGGTAGCTTCCCGGACGCCGGCGAAGACGCCCCGGCGAAGACGCCCCGGCGAAGACGCCCCGGCGAAGAGCCCGGCGGAGAGCCCGGCGGAGGGGGACCGATGGCGGTCGATGACGAGCGAACCAGCGGCGGCGATCCTGTGGTCATGCCCCCCGCGGGCCAGTCGGCCTCGGGGGCGCATCCCACTCCGGAGGGAAGCCCGTTCCCGCCGATCGCCGACTACGGATTCGTGTCCGACTGCGTGGTCACCGCGCTCATCGCCTCCAGCGGAAGCGTGGAGTGGATGTGCCTGCCGCGGATGGACAGCCCCAGCGTTTTCGGGTCCGTCCTGGACCGGGGCGCGGGCTCGTTCCGGCTGGGTCCCGCCGACGTCAGGGTGCCCGCCGGGCGGCGCTACCTGCCCGGGACGATGGTGCTGGAGACCACCTGGGGGACGCCCACGGGCTGGGCGGTGGTCCGGGACGTGCTGCTGATGGGGCCGTGGCGGCATGAGTCGAGCCGGTCGCCCCTGTATGCGCGGGCGCCGACGGACTACGCGGCCGAGCACGTACTGCTCCGTACGGTCCGGTGCCTGAACGGGACCGTCGATATCGTCCTGGAATGCGATCCCGCCTACGACTACGGGCGACGGCGCGGTACCTGGCGGTACACCGGAGACGGCTACGAGCGGGCGGAATCGGTGCTCGACGAGCAGCCGCAGGCGCTGATCACCACCGACCTGAACCTGGGAATCGAGGGCCCGGTGGCGGTGGCGCGGCGGCGGCTGAGGGCCGGGGACCAGGCGTACTGCGCGCTGTCGTGGGGCGACGCGAGCCCGCCGGAAAGCTTCGGGGAGGCCCACCGGCGCCTGGCCCGGACCGGGGACTACTGGCACGAGTGGATCAGCCGGGGCGATTTCCCCGATCACCCGTGGCGCGCTCACCTGGAACGGTCGGCCCTCACCCTCAAGGGGCTGATCTACGCGCCCACGGGGGCGCTGCTGGCCGCCGCCACGACCTCGCTGCCCGAGACCCCGGGCGGGGAGCGCAACTACGATTACCGGTTCAGCTGGGTGCGGGACTCCACCTTCATGCTCTGGGCCCTCTACACGCTCGGCCTGGACGCCGACGCCAACGACTTCTACTACTTCCTGGCCGATCTGGCCGACGCCCGGCCGGACTTGCAGATCATGTACGGGATCGGCGGGGAGCGGGAACTGACCGAGCGAGTCCTGGACCATCTCGGCGGCTACGAGGGCGCGCGCCCCGTCCGGATCGGGAACGGGGCCTGGGACCAGCGTCAGCATGACGTCTGGGGCGTGCTGGTGGACTCGGTCTACCTGCACACCCGGAGCCGGGACCGGCTTGACGAACGCCGCTGGCCCATGGTCAAGCGCCAGGTCGAGGCCGCCATCGAGCACTGGCGCGAGCCCGACCAGGGACTGTGGGAGGTACGCGGCCCGGCCCGGCACTTCACTTCTTCCAAGGTCCTGTGCTGGGTCGCGGCCGACCGGGGCGCCAAGCTGGCCCGGCTGCGCGGCGACACCGAGCGCGAAGCCGGGTGGCGGCAGGCGGCCGAGGAGATCCACGCCGACGTCTGCTCCCGCGGCGTGGACCGGCGGGGCGTGTTCCGCCAGCACTACGAGTCCGATGCCCTGGACGCCTCCGCGCTGCTGGTCCCGCTGACCGGTTTCCTGCCGCCAGACGATCAGCGGGTACGGGCCACCGTCCTGGCGATCGCCGATGAGCTGACCGTCGACGATCTTGTCCTGCGCTACCGGGTGGAAGAGACCGACGACGGCTTCAGCGGCGAGGAGGGGACGTTCACGATCTGCTCGTTCTGGCTGGTCTCGGCGCTGACCGAGATCGGGGAAGTGGACAAGGCCCGGCGGCTGTGCGAGAAGCTTCTGTCCTACGCCAGCCCCCTGCTGCTCTACGCCGAGGAGCTTGAACCCGGGACCGGCCGGCACCTGGGGAACTTCCCGCAGGCGTTCTCACACCTGGCGCTGATCAACGCCGTCATGCACCTGATCGGCGAGGACACGCGCGCCAGCCTCGGCTGACCGGGGCGCGGGCACGGACCGGTTCCGCCCGGCCGGCCCGTCGGAGCCGGCCGGGTATTCCTCCATGGGGACCAGGCCGGACGACCAGGCCTCCAGGACGGGGGTGACGACGCGCCAGCACTCCTCGGCCTCGTCGCCGCGGATTGACAGCGCGGCGTTGTGGTTCAGCACGTCGTAGAGGAGATGCCCGTAGGGCGGCAGTCCGGGCGGCGTCATCCGCGCGGTCATCGTCAGCGGGCTCATCTCGCCGACCCGCGCGCCGACGCCGGTCAGTTCCAGGGCCAGGCTCTCCGGTTCCAGCCCGAACCGGAGCACGTTGGAGGCGGGAACGCCCAGCCCGGACGCCATGTGCGGCACGTCCCGGAACCGGACGGTCACCTCCTTGTGATCCCGGCCGAGGGCCTTGCCGCTCCGGATCCGGAACCTGGTGCCGAGCCAGCGCCAGTTATCGATCTCGAGCTGGATCTCGGTGAAGGTCTCGGTGCCGTGGCCCGGGTCCACGCCGTCCTCGTCCACGTACGAGGGGATGTCGTGGCCGTTGATCCGGCCCGCCGTGTAACGGGCGCGGCGGGTGCGTTCGGCCGCCTCGTTCACCGACAGCGGGCGCACCGAGCGGAGCACGTCGACCTTGCGGTCGCGGAGATCCCGCTCGCCCAGGCTGACCGGCGGCTCCATCGCGACCAGGCAGAGGATCTGCAGGAGATGGTTCTGGACCATGTCCTTCAGCGCGCCGACGCCGTCGTAGTAGGACGCGCGTCCTTCCAGGGCCAGGGACTCGTCCCAGACGATGTCGACCGAGGCGATGTGCGAACTGTTCCAGACCGGCTCCATCATCCGGTTGGCCAGGCGGAAGCCCAGTACGTTCTGCACGGTCGTCATGGCGAGGAAGTGATCGACCCGGAACACTTCCTGCTCCGACATGGTCCCCGCCAGCAGACGGTTGAGGGCCGCCGCGCTGGCCAGGTCCTCGCCGAACGGCTTCTCCACGACGATCCGGCTGCCCTCGGGCAGGCCGCTGCCGGCCAGCGCGGTGATCGCGCCGCCGAAGACGGCGGGCGGCAGCGCGAGGTAGGCCGCTACCGGCCCCTCGCCCGCGACGGCGTCCGCGATGCCGCGCGGGTCGAGCGCGTCGGCCTGCCGGTAGGAGGCGGCCGACACGACGGCGTCCCGGACGGGGACCGGCAGGTGCCCGGCGAAATGGTCCAGCTGCGACGCCGCCCAGGACCGGAATCGCTCGTCGTCCCAGTCTTCGCGGGCGGCGCCGGTCAGCTGGAACCGCTCGCTGAGAAGCCCCGACGCCCGCAGCGACGCCAGCCCGGGCAGCAGGAACCGGGCGGTGAGGTCTCCGGTCGCGCCGAAGATGGTGAGCCGGTCGATCATGGAAAGCCCCCTAGAGCAGTTCGAGTTCGCGGGCCCGGCGGACCGCGGCGCGCCGCCCGCCCGCGCCGAGCTTGCGGTAAATGGCCGCCAGGTGAGTCTTGACCGTGTTGACGGAGAGATAAAGCTCGCCGGCGATCTCGCCCGCGGTCATGCTGGTGGTCAGGTAGGCGAGGATGGACTGTTCCCGTGGCGTGAGCCGGAGCGGAAGGGCCCGGGACCGGGCCGCGGCGGGCGCGGGATTCCCGGGCGTGACAGGAGCGGCGGCCGGAGAGGCCCCGGCGGGCCAGCGGCGGGCCACCGCGGGATGGCGCGCCAGCAGGCCGCCGAGCGGCTGGCGGGCGCGGGCGAACGGCAGCACCAGGTCCTCGCCGGCCACGTCGAGCGCGTTCGTGATGAGTTCCGCCGCCCGGGCCTGGTTCCGGGTCCGGGCGGCGATCACGGCCTCCAGCAGCATCGCCTCCACGAGCACGTACCGGGACAGGTGCGGCCGGGTGCCGCTCAGCACTCCGTGGACGCACTGCCGGGCGCCGGACAGGTCGTCCAGGGCCAGGCGGGCGCGGGCCCGGGAGACGTCGGCCGGCGCCGAGAGCGTTCCGCCGCGGTGCCGGCCGAGAATCTCCAGGGCCGTGTGCGGCCGCCCGCGGCCGATCTCGATTTCGGCCCGGAGGACATCGCGCTGCACCAGGAGCAGGCCGGGCCACGGGCCGTCGGCGGAGGAGTCCAGCAGGGCCCGCGCCTCGCCGGGACGGCCGGAGAGCGCGTGCACGGCGGACCGCCACACGGCCAGTCCCGGATCGGCCGGCCCCGCCGCTCGCAGGGCACGTTCCGCGCCCGCCAGGTCGGCCCTCATCACGGACCCGATGGCGGCGGCCAGTCGCAGGGCCGGGGGCATGCGAAGCCCCGGGTGGCCGCGGAGCAGGCAGTGCGCCCGCAGTTCCGCGTCGCCGGCCTGGCGCGGGCGGACGCGGTAGCTGTCGGCGCAGGCGGCCATCCCGAGCACCTCCGCCTGCAGCGGGACATCGCCGCAGTCCTGGGCGCAGGCCAGGGCCTCGAGCAGCCGGTCGTCCACGTCGTCGTGCGCGCCGTGCCAGAAGTGCGTGCTGGCCAGGGCCAGCAGCACGGCCGCGCGCAGCCGCGGGTCCGGGGAGCTCACGTAGCGGGCGGCCGCGCCGTCGATGGCGTGGGCGCCGGCGGACCGGAGCCCGGCGCGGAGCAGGATCGCGCCGGTGAGGTCGGGGGCGCGGGCCGACACGGACCAGCGCAGCGCCGCCTCGAAGTCCCCGTCCCGGCGGGACAGGGAGTGAGGAACACCGTCCGCCGTCTGAAGTATGGGACCCGCCTCCCCGCTGGCACGATCACTCGTACCCGTTCAGGGTCTCATGTCATAACGGAGGGTGATGGCGAGGGGTGGGCCGTGTCGAAGGCTGCACTGGTTTTACCGCGGCTTTACTATCGAGGTATGACCCGTGTGCTGCTCGCCGAGGACGACACCTCCATTTCCGAGCCGCTGTCCCGCGCGCTGCGCCGGGAGGGCTACCAGGTGGAGGTGACGGAGGACGGGCCGGCCACTCTTGACCGTGCCCTGTCGGACGGGGTCGACCTCATCCTGCTGGATATCGGCCTGCCCGAACTGGACGGGCTGGAAGTATGCCGCCGGGTCCGGGCCGAAGGCCATGCCGTCCCCGTGCTGATCCTCACCGCCCGCGCGGACGAGGTGGACACCGTCGTCGGCCTGGACGCGGGCGCCGACGACTACGTGACCAAGCCCTTCCGCCTGGCGGAACTGCTGGCCCGGGTCCGGGCCCTGCTCCGCCGTGGCACCGCCGAGGCGCCGGCTGGCGTCGCCCGGGGGGTCCGGGTGGACTCCGAGGCCCGCCGGGCGTGGCACGGAGACGCCGAACTCGACCTGACCACCAAGGAATTCGACCTGCTGTGGATCCTGCTCCGCGACGCCGGGAAGGTCGTCACCCGCGAGCAGATCATGCGCGAGGTCTGGGACGCGAAATGGTGGACGTCCACGAAGACGCTGGACATGCACATCTCCTGGCTCCGGCGCAAGCTGGGCGATGACGCGCACCACCCCCGGTACATCACCACCGTCCGCGGAGTGGGCTTCCGCTTCGAACGGGGAGATTAATTGCGGAGACGGCTGTGGCTGGCGGTGACGTTCGTCGGCGGGGTGTCGGCGGCGATCGCGGCCGTGCCGGTGCTGGCGATCGCGGCCGCCCGGGACGCCTGGCTGCTGGCCCTCGGGCTCCCGCTGCTGGCCGCTGCCTTGATAACAGCAACACTAATGGCGGGCGGCGTGGCCCGGAGAGTTACCCGGCCGGTGGAGGAACTGTCGGAGGCGGCGGCCCGCATCGGCACCGGCGACCCGAGGCCGGTGGGCAGGCGGTACGGCATTACCGAGCTGGACCAGGTCGCCGACGGCCTCGACAGCGCCGCGCGGCGGGTGAGGAACCTGCTGACCGCCGACCGCGAACTGGCCGTCGACGCCTCCCACCAGCTCCGCACCCCGCTGACCGCGCTGTCCATGCGGCTGGAGGAGATCATCGCGTCGGCCGGGCAGCATCCGGACGTGGTCCGCGAGGAGGCGACCGCGGCTCTCGCGCAGGCCGAGCGGCTCGCCGAGGTCGTCACCCAGCTGCTGTCCCCGTCCCGCCGGGTCGGCCACGGGACGGCCAGCCGGATCAGCATCGACCGGATCGTGCTTCAGCAGATGACCGAATGGGAGCCGGCCTTCCGCCGGGAGGGCCGCAAGATGGTGCTGGTCGGCGAGTCCCGGCTGCAGGCCTACGCGACCCCGGGCGGCCTGGCCCAGGTCATCGCCACGCTCCTCGACAACGCCCTCATGCACGGCAAGGGCACGGTCACGATCCGGCGGACGCACACCGATCGCAGCGTCTCCATCGAGGTCGAGGACGAGGGCGACGGCATCCCGGCCGAACTGGTCTCCCGGATCTTCGACCGCGGCGTCAGCGACCGCCCCGAGGGCACCGGGCTGGGCCTGTCCCTGGCCCGCACGATGGCCGCGGCCGACGGCGGCCGGATCGTCCTCGCCCGCAGGCACCCTCCGGTGTTCGCGGTGTTCCTCCCCAAGAACGCCCCGCGTCACCGCGGCCGCGACCGGCATGCCGGCCCGGCCTGAGCGAGGTCAGTTGTCGACCGAACGGATCGGCGCTTCCGCCCCCGCTCCCGGGGAGCTCCTGGGGACGGGGACGGTAACCACGGATCCGTTCGGTACCGGTGGTCTGAGGAAGACCCAGCGTTTGTAGGAGAGGTACCGGAAGATCGTCCCCAGCCCGGTGCCGACCACGCTCGCGGCGTTGTAGGCGAGCGGGCCGCGGGCGCCGAGGCCGTACACGGTCAGGCCGATGACGGCCTCGGCGATCAGCAGGCCGATCACGTTCAGCACGGCGAACAGGGAAGCCTCGCGGAGCAGCGGCTGGTTCTCCCGGTGCCGGAAGGTCCAGAACCGGCTGCCCAGGTACGCGACTACCGTCGCGACGCAGACCGCGATCGCCTTGGCCTGCAGCGGGCCGACGCCCGCGCCGTGCAGCGCGCCGGTGCCGCCCAGGTCGATGACCGCGCCGGTCGCCCCGACCACGCCGAATTTCGCGAGTTCCGGGATGAGGTGACTGATACGGCGGTAAGCGTCAGTGACGAGCCGGGTCATTCCTTTGTGCTTCCCCGCCGGCTGGCGAGCAACCGCCACGACAGGTAGATGATCGCGGTCAGCACGAAACCGGCCTCGAAGGTCAGGTCGCCGGCGGCGCCGAAGCGGGAGGGAACGACTCCGACGTACTTGGTCTGGTTGGAGAACAGCCAGATCGACAGCCCGCCGCCGATCAGCATCGCGACCGGTCCCGCCCAGTTGGTGTGGCGGGTGTCGAAGAGCATCCGCTGCTTGGTCTCCACGTCCTGACGGCGGCGCAGGAACTGGTCGCAGAACATGACGGCCAGCCACGGCGCGATCCAGTACGCGATGATCAGCAGGAAGTCGTTGTATACCGAGCCGGCGTTGGACAGCTGGGACCAGCCCAGGAAGAACCCGATGGCCCCGAATCCCAGGGCCACGATCGCCCGCCGGATGTGCATCGGCAGCTTGAAGCCGATCGCGTTGAACGAGATCGCCCCGGAGTAGATGTTCAGCGCGTTGGCGGCGATCGCGCCGATGCAGATGGCCAGCAGCGTGAAGTCGCCCAGCACGTTCGGCATCAGGCCCGTGAAGACGCCGGTCGGGTTGGCGCCGAGAAACGGGCTGTTGTCGGGGAGAGCGGTCGCGGCGGCGGCGCCGACGGTCTCCAGCAGCGAGCAGGAAAGGAACAGCCCGAGGCCCGCCCACAGCCCGACGGCCCGGCGGCTGGTGTCGGGCTTGAAGTAGCGGGTGTAGTCGCTGGCGTACGGGTTCCAGCCGACCGCGTAGCCGAACGTCGCGCCCAGCGTGATCAGGAACGCGCCCGGGATCGTGTGGTGCGGGGCCGACGGGTTGGTCTTGGACAGGATCACCGCGCTGGCGATCAGGAAGATGACGGCCAGGACCGGGAACGCGTACCGCTCGAAGACGTGGATCAGGTTGTGGCCCGCGAAGGCGACCGCGATCTGCAGGAGTACCACGATGAGCAGGCAGAGGACCTGGGGGAGACCGGTCAGCGTGTTCAGCGCGAGAGCGCCCGAGATGCTGTTGACCGCGAACCAGCCGATGCCGGCGACCACCGAGTTGATCCCGGCGGGCAGCGCGTTCCCCCAGTAGCCGAAGCCGAGCCGGCTCAGCACCATCTGCGGCACGCCGTACCGTGGCCC
>Ga0131853_10021829_pt1 | contig 11605 bp, 6 predicted proteins | sample TergutLab28metaG_FD_92764 | JGI IMG/M metagenome (GOLD analysis project Ga0131853, IMG submission 92764) | Labiotermes labralis P1 segment gut microbial communities from Petit-Saut dam, French Guiana - Lab288 P1 (version 2) (version 2) | ecosystem: Host-associated > Arthropoda: Insects >...
AACTAAACACTTTGCTGACAGGCTACAAATATTCTTACATATTATCTCTTAATCATTAAGGATTGGAGATACCTAAGTTCAAGGTTGATATTGTATTACAAAATTCCCTAGGTACTGGGAAATACTTCAAAATGATGTGTAAATTGTACCCAGTAGGCTTATGCAGTTTTGAAGGGACAGTAGGTCATTATGTTCAACATACAAAGTATCACATTTACGTGTGTACAGGTTACAACCCTCTTTTGAGAAACAGCATTTGGTACCTTTAGACCTTACCACAAAATTTCCCAGCACATTTTCAACAAGTTACGACTCTCCACTTGCTTCAAAATTGTATGCATCACTTCAAATGGCATGATAAATGCTGAGGTCTTTACAGTGCTATTTACTTTCAGGGACTGTTTTTGTGTTGGTCCCAGTTGTAACAGCATACTTACTGTCTCCAGTAATGCCAGGAATATGAGTGGATTGGGTAGCTCTGCCAGTTACCAGACGTCTCTTCATGACAGCATTGCCAAATGTGAAATATTCAATCAAGAGACACTTAATTGTGCACGTGAGGTTCACATTTTCACAGCAGTGGCTATGAAGAATACTGTCTTCTGGAAGGTGACACCATGCAGTCTAGCAGAAATGCAACATTTTGCAGAACCTTACAGTTGCTATCAATACTAATTTCCATGACATGCTCTACTTTTATACAACTGCTGGTAAACAAGGCTCTGGACAACTTGAAAGATGGTGGAGAAATCAGATTCAGCCTTACAATGGGTCCTCATGGCCATAACCCTGAAAGAACAGTATGACTGAAGGGATGTGCCCACTTCTTTGTGTTAGCATTCTCGCTGGAAGTTAAAATGGTTACACTTCCGCTCTTCAGAGAGATCATAGGAGCATGTATGTGACAAGAATTTGTGCATTAGGATTTCAATCTTACTCCAGACTCAGCTCTCAACTATCACACCATCAACTGAGCGACCATAACACAGCAAGATCTATACAGTTGTCTATGATAGTAGCCATAATTGCCACTTCTAATAATTTATAACCATAACACACACCAAGATAGGAAGTACACTAAGAAGTTGGAGACGCAAATGACATATAAGAATCCATTTATCTCAAATCTGCATGCACATTATCAACTTCAACAGCTGAAAGTTAACAGTAAACATATTACTTTTGTCTTTATATAATTGAGAATGTATGTTGACATGACCTCTGTACATGCATCTTCATTGAAGTTCTTAAACCAGCTGTATATTGCCCACCAATCAATTAAAGCATGCACCATCCTAATCAGGACTGCAGTACTTTCCACAAACACAGCCGGTAATCTAAAAAATCAGAGTTAATAACTTTATATTCATCTGCCATAAATGTCATTGAATGTAGTTTATTTAAGACTCCTTGGCTACTATCTTACAACAGAAAATGCAGTTGTTAAGAATATTACCCTTATAGTGGAATTCTGTAAGATATCAAGCTTAAAACTATGTTCTCTAACACAACTGTGTGGTTCTCCCACTCACTTTATAGCCTAAGTATAATACTTCAGAAACCAAAGAAATTTCTGGCTCCCAACAAGCAACTTATTTATGAACAGATAATTTTAATTCTATTTAATTCTACTGCAGTGATTCAACCACGCTACCAAAATATTAACACCACATAAAATGTTTTTAAAAACACCTAAATTTAAAAACACACACACACACGCACACAGAACTACATTGCATGGAGTTATTATTACATTTAAGATTACCATTGTGCAGTCAAACATTAGTATTGAAATAATATTTTTCATGTCATACATGTGCATGTGCACAGCTGAAAACTGAGAAATACACAATGGAAAGACAGCACACAAAACACATTGAAGGCATGGCATGTTAATGAACTTATGGGTTCATAATCCTCACTCCTTCTGTCACAAGAACACAGTATTCATTATGATCAGCAATGAATAATATCATTTATCACACTATCATATGTTACAGAATGAAGCTTTAGATTTGGACCTTGGAATATTAGGAGTTTCTGTGGGAACAATTTACTGAAATCAGTCACATGAGAATTCTCCATGTAGAATTTACATTTAGTGAGTGTACAAGAGGTTAGTGGGGCAAACATGGTATTTCCCTAGCAAAAGCTACATATTTTTCAATGAAAGAACAGAACAATGGTATTTTTCATACATAAGGGAATCCGACCAACAGTTAAGAGGACTGAGTTTATATAACACTTGTTAGTCACTGTTGAGATGCCATATTTACCTGACTATAAGTCAAAAACATATCCCTGGTTCATATTCAGAAAATTAAGCATCATAAAGGGGGGGGGGGGCTATCTTATATTCTAGTATTACTGATTCATGTCCTGAATACACATGCCACAAATGAAAATAAAGCTTCATGCCAAGGACAGATGAAGAGCTTTTAGGTGGGACTAATCAGTTCCTTAATGAAACTTTTGTTAGGAAACCTCAATGTGAAAGTAGAAAGAGAAGATATTCTCAAACTGATAAATGGGATGGGTACAAAACTCCCACACCAAAATACTTGGATTTTACCCAATGAGAACATACACATTCAAGTTTATCACATCTTAGTACACAAAATATGACACTGATACATATAGCTTACATTGTGATAATAATCACTAACAGATACTTATGAAAGCTGGGGAGAAACTGTAATTAAATAAGTATCAGTTGGATACAGATTTCATACCAAAATAAAATGCTGGGGTTCGTGAGTGGCATCAGGTTAAATTCTCAAAGAAATGTGAGGGATCTGAAAACTTCAACAGTAATGCTGACGTATGTCAAGGACAATATCAAAACTTCAGTGAACAAGAGTCTATGTTATTACAAGTTAAGGCATTATGGTTTCATAAACAGTGATTAATATTATTATCAGACCAAAGGAGGCAGTCTAAACTGGAAATATTACATAATGTCAGTCAAATTCCACAAAGACAATCTGAACAATGAAGAACATTAAGATATTCAAACTGTATAGAACAAACAAGAATGACTTGAACACTGTACCAGAAGACTGAAACAAACAGGAAAGTCAGCTATACTATAAGCTTGTATACAGACATAGATTAACTTAAGAAAGGTTAACAACCTTCAACCAATTTCATACAACACACACAACAAATTTTCTCTAAGTCTAGCACTTAGCTCAATAATTTAGGAGCCAGACATTCTTTCTTCTGCAGATTTCAGTTGAATTCCTAACAAACTTGAACCTTCCACTACAGCTGTTGCAGATATTGTGTGTATGTCAAATAAGTCACAAGATATTAATACACAATAGACATATTCTTCCAAAATTAAATTGCAAGAGTGTGTGACACATCTGAGAGTGCTGGCCTAACAAAAAGCAAGCTGGTTGCTGGTTTCCTGCAGTGGTTGAGGGGGACAAAAAATTAGAAAAACAAATCTTGTGACAGGAGTTGGTAAATAAACTTACTGAGATGGCCAGGACATGGAGGTTCACTGAAAGGGGTAAAATTATATAAGAAACACCAAAGTCCTACCATTTTTAAGGACAAAGCAGTCTTTTCCAACAGTGCATGTGGATATGCAAAAATGTTGTTCTATATACCATTTTGTCACAGTTTTATCTAAATTTGTTTGTTTTGCTGGCTTTATAAGTTACCTTGAACCACCTTCTGAACAACAGCTAGTGCCTACTACATCAAATGATATTGATTTTGCTTTACGAAATAGCTGACTTTTTTTTTCTAATAACAGACACCATTTGCTCTTCAACCCCATACTCCATACACATGGCTGCCATGCTTACACACCACATTCTAGCTTTTCAAATTACCTCTGATGTGTGTTACATTTAAAAGCACTTGAGATTTCTCTTGCCTTTCTTGGACCCTACACTTAAGAAATTTAACACAATAAAGAACAAAGTATAAAAAAAGAACAAGATGGGCAACATATGGATAACATAACACTGAGGTGTGTTCATGCAACCACTGTTGCAGTGGAAAAGCAATATGTACTACATATTTTCAGTGTGTGTTTGTAGCCTTAGGTATTCAGATAGCAATGCACATGCACCATATTGTCATCTGTGGCCTGTCTGGGTCTACAGTTTTTTTCCACATCATCTCTTAAAAAGCACGATTTGGGGGGGGGGGGATATTTAATGTAAATTTTGTTTATTTTATTTTGTCTCATACATTTCTCAATCTAAGAAGAAATAAGCAAGATATGATAAAAAAAATATATGTTGATCTTCACTAAAGACCTGCTATTCTTGTCAGATTTTAATGAAACTTTAATTTTTCTAATAGATTTTCATAAAATACTCATAAAATTTCATCAAAATATGTCCAGTTGGAGCCAAGTTGTTCCATGCGGATGGAGAGACAGACAGACGGACAGGATGAAGTTAACAGTTGCTTTTCACAATTTTGCAAACATGCCTACAAAACAAAGGTTATCGAAAATATTCTGCAGATGCATCTGGTCACTGTGGAGATGACTAAGATAATGTCAAGAAGAGCATCTAATTTTCTCTCCTCAAAGGCAGCAAATGCAATTCATTCGTATGTAAATAAATTTTATTGAAAAATAATGTTGTCAATAAATAAACACTCTCACAAAATGTGGCAGACCCATGAGACCAGTTAGGCCAATCAAAACACTTTTAAACAAGATAGGAAATGTATTTATAATGAAACACTGTGCTGCATCATTCACTTAATTTTATACAATCTCAGCCATCGTAACAGTCTAATGATATTTTGCTCAGAGACACAAAATGTAAGACAAATTCATTTCACCAGCAGCAGTAGTAAGTGCTTAGCACTATAGTTCAGTTAAACACTCTTGCCACAAACACTCAAAGACGTGTTGTTTGTATTGCCGACCTACATACAATGCTGTCATCAATGTACTATACTGAACGTGTTGCCATGGAAATGCAACAATGTGTTCTCTTTAGTAATCATGTTGACCTAAAAACATTTCATTATACATATATATATATATACATACCTCCTTGTCTATCCTAACAGTCCTATACCATTTCACGGGAAGAAAGTGATTTTATGGTAAACTCATGACACCTGCAACAATACAACTTAATCAGGTCTTAATTTGCATTGTCCAATATTTTTGTCCAATTGTATCTAAATCTGAATTTTCTTGATAGATTTTAATGAAAGTGACCAATATCAAATTTCATAAGAATTCGTCCAGTGGGAGCTGAGTTGATAATGTGAGCAGACAGACGGATGGACAGACATGACAAAGCTAACAAGCCCTTTTCATGACTGACGCAAACATGTCTAATAAGACCAAACTACATCTATGTTAGACCTGGTACAGGCAAATATCTGTCTGACACCAATCCTTATTCATAATGATTTGAAACGTGACGTGCTATAGCGCCAGTATCATCATGATTTACAAGCCCCATGCCTGTTGCATGATGTGCTAACATAACATTCCAATCCTCTTGTATGGTCTGTTTCAACCATTCTTTGCTTATGTTCAATCCTTTCTTCAGCCTCCGCAGGTATCAGACAGAAAAAAACTCTCTCTCTCTCTCTCTTTAAACACACACGCACGCACATGCACATGCAACTCCCTCCTGCAACTATGGCAACCCAGGAGACATCCGTGGTAGCATGGCAACTAGGGTGAGACTCGTTTACTCACCTGCACACACTCACACCCAGCACACTATACAAGGTAGATGTAAATGGTGGTAAAACTACATTCAGTGCACAACAGAATTAAAGATGAAAATACAATTGTTCCTGTGCTTATGCAGTAAGCCACAAGGCATACACATGGGCGGAGATAAAGTTCCACACATTTTTAATCTCAACAATAGATGAAGTAAGGGGTAGGATCATCCTCTGGCTTCTTTACTCCTGTGAAATTAACAACAGGTATTCTTTGGACAAGGGGTTGGTTGCATCCAAAATTGGACTGGCCCCTGCTTCTGCCAAGAATCAAGTCCCAGATATCCAGACTGGAGGCAGTGAATTTACTGAGTCAGCAATCAGCAAGTGTAAAATAACTGGGTATGAAAATGATCTTTTCAGATCCCACTTCTAAGTGCAGGGAGGTAATGAAGTTAACTACTGAAAGTGTTCAGTAATGTCAACAGCCAATGCTCTTCCAGTATCTGGTACAAATTTGAATCTTATATTATTTTAAAATTAGGAATAATATTTATAAATAAGCATGTTAAGTCATCATGAGAATTCAGCTTGCACTTGCAGCAGCAGATGTGTTTTTCTCCCATTTCTTGTATTGTCTGTGTATAACATTCATATGAGAGGTGAGACTTGAGCCATTCTTGAGTACTTTTCCACACAGATGACACGGAGTACGCTGAGCAGGGAAATGTTGCTCCACAACATGTCTCTTTAGGCTTGCTCTCCGCATCATTTTACCACAATATCGACAAACTTTATGATCACTACCACTGCAACTTCCTGAAACATATTAGTTGGTCTTCAGTTACTTAGGTCCAAGACTTAAAATATGCATACTTCCTTACATTATAATAAATTCTAATTAATGTACTAAGGTAAAGAGAAGAAACAAAGAACTAATGATTAACATGTACTACAAACTGCCAGAATGCAATAAGAATCACTATTAATAAACCTCTTTTTATATTAAAACACAGATGCCCTTGTATACAGACATGCCGAAGTAAGTCTGGCTTCTAACAGTTGGAAACCATAAAGTTTTATTATTTATTTTTCTGTTCTATTTCAAAACAAACTGTGTCCAGTTATCAAATCTCTGGCTGTACAAGACTGGGAAGAAAAGGATTAGTTAAGCAAAGGTTCTTAAGCAGATGCTGAAAGGACAAGGTGCTACTGTTCACTCTAACAGCATTTTGTAGCATGTTGCAGGGGTAATAAATTAATGCACTTTTTATATTTATAAATTTAAAATGTATTTACGCATTTACTTAGCAACACTGAATGATGAATCACAGCTGCCACAATCTCTTCAGAAATGACAGCAAGTGTGATCAATTTACTTTCTCAGAATGAATAGTATGATCAGTCTTAAGTAAAATTATACATCTCTGTCATTCTTGCATTACAACACCTCAAAATCTGCAAGCCTAACAAGAGAGATAAAATAACCATGCAGTATTCCCACCAAATTTACAAACTCCTGTAGGTTGGCATATGTCTTAAGACATTATATATTACAAAACAACAACAACAGTAGTAGTAGTAGTAGTGGTGGTGGTGGTGGTGGTGGTGGTGTCAGTTCTTTATTATTAATGTAGTGGCACAACAGCCCCATGGCCAATTACAGACAGGAACATAAAAAAAATACACAAATAACAAATGAAAACGGATAACAAGACATCACACTTGAAAAACATCACTAATAATACTATAATTGTTAAAGCAAAAACTGTTAAGAGAGATCACTTGTTCCTGAATAGCACAGCGATTTCCAATTCAATTCACAGACATGCAGGATTAGCAGCAAAGGACAAGTTGCTAAATCAACACTTGAATGCAACAATACACAAATACAAAGATACTACACAAATACTTGAAAAAAGGAAGAAGAGGCAGAAAGAAGCTATAAAATACAATTAAATTAATTACAAATCTCCTAGCTCAATTCAAACCACAATTGACATGAAATATCAGTGACTGAACTACAGCATGAAATCTGTTTGAGAGTTCTGATTTACTTAGTAAAAATATCTACACCTAGCAAATTGTTAATCAAAACAGATCGTCTGTTGAATATACCACAAAACCTGATGATGGCATTAGCTGCCAAAGTGCACCTAGTGGAAGGACAGTTACAACGTTTAAAGTCAACAGGCAACAAAATCTCCAAGATTTCCACTTAGCACATACAGGCCACAGTTTCCAAAACAACCGTGTAAAGAAAAACCAACTTGATGCACAACTTATTCTTAGTATATTTCGTCAACCCTACATGTTTCAGGCCTATCTAGGCCTATCATCAGGAGGTACAACTGTACATATACAACAAATGGTACTTATTATTCTTTTTAGATGACTGTCTGTTGTTGTGACAAAATATACTAAGAATAAGCTGCGCATCAAGTTGGTTTTTCTTTACATGATTATATTCAAGATGCACGATCAACATAACAACAACAACAAAAAGTTTCCAAAACAGTATGGCAAAATATAGAATTAATATAAACATCATGCAACAAAAGTGCGCTGAGGGATGCCTCCAAGCACTTGAAGTACAAAACTTCAAGTAACCTGGAATATTTAAAGTAAATGTATTGTGACTGAAAAGGTGAGTGACAAAGAGAGTAAACTTCTACTGGATGGAAGAGGAAATGTAAAAGGTTACAGTCCTAATTAACCCCAACAATCTATCTGAGAAATTATGTAATCCACATGATGGTGGTAATGCAGTTGAATCAGCCAGTACTCCCAGATCTTTGAAGCAGTCAGTGCACATAATGCAGATTTACACAAACTCTAATCAGAATCAAGCAAGTTGGGTTTTCCAGAGATGGAGATAACTCTGGTCTAGTTGCAAATGAAGTTAGGAATGCACTATCCATGAATATAATTTAGATCAAAATGAAGTAATAAACTGTCAAGAAGGTAATTAATGCTAAGAAAAATTTCTGTGTGATAAGCAATGAGAAGGCACTTTTGAATACCTGACCATACAAGTCATTAACAAAGATGTTGAAAAGAAGTGGTCCCAGAAATGATTGTTTTAGTACACCAGATAACACTTCATATGGTGCAAAAAGTGCTCCACCATAATGGACATAAGGCATTCTGTTGATCAAGTAACTATGGAACAAGCTCATATATATACAACAGATAGGCCGCAGTCATTTAGTTTTCAAAGGAGCAGTACATGAATAATAATAATAATAATAATAGTGACGATGATGATGATGATAACAACAACCAAAATAACTTGAAACAAGTTGTGAAGGTAAAGTAACCATATTATGGAATCAACAAGTGAAAACATTCCAAACAATAAACCAGACATCATAATTCGTGACAATGAAAAAGGAACACGTACAGTAATAGATGTTGCAATTTCACAGACCAAAAGAAGCTGAGAAGATTTTAAAATATAAGGACCTTACAACAGAAATGTAGCACATGTGGAATATAAAAGCAAAAGTTATACCAGTTATAACAAGGGCAACTAGAACCAACTCAAAATCATTCACACAACACCTCAGCAACATACTGGGAAAGTACGAAATCAAGGAACTACAAAAAAAAATCCATATTGGGCACTGCACACATACTTCAGAAAGTTCTAATGTAAAAGCACAAAACATATTTTAACATGTGAAATAACGTCACATGTAATACACACTGCAAATACAGAACAGCTGCAATACTATATACCACAGAAACATGGTTTGTTTCAGATATATAATTGTAAATGCCCTGCATAAACGTGATAAATATTATAATAATAATAATAATAATAATAATAACAATAATAATAATGGCAATCATGATGATGATGATTATGTAAAATATTCATACCTGGGTGATGTCCTTTGCCCATATCAGAAAATGCCTTCTTTCTAACGTCAGCCCAGTCTATCCCCTTAGATCATATTGGAGGTAAATCAGACTATCTGTTATCAATAACAGGGATTCAAAATCCATTCTTCTGTTAAACTACGCACATTTAACTTCAGTCAGTCTTTCAGGGTAGCCCATGGTAAACATAAACAGATGGTGCAAAACAAAACTAATTCAGTAATTAATTTGTATTATCTTGCAGGTAATATGCACAAGAGTTGATGGTGTACTATAAACCAACAACAAGCACATTACCTGAAATCGGTAACACAATCAGAACTGACAATTACATGAACAGGAGACTGTGCAAAGCAAGTAATAAGTGCTTCCTTTCAAAGATACAATAACAACAATAAAATACTAGAATTTTACAAAACAATAAATCAAGCAGAAACCAGTATCATGTGTAGTTGGTATTCCTTACTAAGACATTCTTACATTTAACAGTGTTTACTTCTCTCTTGAACAAGAAGACATATTGTTAAGCATGTCTGTATCCCTGCAAAATGTCTCTAAGATCACTCCAACTGTGTCTGTATGCATGTAACAACTTTAAAACTGCTGGATGGATTTTCATCAAATTTGATAATGACAAACTTACTGAAAACTTCGTAAGCCATTTCAGTTTTGGTTACAATCAGATATATAACACGAAAACCTACAAGCACTATTGGCACACATTTGCCATATAACGTGCTAAATATTTACTGCAGTGACAATTGTTTTATGCCCAGTACATTTTTTGTACTGATTCTGACTCTGTTTAGACAATAAAACGAACAAATGTGAAATGAACATTTCAAAGATTTTAAATTGAAGAATTCGACAATGGCTCTTAAACATACCCATACTCCCCATGCAACAAACAAAAGCAAGTCTACAAGTACACTGCAGCATGCAAAACAATCTGTTATATTGTGCTCTATGACTATATGATGTGTGTAGTACTAACAGGTACAAAAAGCTTTATTATCGATTATTTACATATTCAGCATATAATTTTGACTTCTCACCAATTTGGATAATCATCCATTAACAGTGCAAACTATATGGGGATTTAACGTTTCTTTGGTGTGTTTGCAAAATTTGGAAAAGCAACTATTAGCTTCATAGTGTTGGTCTGTCCAACCATCTGTCCACACAGAACAACTCAGCTTACACTAAATCAATTTTAATGAAATTTGATACTGGAGGATCTATTTAAAAAATTCATGTTTCATTAAAATCTGACAAGAATAATGGGTACTTTACACGAATATCCATGTACATTTATGATACTTAACTTAATTCTTTTACAATGAGGAATGTGTCAGACAAAGTTGTAGACAAAAGCAAAACAGATATTTTATGTTCAATAACTTTTTTTTCTGAAAATTGTGACATTTAAGAGATAATGTGAAACATGGTACAGCCAGACAGGTACACATTATAACATGATGCAAAAAATATGCAATTTGCATGCCGGATAACTAAGGCAAGAATACAGATAAACACACTCATAGTACTTAAAATCTGTAGCCTTTCCAAAGCAACAATGGTTAAAGGAACACCTCTCAATGTTTCGTTATGCATACACTGCCTGTTTTGTTTCAATTAAAAGTGAAGAGTGCACCGCATCCTCCATCATTTATTCACAGTCTGAAGATTCCAGCCCTGATGTGTTTGGTGTGCAGAAAGTTTAAAAATGTAATCAACTGTGTGTTATTTATAAGAAGCATCAGAAGTAAATTAGTATGAATTCAAAATCAAGAGGCACTAATGCGGTAAACATGTCAGAATTGTTATGCCATGGGTACATTTCACAACTTGCACATAAAGCAATGGCAAAGGATGTGTAAGCTTTAAAGCGTTACATTTACAACACACTTACTGAAGCCATGTTAAAAGTAATGCAAGCTGTACATAATGATTTATTTCTATATAATAACACAAAAAAGACAATTAAGATCCTGCAAATTCATACACCAGAAATGTTCCTAAGTTACTCTGTTCTAGGCTTGTTGTATGCTAGGCT
>Ga0131853_10021830_pt1 | contig 11605 bp, 6 predicted proteins | sample TergutLab28metaG_FD_92764 | JGI IMG/M metagenome (GOLD analysis project Ga0131853, IMG submission 92764) | Labiotermes labralis P1 segment gut microbial communities from Petit-Saut dam, French Guiana - Lab288 P1 (version 2) (version 2) | ecosystem: Host-associated > Arthropoda: Insects >...
CGTTCAACTTTGGATATAGGTGTTTTGGGTTATATCGGTATACTTTAACATAAGGAACATTCTCCCGAAGTCTGGCACATTCCTCCTGGGACATCCTGTATATATATATATATATATATAAGTAAAGCAGTCCCATTACAGGCCTGGAGTGGCCCAGAGGGTTCCAGGAAGTAAGGTTCCCAGATTTCGTGACAACGGCACAAGATGGTGGTAAGGTTGTCAGCCTTACACACCGGCCGCCTCTACCCTCAGGAAATGCTCCTGGTACTCATTTCTGTTAGAGGCTGAGTCGACCCTAGGGCCATAGTGCGATCGGAAGGATTTTATGTCAATAAAAAATTCCAATGACACCAGCTGGGGTCGAACCAGCGGCTTTAACCACTGTGCCACCTACTTGTCTTAAAGTAGACAAAGCAATAATCTTCTCTAAATCATACTCAAAATTCGACCCAAGACCCGCCGTAAATATAGTTAACCCAGAAATCAATAAAAAAACATTCAATAAAGAACCAAAAGAAGGTAAAAAGGTAACGTGATACCGTTACCGGCCCAGTGTGGCCCAGAGGGTGGGTAGAGGTATAGCTCTACTCTTCCATGACCGCGGCACTAGAAGGTGGTGAGTGGTCAGCAGCACACCCCGGCCGCACTTTATCCCCGGGAAAGACCCAGTACCCATTTTACAGGTGGCTGGGTGGACCCCAGGGCCGGTCTGGACGGGCGGAAAATCTCGTCCCCACCGGGATTCGATCCCGGACCGTCCAACCAGTAATCAGTCGCTATACAAACTGAGCTACCCGATCCACACCAAAAGAAGAACTGAAAGGAATTAACAAATAAACAGCTGCAGTAACCAAAGTAGAAGAATGTACTAAAGCAGAAACAGGTGTAGGAGCAGCCATCGCTGCAGGCGACCAAGAAGAAAAGGGAATTTGAGCACTCTTAGTCGTAGCATCCAAAACAACAAGAAAAGAAATTCACTGTATTTCAACAGAACCTGATAAAAACTCCAAACAATAAATAAATCTTCAACTACCAAAATTAATCATCCAAGCAATAACCATTAACAAAGCAACATTACCCATTCAATTTGACAAAACAGTCAACATACCAGCACCACACACACACACACACACACACACACACACACACATATATATATATATATAACGTGAAGTGATCCCGTTACAGGCCCAGTGTGGCCCAGAGGGTAGGTAGAGTTATAGCTCTACTGTTCCATGACCGCGGCACTAGAAGGGGGTGAGTGGTCAGCAGCACGCCCCGGCTGCAATTTACCCCCGGGAAAGACCCGGTCTGGACGGGCGGAAAATCTCGTCCTCACAGGGATTCGATCCCGGACCGTCCAGCCAGTAGTCAGTCGCTATACCGACTGAGCTACCGGGCCTACACACACTCACACACACACACACACACACACACACACACACACATATATATATATATATATTTATATATAAGGTAAAGTGATCCAGTTACAGGCCCGGTGTGGCCCAGAGGGTGGGTAGAGGTATAGTTCTACTCTTCCATGAGTCAGTCGCTATACCGACTGAGCTAACCGCCCCCCCCCCCACCACACACACACACACACACACATATATATATATATATGTGTGTGTGTTTGTGTGTGTGTGTGGGTGTGTGTGTGTGTGTAAACACTCACCTCCTTCTGGTGCCAAGGCTAAGAATGAGTGAAGTTATACCTGTACTCCCCTATACACCTTCATGTCGTGTACAGAGACTTTATCGATATATAAAATTATAATCATGTACCTACGTGTATTGCTCATGCACTAACAGTGTGGTTACAGAACCCTCATGTTTCAGTACCACAGATTCTGAAGTTCGCCACTGGACACGATACTGATTCCAGTTACACCCTCCTCCGCTCCCTAACAGCCTGTCCGCAAAGATCCAGTGTAACGTTATCCTTACATTTGTCTGTTCTGTCAAACATCTTTCCAGTAAAGTGCCGTACTAACATTCTTTATTCATTCCTTGTGCCCCCCCATTTTAATCATAGGTTAGCCCATCATCACTCCATTAGTGCAGTAATCTCACAACACTGTGTTGCCTATGAGCACAGTGTTCTCCCCATTTCGGTTCACAGATGATTTCTTTGCATCCTGTGTTCCATGTTTACAGTAATTTCCTAAGTACCCTGCTATTATTTTTCCGAAATTTCCAGACCGGCATTGGGGCACACCAAGGCTCCTATTCAGTGGGTAACAAGTGCTCTTTCTCCAGAAAGGGGAGTAAAGCGGCCGGAACCTGAAGCTGGTCACTCCTCCCACGTCTAATGTTGAGATTAAAAACGAGTGGAACTAGCCTTCACTTGCCGTGTGCTGTTATGACTTGCACAAGAAAACACTTGCCTTTCATTACCTTTGTCTACTTCGATTTTAACCTTCCTTACCAATTTTGAAATACAAAGAGGCATATAAATCTGTCATTATAAAAAATACTGAAGGCAGGATTAGAAACACCTCCCACAACGTCACCTCTTCCAAACGTAATTCAGACAATGGACATTGTGCGTCGTAATACTGGTATGATGAAGTAGCTGTTGTCACACAACTGTAGAGAATCGCGTCTTCCCTCCACCGTTAGACCATCTAGTGGTAAAGAATAGCTGATTTTTTAAAATTATTGATTGAACCTGTATAGTGCCATGCTTCTCGCAGTGCTGCCTGAATCCTGTCCGTTTATGTATAAGAATATGTTGGGTGTTGAGGCCTGCGCTCTTCTGTCTTATTATGCAGCGAGTAGTGGTAATTTATCACCGACGTTTCGGAACAGCCCATCGTTCCCATCTTCAGTGTTGAAGGTCCCCATTGAAGATGGGACCGATAGGTTGTCCCGAAACGTCGGTAAGTAATTACCACCACTCGCTGAGTAATAACCCAGAAGAGCGCAGGTTTCATCCACTTCACAGCGGAAGCCTAAAGTCACGCATGGTGGGAGGTTTTTTTTAGTAGCTTGGCCGATAAGCGGCTGCCCAACACTGCGTCCGACTTTTTGCCGGGGTTGCGTCGTACGCTGCTTGTCGGGGGGGGGGGGTTAACAGTGATAACAGCCTCTAGTAAGTCTAATGAAAAATCCCTAGAACGCCGGGCCGGCGTTTATAGGTTAAGTAGGAAAAGAAACACCCTTTATTTCTTACCAACTATTTGCATTGGTTAACTGAAGATTATCATTGAGACATGTTTCGGCTATTGATATTCGCCGTCTTCAGGGAATATCTTTACACAAGAAAGTGTATGGTGTCAGAACATACCGTCGTCGATTGTAAATGGTAGATAACACTATACAGTCCATTAATTACAATATCAACTCGGTATTTTAATTAGTGGACTCTGTATTGTGTTATTTAGTATTCCTATTGACGACGGTATATTCTAACATCATATACCCGAGATCTTCAATCTTCCGGGATTTTACGCAGCTTAGATTGGTAGTTAGTTATTGGCGTTTCAGGATAACCTGTTAATCCCATTTTCAAAAGCCAAGAAGTCCGAGAAGAATGCTGGGAACGCTTAGGTATGCAGTTATATAGGGAATAGTGTGGGCAGTGATTGGTTATCAGAGAACGTGACGCTAGCCAATAGGGCTAGTGGAACGTGAAGGAGGGGAAATTGAGGAAGGATACTCCCTGAAGATGGTTATTATCGATATCCGAAACATGTTAGATTAACAATCTCATACCTGTTAACCAGTGCAATTGGTTGGTAGTAATCACATAGGCCTGTATGCATATTTGTGGCACGGGAAATATGTATCAAGATAGTCTGTTTATGTTTCCAGAAATTTAAAGTACGGTTGTCTGAAAAACCTTATAGACAGGGTGTTTTATAACCATCGCAACGATCGCTTTTTGTAGGATAGGAATGAACTCTGTGAGAAGTGGGTCCCTGTCACCATGGCATGGCGCGTCCTCAGGTTATAGATGGAGGAACGACCTCCAATATGGAGGGCAGCTGCGTATATATTAAATAAGCAGTCACGGGCGGCCGACAAGGTGAGATCCTCCAGTTTGAGGCTTGGGCGAGGCTCCAACAACTCCTTACCGTAAAATTGCCATATTACGAAAAGTTCACTTTTTCCTCGGGCTTGGACTGATACTTTGGTACGATCTAAGCAACGGAAAATGGGCATGAGATTTGGCACGTGAAGCCGAGGTGTAGATGGGAGGATAATACGAACATGGATCTTTAGGAAGTGATATGGGGGATATGGACTGGATTGATCTGGCTCAGAATAGGGACGGGTGGCGAGCTCTTGTAAATGCGGTAATGAATCTTCGCGTTCCATAAAATGCGGGTTATTTCTTGACCGAGGACCTTTTAGGTTCTAAAGAAGGACTTTGCTCCATGGAGTTAGTTATTAGTTAATTAGCTAGTTAGCAACTGGACTGCTTTGATCTTCTGCATTAGCGTTTCGCCTTTACGTGTCTATCAGGAATCTAAAGCTAATTTCCATATCCCGATCCCCGCTATGAGTTGTATGATTATGAATATCCTACACACTAGTTGATAATCACAGAGTAATTTGCTATGAATGCTGGTCTCAGTTACCGCGCGGTCTAAGGCGTAGGTCTGCGGCCGCTCGCCTACTGAGATTGTGTTTTCGAATCCCGCCGGGGGCATGGATGTTTGTCTGTTGTGGGTGTTGTCAGGTAGAGGGCTCTGCGACGAGCTGATCACTTGTCCAGAGGATTCCTACCGAGTGTGGTGCGTCGTTGTGTGTGATCTAGAAACTTCATGATTTAGAAGGCCATGGCCCACTGGGGACTGTCGCGCCTCCCCCCCCCCCCAAAAAAAAATCTTATGAATGACATGGTAGTGAACACTGGGTCACATTCGTACGTTTGCCATAATAAATAGTTCTTGTTTTATTTCCGTACAATTCTACCAAAAACGCCCGTAAAATAATGGTGCTTTCACTAGTATTATGTAAGAAGCATTAACCTGAAACACTGTTTTATCATTCGTGTGGAACAAAGAACATTCCCCTACCAAATTCAGTCAACAAAACCACGGAGTATCTAACTTTGTTTTTGCAGCATAACCTCACTAAAACGGAATGTTCTCTTCCATGGCGCTCTACGCGCTACTAGTATCCAATTCCATTAGCCTTCGCAGGCATTGAAACGGATATAAAACGAATGGTTATGTAAATATTTTATCAAAACAGGCCGGATGTAAGACAGAGTTTTCCATTAATGTACCCGGGATGTTGTAGGAGACAAATACATTATTTATCACAGTGTCCTGAGTGTAGTCTCTGTAACTATAGGCTTTTCTAAAACAAATATTGCATAACCCCTCCTTCCCTGTCGGCTGTTCCGCCTACAGAGGCTGTCTCTCTGATGACATGAGTATTTTAAAATTATAATCTGCATGGCGCGATGCGTATGGAAATACCCATGATTTTAGCGAAATAATAAATTAGATGGCACAAAGTCTGTGACGTGACAAACACAAGGCAACCCCTCTGTCGCACAACGTGACTGTCAGATGTACTTCACCCTTATTCACTCTCCTGCAAAAAGGTGAGTGAATTTAAAGATGTACACGGATTTGCCTGATTGAACTCACACATCATTCGGCATATCGCGGGTGCCGCTTTTCAGGCTCTGTTCATAAAACTACTAAAAGCGACTATAATAATAATATAATAATAATATTTATTAACTGCAACTGGGTTGTTACCCGGTGGCAGTGGTTATTTTACATGTATACAGAATATGAAATTGGTTACTACCAAATGTAAGTCGGGAGGGCTACATAAGAAGCATGTAGTGGCAACTTGGAATGTTGGGAACCGTCTCAGTATTTGCTTATAGACACAGGAAAACCAAGAAAAACCTATGTCGAGATGGCCGGTCACAGGACCTTCCGAATACTGACTTCTAGCCAGCAGTCCGGCATCTAAAGTAAAAACAGCAATACACACATAGTACAACAAATACACATAAGATAACTACACCAACAACAGTTACACACAAGACAACTTAAAACTAGAGAAAATACATGCGACTAGCGACAATATATGCGTCTTGTGTGTTTCACCGTCCGACCGCATGTAAAAATTCGTCTCCCACTAAACGGATTTTCGTGAAATTTAATATTTGTGTATTCTTCGAAAGTCTGTCGAGACAATTCAAGTTTCATTAAAATCTGACAAGAATAACGGGTACTTTACATGAAGACCGATGTACACTTGTGATGTCACGCTCAGTTCTTCTTAGAATGAGAAATATTTCAGACAAAACTTTTAGAGAAAATCAAAACACACACTTTATGTTTCCGAAGGCCTTGCCGTTTATGAGATAATATGTTAAATTTTGTACAGCCGGGCAGGCCACAGATTACAATATAAGGCGCACCTAAGACTACAAACATGCACTCAGAATATGTAATATTTATTGCTTTTCCACTCCAACAGTGGTCGCACGAACGCGTCTCAATGTTACGTTGTACGTACATTGGCTGTCTTGTTTACTTAATGCATATTTCAACAGTAAGCCAAGAATCTATTGATGTTACTAAGATAATATCAAATATGGAAGTATTTTAGTGCCTGAATATTTGGGCGATGCTCAGCCTTATAAATCCCTAACTGTTCTGTCATGTGGTGTTGTATAACGTCAGCAGTTGATGCAGGGTTTTTATATCTGACGCCTTAGTATACAGGGACTTATTTGTGGAACACTAATTTAATTTGGTGTAAGCAATAAGGGGGGTGAATAGGGTCTTGGTGGGGAAACCGGAGGGAAAGAGACCACTGGGGAGACCTAGGCGCAGATGGGTGGATTATATTAGGATGGATCTCCAGGAGGTGGGATGTGCGTATGTGGACTGGACTGGGTTGGCCCAGGATAGGGACAGGTGGTGGACGCTTGTGAGTACGGTAATGAACCTTCGGGTTCCATGAAATGCGGGGAATTTCTTGACTAGCTGCAAACCAGTTAGTTGCTCAAGAAGGACTCTGCACCATGGAGTAAGTAAGTAAGTAATAAGGTGCATAACTCCATGGAGCAGAGTCCTTCTTGAGACGCTATCAGGTTCTCAGCTAGTCAAGAAATTCCCCGCATTTTATGGAACCCTAAGGTTCATTACGCATTCTCAAGAGCCATTCACATCTCCTTATCCTGAGACACATAAATCCAGTCCATACCCCATCCCACTTCCTGAAGATCAATTTTAATATTACCCTCACATCTGCGCCTGGGTCTTCCAAATGGTCTCTTTCCCTCATGTCTCCCCATTCAGACCCTCTATGCACCTCCCTCCAATACGTGCTACATTCCCCGCCCGTCTCATTCTTCTTGATTTTATCACCCGAGTAATATTGGTGAGGAATACAGATCTTTAAGCTCCTCATTAATTAGTTTTCTCCACTCCTTCGTTACCTCGCCCCTCTTAGACCGAAATATCGTCCTCAGAACCCTATATTCACGCACCCTGATCCTACGTTTCTCCCTCAGTTTGAGCAAGCAAGTTACACACCCATGATGAAAAAGAGGCAAAATTATAGTGTGTATCTTAGTCTTTATGTTTTTTGATAGCAAACTGAAAGACAAAATATTCTGCACCGAATGAAAGCAAGCATTCTCCGACTTCAATCTGCAGTGAGGTGATGCGAGTGCATTATTGTGGTTTTGTAGCCAAATGAATTGAATGTAAATTAACTGATCGGATTATATTTGCATGTCTGCTTTACGTTAGGACACGAGGGATGTAAAATGAGGAATAATTACAATTTACAGAGTAGGTAGACTTTGATGGATGAGCGGGAGAGACTCCCCAGTTCACGTCGCAGTTAGTAACGAAATGGGTTCACCGTAGACGAAACATGTGATGAATATGGAAAACTTCCAGGATTATTTTGTATGTCGTTCGTCCGGTTTGTTGTGTTCGTTCTCAACATTAGTGTTTGGTTCCTAGAGCACTAATTGGCATCCTTGCTGTTGAAATGACGATTTACTTTTGTTACACGTGAGATTCGGAGTTTCTGTCCGAAAGTGTAGGAGCTGCTATTGTTTTAGTGCATAGCGCATGCATTAACCATTTCCACTAATTCACTGGAATAAAATTAATTTTCCATTAATTTCATTTATGTTTACGTTGAACTGTAAGTAAAGTTCATCGTAGAGAAGCCCACGAAGGCCCAGATGGAGAGTACGGCTCTAATCTTTATTCACCTTCGGTGCTAGATGAGAGTGGGTAGTCAATGCCACGTCCCGGCCGCTTTACTCCTGACAAAGACTCGGTATCCATTTTACGAGGTGCTGGTTGGACCCCAAAGCCTGTCTGCACGAATGCCGAATATCTCGTTTCCTCCGAGATTCGATCCCCAGACCTTCCAGCCCGTAACGAGTCGCTATACGACCTGAGTAGTTTCGGCCCACACATTGATATAAGTAATAATTACACAATTTATATGTATATTATAATCCATAAAATTCCCTTGTAATTATACAGCCTATATGTGTTTATTTTGTAGTAATCAGTTATTTTAAATAACAATAGTCAGATAAATATATTTCCAAATTTGAAATTCAAGTCTTGAACATTTAGGAGAGGTATAGTTACATTTGTCTGTGTTGCTCATCACTATGCCATGAGAACGTATTTGAGGGTGGAGGTAACACTCCGCACATTCTTTATTTTGACCGTGTATACAGGCAAGTGTTCAGCCTCGCGTCCCGTCTAAATAGGCCCCAATAGTGTAGGAAGAAGGCACCAGTCTGGGTGTGTTGGCCCGGTATAGGTCTGCCCTTGCCGCAAATCGCCTCTAATGCATCCCACTGCAAGTCATAGTATTGTAGGGCTGTCCCTGCTCATCATGACAAGTGTGTACTCTAATCATTAATAAACTGCTCTTCAAGAACAAGTGTTACTTGTACGCTTCTCGGAGAGCGTACCGTCGGGAAATTCATGTTGAGGTTGTTAGTTCTGAAGACGCTGTCTGCAGATTTGTTGTACCACGTCCGGAAGGTGTGACGTACAGATGATGAACAACAGTCCAGCTGGTGGCGTTTGGGGATGCACAAGGAGCAGAATGTAGTGAATTATTTACAGAAATTTCATAAAGGGATTAGAATGGCGTTCGGGCAGGAAGACGGGAAGGCAGTTGTCTAAGCGTATATTAAACAGATTCCGGAAAGAATAGGATGCGGTTATTCAGTAATTTAAACCCTAATTTTTAGGTTATTCAGTAATTTACAGCCTAATAATTGGGATATTAAATAATTTACAGCCTAATTATTGGACCGCGGTAGCACAGTGTTTAAGGTACTGTGCTACAAATCGGAAGGTCGCTGGTTCGATCCCAGCTGGTGTCAGTGGAATTTTCATTGAGAGAAAATCCTTCCGATCGCACCATGGCCCTGGGGTCGACTCAGCCTCTAACAGAAATGAGTGCCAGGAGCATTTCCTGGGGGTAAAAAGCGGCCGGTGCGTAAGGCTGACAACCTACCACCATCCGGTGCCGTTGTCACGAAATCTGGGAGCCTTCAACTTCCTGGAACCCCCTGGGCCTGTCCAGGCCTGTAATGGGGCTGCTTTACCTTTACAGCGTAATTATTGGGATATGCAGTAATTTACAGCCTAAATATTGGGATATTCAGTAATTTGCAGCTTAATTATTGGGATTTTCAATAATTTACAGCCAAATTATTGGAATATTCAGTAATTTACAACCTAATTATTTGCTCTACTATAACATAAAAGAGACGTTAACTCAAAACACGCGTCTGTAAAAGTCGAGAAGAATAACAACCTCTCTTCTGGGATGTTACGCAGCGTTGAATGGTTGTTACCGACGTTTCGGGACTGACTATCGGCCCCGTCTTCAAGGTCCAAACAATCGAAGAACCTCTTGTACTGCATAAAGAAAAGATCTACTACGACATCAATAGAAAAATTAACTCAATAAGCATGACCTCTAATGTTGAGAAAAGATAAAAATTCTTTGCTCTTCTGGGATGTTACGCAACGTTAAGTGGTAATTATCGACGTTTCGAAACATCCTATCGGTCCCATTTCCAATAATCAAGCAGTCCAAGATGAAAATTTTTATTTGTTGGATTGCTCGACACTTGAAGATGTGACCGATAGACTTTCCCGAAACGTCGGTTAGTAAAACCCATTCGTCACTGCGTAACATCCTGTAACAGCGGCACCTCCTTTACATGGCTGCGGAAGCCTGAAACCACGCCTCAAATAAAACAGCACATATTTTCGTTGTTACACCGTGCATGTTGTGAAGTCACTCAATTATTTTACCGACCACTGCACTTATATAAATTTATAAAATTTACACCTTAAAACATTAAAAATGCTCCAACATGTTTCAGTCCTAGGACCATCATCAGGGAGCTATATCGTCCTTGCTAAAGTTGCACTATTAAAAGCCATATTAATTTCACTATTCCAGTTGGTTTTGTGACAGCATGTCGTGTTGTGTTGTGTTGCGAAGAGTGCCCTGTTATGGATGTGCGAAACACAGGACGCACATCCGTAACAGGGCACTCTTCGCAACACAACACAACACGGCAAGCTACCACAATACCGAACTGGAATAGTGAAATGAATGTGACTTTTAATAGTGTGACTTTAGCAAGGACGATTTAGCTCCCTGATGGTGGTCCTAGGACCGAAACATGTCGGAGCGTTTTTAATGTGTAAATTTTATATATGTGCAGTGGTTGGTAAAATAATTGAGTGGTAAAACAGCACACTAAATAATTAAGATTTCAAACTGATATATCGTTTGGGGTGGTGAGTGGAGACTGGCGCTTACTGACAAAGTTTTCACAAGAGAACGGAATCTGGTTTCCAGCTATAGAATTTACAAGACTTATTTTCTTCATGGTGTGACGTTGGGTGATTCCGGTGTTTTTTTATGCTCTGATCACAAAGATTTTGCCGATGTGTTTTGCCACCTACCATTTTCCTCGGAAAACTACATTTCCTATCCACTAAAATTTTCTTGGGCTAGCAGTCGCGTCAGGTGATTGAACGGCGAGTGAAAGGAGGTTTCAAGAACCATCTGTCTCTCCTCGTCATCAGGGAACTACGAGAGTGTATGTAACTTGACTGTTTAACACAACCTGTATTGCATAAAATATATTTTTAAAAGATAATTAAATAATCATGACTGTTACATGTTTCGGCTTTCTTCCTAAAGCAATCTTCGGGCTGTGACTTAGAGGATTTTCTGGTATACAATGTACAATGTTTTGAAATACGTGATCTCGTTTACATAAATTATTTTTAATGTGCTTACTTACTTACTTACTTACCAACTTACTTACTTACTTACTTACCAACTTACTTACTTACTTACTTACTTGCTTACTTACTTACTTACTCCTGGTGCAGAGTCCTTCTTGAGAAGCTAACTGGTTTGCAGCTAGTCAAGAAATTCCCCGCATTTCACGGAACCCGAAGGTTTATTGCCGCACTCACAAGCGTCCGCCACCTGTCTCTATCCTGGGCCAGCCCAATCCAGTCCATATACCCACATCCCACCTTCTGGAGATCCATCCTAATATTATCCACCCATCTACGCCTAGGTCTCC
>Ga0131853_10021831_pt1 | contig 11605 bp, 7 predicted proteins | sample TergutLab28metaG_FD_92764 | JGI IMG/M metagenome (GOLD analysis project Ga0131853, IMG submission 92764) | Labiotermes labralis P1 segment gut microbial communities from Petit-Saut dam, French Guiana - Lab288 P1 (version 2) (version 2) | ecosystem: Host-associated > Arthropoda: Insects >...
AATTCACAAAAAAAAAATTAAGGGGGGTTTTTTTTTCTTGGGGCCCAAACCCCCCCCCCCCCCCCCCCCCCAGTGGGCCAGGCCTTCCTCATTATCGAGGCTTCGCGATCACGAGACAGGCATCCATGCCCCCGGCGGGATTCGAACCTGCAAACCCAGCAGGCGAGCGGCCGCAGACCAACGCCTTAGACCGCGTGGCCACTGGGATCTACAAACATGAAATTTATGTCAGATAATTTATAATATCTACCAAGAGGTTTTGTGTTTCTAAATGGTTTCTTTTCGAAAAACCATTTCATATCCAACATTTCTAATCTGTTACACACTCTATTGTATATAACAATACACTCAATGGGCCCCCAGGCTTTGGGGCAGTTCATATCCCCTCAACAAGTATCTCTTTATATCAATACCTTCATTTGATGCTGTATACCTTGCAGACAGGGGCATCTTCATGTGTGCTAGATTTTGCGGTCTTCTATCTGCACTTGTTCGGGTTCAGGTAATATTTCTCCTTCTCTACCAAGCGAGCAGAAGTTATCTGCCACATTGTAAACCGTCTGCCATTTTATTTCTACCAGTGAAACAGCTTCGCAACAACCCACATGAATCAAACCTTCTAAATGCACAGGAAGTCCATCCTTCCTGCCGGTATGGTCGGTGACAATCGATAACCTACATACGAGTTGACAAGGCTAATTTAGAACAGATTTGATGCTGTTTAATGATCCGTACAGCTATTCCGTACAAAAATACCTGGCAGGAACTGACAATGAAATTATATCTTACTTCTGTATTAACAGTAACATGTTGCCACTACCTTCTACATTACAGATGCAATATTTTATATCAATTGCGACTGTATAGTAAAAAATGAATATTATGTAGTCGAAGGCAAGCCCGGATGGCGCACTCGACAAAGTGCGTAAGTTACGGGCTGAATGAGAGCGTATTCTGGTTGGATTGATGGCAGAAAATAATTATCTTTTTCCCAAATGTCGAGTCCGGCTCTGGGGCCGATCCAGCAAACTCTGGAGTGGATACCAAGAGAATCTCTGCTCGGGAGTAAAGCAGCCGTGGACTGAATCTCCTTCTAGCGTCAAAATCACGAATTAGTGAAGTTATATATATATATATATATATTTCCCCATAAGCCTTAAGTATGGATACGGGGATACTTTTACCTTGAACATAACTCTTCCTTCGAGAAGAGAAAAATATTCAGTCTGTACCGAGCATGAATTATTTTAACACAAAGTGAATCACAAGGGTTCGAGTGGCGGTAAGCCTTTAGATATACATTCAGGAGGTTTCTGATTCGAATCCGGGCGAGTGATTTTCTAACCTAACCGATATTCTTCGTGGATTTCAGCCACTTTAACATATGGGGAAGAATGAAAGGCTATACGGGATTTTTATGAGGAAAGGAGAGGACCACTCGGAGAACATAGGAATAAACTCTAAAATATTAATAAAATGAATCTCAGATGTAGAGGATTGGAAAATTGAGGACTCGATTCATGTTCTTTAGGATAGGAAAGGAGTGGCGGATTAATGTGAAAGCGGTAATGAAGTTAAGAATTCAGAAAATTCGAGGAATATCATGACGGGCTAGGTAACTGTTAGATTTTCAAGAAGACCCCTGCTTTATGAAGTTAGTTTCACACATGACCAGCAAATCCTGGCACAGTACCTCGAATGGGCTACGACCGCTTCCTCCTACATCCTTTCCAAATCTCAGCCATCTTAACATTCGAAGCTACCACGTGAACATGGTTGTAATATTATTAAAGTAAAAGTACCAAAAGAAATGTCCGTGTTTTCCTATCATTAAGTACTTTTGTTCCAAATCGTCATGAGTATAATCTATAGACTCTTTAAAAAGTAAAATTATGTACCATAATCAAATGATTGAAATACTGTAATTTTCAGCTGGTATCCGATAGAACTTCAAAACAGCTGGAATACGTAGGACACAACTTCAAAGTTTGTACCAGTAACATTAAGATATTTATTACATAACATTATATAATCCCTTACGTGAAAATGCGATTTCTTTTCTCTTTACAGAAATTTATATTGCTAATATTCTTCCTAGTGTTTTGTGTAGGAATATTTTGGTTGACATGCAGTTGGTCAGATCGGCCGGAAATTGTAATGAAAAGTAAATTCTGAAAAAAATAAAAATTTAATTGTGATTGGCGGTTTATTTCAGTGTAGTTTAAGGCGAATGACTGTGGAGTGAACACCAGAGGTGAACAAAGTGTGAGCCATGTGATGTCATCAGACCGTTCGCTCACCAAAGACTCGGGCCTCTAACAGCACGGATAACCACTGGCCTTGGTCCATATGTCACAAACAACTCAACCACATCTCGTGGCTGTGCGGTCAGTCGGCATTCTCTCAGAACAGAAAACATGTGTGATCCCTGAACAGTTCATGTGGGATTTGTGGCAGATAAAATGGTAGTATGAAAATTTTTCTCCCCAAGGACTGTTTTCCCTTATAAATATCTTTCTTTCAGTGCTCTAAACTCCTATTTTATTCATATGCCATCGAGCGCATGTTCAGAATTCTTCGGCATCTTCAATGAACTTCACTACTTTGTCGATTTTCCCACTTCCCAAATACAACTGCTTCTAACTTTTCAAAATTTCACAGAGGTTGACAAATTGTTGGTACTTTGGGTTTCTGCACCGCGTAGTGGTTGCATTTTCCGACATTTCGGAGAAACGTATTGTCTCTATCTCTACGCTGAGTGAATTTCATTCGGTTGATGCTTCATTCCGAAGTTTCTAAAGGATGTACCTTCTTCCTCCTGAGTGTGACAATCTCTTTAATGGAAGTGTTGAAGCATCTATAAAATAAAACAGATTCACCCGGAGGACAGGGTAGTACTTTCCCCCAAAAGTTTAAACTTTCAACCAATCAATGGTGCAAAAATAAAAAAAAAACCAGAAAATTGCATTCTTTGAGAAACCGCCTGTGAAATTCTGCAGACGGTAAGAAGTTAAATTACCGGCAAAATATATAAGAAATTCCTTCTTTGAAAGTAGTTATTAGTCTCCCAGCTAGGAAGAAAGTTCTCGAAGTTTTTGGAAACTGTTTTTCAAAAATCCAAAAATTATTCTTAATTCATAACCACACGACTAGGATCCATCCCATCAAATATCATCCTTTCATTTTTTTCAGGCGCTTTCGCAATTTGGGAAGGGCGACTATTAGCTTCGTAATGTCCGTCTGTCCGTCTGCCCGCAGGGAACAACGCTGTTCAAAGTGGACGGATTTTCATCAACTTCGATATCTGAAGTTTTTTCGAATATCTGTCGAGAAAATTAATTTTTCTTTAAAATCTGAAAAGAATAACGGGTACTTTACATGACGGTCTGCGTACATTTATGCTAATATCTCGCCGAATTCTTCTTAGAATGAGAAATTCTTCAGACAAAGTTGCAGAGAAAATCAAAACAAACAATTTGTATTCAATAACTTGTTTCAGAAAAACGTGCCTTTCGTGAGATGATGTGGGAAAACACAGCACAGCCAGACTGGTCACGCATTACGCTGCATAGAAAAAATACAATTTGCGTGCCGGGTAACTAAGGCAAGAATACAGACACGCACTCATAATATTTAATATTTTTTGCTTCATTAGTGTTTAATTCCGTCTGATCCCGTAACATTTTCCACAGCATAATTACAAACACCGAGAAACCGCGCAAAGATACCTCACAACCATCTGTTTATCCGCATTGGCTTCTGAAGAAGGCCATGAGCAAGGGAACAGTTCTGTTGTTTCACTGCACCACTACATGTTACGTGTGAAAAGAGAGCAAATTGTGTGGAATATAATGCGGATTCGAATGGAACCGGCGGTATGTATGTCTGTCTGTCTTGAATATTGTGTGTTATCAGGCAGAGGTCTCTGCGACGCGCCGATCCCTCGACCAGAGGATTCCTACCGAGTGTGTGTGTGTGTGTGTGTGTGAGTCATTGAGTGTGATCAGGTGCGCCAATAACCCTCTGAACCTATAATGAGTAGGTAGAAGAATACACACTAAGAAGAAACGAAAGAAAAAGAAAGAAAAAATAATCTAGAATTGCTGAATCCGAGGCCTAGTCGCTGGCTAATGATTTCACCTTCGGTATTTGGAGTTAGCTTTTGAGATTCTGACATCCCGTTCTGTCAGCTGTAATGGCGAAGTATATTCATACACACTACAGGAACACAACAGACTCCACATCATACTCTACCATTATATTGATCTAGTTTGCAACTCTTCGTGCTGAACAGTACGACAGCAAGAACTGAGTCTTGGGCGTGCATTGGAGACAGGAGGCATTGAGACCTGGTGTAGAACACCGAACAAAACCTTGCGACTAAAGTATACGGCTTAAAGCCAGTCAATAGTCCATCCATATTATTGAGTCTAATAAGGTGCACGCCATTAAAGCGTATGGAGGATTGGATGTACAGCTCCACTCACTGTAAACCTGTGCCTCAGGCCCTGGCCTCTTGACCCCCTGACAAACAGCCACTGGTATCAGTCGAATAGGAATTTGCGTGAGCCCCAGAGCTGGTTTGATCGCTTTGGAGAACAGAAAAATCTTTCGTCCAACCTACAGCATAGTCACTAAGTCAACTGTGCTATTCTCTCTTATGATAATTCTGATACAACTGATAATATTGTTTTGGCCACCTTAGAAGACTGTGTTTGGCTGGAGGGGTTGTGATGGACATGGATTCAATTTGTGCTAATGGACTTAATGGATTAGCGATCTACAAGGACAGGGACATAAGTGAAGTGATAAAAATACACTTTCCGCTTTTTTCTGCCTTACGGGTGAAAGCGGATGTGATGGCTCCCAGCAGTGGGGATATGGCGGTATATTAAGGAAGAGAACTGACCTACTCTAGTGTTTATAGTGTAATTCCGTGTTCTCTTGTGGACTGTATTCAGGCGACAGAATGATAAGCAGTTGTTTCTTCTTGTAATAGCTCTGTTTATAGCAAATATTTATGATCAGCAATGTCATCACTGAGATTAGAACCGAATTTACCCTTCCTCTAGTTAGATTCTTTTCCTGCCCTTCAAGACGGAAGCAGGGCTGCAGCCAGAAACCTAATACTTTAATTGTAAGTCAGGATCAAAAAGAAGATTTTTTTCAAAAGAAACTAGCTCTTTTTAAGGGGCCAAAACAATAGGATAGTTCTTGATTTTAAGCTTTCGCCGTGTTCTATATGTAATACGTTTTCTTTTGGGTTATTCCCCGGCGTCTGAGTTCTAATAGCCGACGTTTCGGAACCCTCTATCAGTTCCATCTTCATAGGCAGGTCGATGAAGTACTTCATCGACCTGTCTATGAAGATGGAACAGATACAGTGTTCCGAAACGTCGGCTATTAGAACTCAGATGCCGGGGAATTACCCAAAAGAAAACATATTACAAATAGGATAATTTTTTCCTACCTTCCATGTACAGATAGAAGGAGATCTAGTATCTGAAAAGTAGTGTTATAAATAAACCCAAGGCCATGGGCAACATACAAAATACAGTCAAACCTACCGCAATCATTTGTTTTACAGATTTTTTTTTAATCTGCTGAAGATGATTTTGGACTTGGTGCGATTAACCAGTTACTGTTGATAAACATGGAATGCAACGAAATATTTTTTCCTTCACTTTGTACCGAATAAATTTTGAAAAAAAAAATTAAGTGGTTTTTCTTAATGCAGGATTAAAAGGAAAGTAAACTGAATTTATCAGCCTCTGAATGCAAAATTTTGTTACATATTAAAAATTTGCATAAAGCGAAATACTTTCGTCTACACTGTTTCTCACTGCACACTACTACGCGGTGAAGTTGCGTTTCTGAAGAGATTAAGAACAAAATTTAAAATTATCACAGCAGTCCAAGACGATTCAAGTAGTCACTTTCCTATGCACTGTGGACTTGAACGTAAGACCACATTAAATTCGGGGAATGTTGCTATAATCTACTTCACGGATTTCGTCTTAAAACACAAACAAACTAAACTTTTGATGTTCTTTTACATGGGTAAATTACCCGAAGGTCATTATCATTTCCAAACAACCTGCCACTTGCCAATAATTTGAGTCACATGAATATTTTCCGCACTCTCCCTTCATATTTCTTTGAGATTCATTTTAATATTATCCGCCCATCAATACCTGCTTTTTCCAAGCGGCCTCCTTCATTCAAACCTACATGCATGTTTATACGTACGACGTCCCGTTGCGTCAATGATGAGAATAAGTTAAATCAATATCAATTAAAGAAATGTAGCAGTCTTTATTAAATAATGCAGTCTGTATGACTAATTAAGTAGCCGTATGTTTCGATCTAAATTAGGTCATTACCGGGCCCTTAAAACTTAAAAAATACACGTTGTAGGAGACAATATACGATTATGTCAGTACTAGGTAGTCTTTCTTGAAGTTTGGAGGAAGGTAGAAACAAATAATATAAAATAGAATAAAACGTGTCACTCAGAAGTTTTACATTAATTATTTACAAAATACATTGTAAATAATAAAAGATTTGCAAAATTTCTTTCTTTCTTTCTTTTGGAGCGACAGCACCCAGTGGGTCATGGCCTCCTCATTCATGAGGTTTCTAGATCACACACAACGACGCACCACAGTCGGTAGGACTACTCTGGACGAGTGATCAGCTCGTCGCAGACACCTCTACCTAACACACAACACTCACAACACACAGACATCCATGCCTCCGGTGGGATTCGAACCCACAGTCTCAGCAGACGATAGGCCGCAGACCTACGCCTTAGATCGCGCGGCCACTGGGACCGGCCAGATGTGTACATAAAGTAATACGTCTGATTGGCAAACTTATTCCGTTTTTATTATTTTATTTTACATTATTTCATTTTGTTTCGCGTTTTTCAAAACTTCATGCAAGAACAATATAACCATAAACTGACTGACTGAATATGTTTCTGTTTGAAGTTTTAAAGGTGACCTAATTTTGGCCGAAACATGTAGTTGCTCAGTTAGGCAGATACTTTATTGTCTAAGAAATATAGTTGTGCTGAACCTTGGAGTGATTTTACCTAATTTTTTTACCATGGCGCAACAGCCCCCAGTGGGCCAAGGCCTTCTCATTATCGAGAATTCATGATTACACCCAGACACAACACAGTCGGTAGGACTCCTCTGGACGAGTGATCAGCCCGTCACAGAGACCTCTATCTGACAACACACAACACTCACAACAACAAATATCCACGTCCCCGGCGGGATTCTAACCCACAATCCCAGCAAGCGAGCGACCGTAGACCAACCCCTTAGACCGCGCGGCCACTGGGACCGGCGATTTTACCTCTTGATACATGCATATTTTTTCCCATAAGAACCACATACCCTCCATTTCCTCCTCCTTCATTCGACCATCTTGTTACTATTAGTGACGGGTACAAATCATACAGCCACGCTGTAATTTTTTCCATTCTCATTCTGCCGTCTCGGTCCACGTCCAAAGATATTCCTCACCACATTATTCTCAAACATCCTAAACCGATGTCACTTGTATTTACCAACAGCTACACGAGGCACGGTGCATATAGTATAAGAATCCTAAACCTATGTTATTCCCTCAATGCGACAGACAAAATTTCACTTCCATATATAAAGAAAAAAGTTGTAGTACTTAATAAATTAGAGGAGGTCAAGGCCCACTCAGGGCTGTAGAGCCGATGATGATGATGATGATGAAAATAAAATTACGTTATTTAACTGTATTTGTCTCCGAGTATGACTTTTTGAAAAAATTATTAAAACCGGAAATTGTACGGCAACAAAGCAACAAGACTACAGACTGTTCACTCTAACAGTATACTTGGTATTCCACCGTTAACGATTGGATAATGTCATGGTAAGGATTGGCGATATCTCATGGCCATTTGAATAAAAATACAGTAATAAAATACAGTTTCTATTATGTAACTGAACATTTTATGAAAACTAAATGTTAATGAGTCTCACTACCTTTTAACTCTATAATAATTAAAGTTTCAATTATTATTTGTGTATTTGTAACATCACTGTTGAATTTATCTGACACCAGAGGCTGTGTAATGCAATTTTAACCTCCTGATGATGAGCACATGTGCTCGAAACATGTAGAGGCATGAAATAAAACTTATTGTGAAACAAATTTTTTGCATCAAGTTGGTTAAATACTGAGATAAATATACTGAGATGCAGCACGGTCAGCAAAACGTCAGAATCACTGTTGAAGTTGCTAATACCACATTATTTTACTTGGAGGGATGCACGAGTTACTGTCTTTATAGCATCCTGATGGTGGTGCAATCGGTCGAAACTTGTGGCAAGAAAGACAATATTAAATAATGTGTATATATTTCTTAAGAAGTGTATATTGCTAGAATGTAATTAACGGCACAAGAGCGACCTTTAATATTCACGAAGGCGGGAACAGCTGACTGGCGTATTTCAGCAGAATTTAATACAACACATTCGTGAAAGCTCCTCATCACGTCACATTTAGTAGCAAAAATATTACGAATCCAGTTCCACACAATTCGCTTTAACATTCATCTCTTCCACTAGCTAGCGTTACCGGAAACAATTGCAAAAACACAAGATTTCATTTTTTTTTTTTAATATTCCGCATAACATATTGTAAAAAGAAAATTACGAGAGGTTTCAAACGAGAAAAACTGGAAATAAAATGCGCTTAGTTGCGTCCGCGAGTTCAAGCCCTCTTGACCGTAGTTCAATACATCAAAGTCACTTACTTACCTTTGCGTAGACAACGGTGATCTGGTGGCTGGGTACGACCGGTAACTTCTAACGTCACCAGCTGTCTGACAGCAGTTGTTGACCACAACAACCATGCTGCCACACAACAGTGGCTCTACCTGGTGTCACGGTAGAGAACCTCCTGATTATTACTCTTCTGCTGGCCTCAGCAGCAGAACCAGTGTAGACTAGGTGGGAAATCAAGGGCATCTAGCCCGCTGTAAAAGGGCCTCAATATTGATGGAAGGAAGACACAAAAGTCTCAAATGTATGGACAAGAAATATCAATAACATTCACAACTCCTTTTACTAGACAATACAGTCCGTGTATTTAGTTAAGCGACATGTTTCGACTTAAATTAGGTCGTCTCTTGAATCTTACACTTTAAGAACGTATTTAGAAAGACAACATAAAACTATATACTTAACTTTTAAAGTCTTAGAGCCTGAAGATGACCTACTGTAGGTCATAACATTAGCTTAATTAATATAAGGAATCTTAAAATATATAGGAAAAATATAGTCAAACACAACTTGTTTAATGTTCTATATTAATAAGACGTTCTTACATTGTTTCTTTCAACAGTAACATAGCATTGCTAATTGTATGGTTTGCCTTACAAAGTTAAAAGTGATCAACCTGAAGATGGCTCATAGCTAGAATCGAATCACGTCGTTGAAAGAAGCAATATAAGGACATCTTATTAATATAAAACATTAAACAATTTATGTTTGGACTATATTTTATGAATCTATACAACACAACCGCCGGTCCCAGTAGCCGCGCGGTCTAAGGCGTAGGTCTGCCGCAGATGGCCTTCTGAGATCGTGGGCTCGAATCCCACCGGAGGCATGGATGTTTGTCTGTTGCGAGTGTTGTGTGTTGACAGGTAGAGGTCTCTGCGACGGGCTGATCACTCGTCCAGAGGAGTCCTACCGACTGTGGTGTGTCGTTGAGTGTGATCTAGAAACCTCGCGTGCCCCTGGGAACTTCGAAGAGCAAAATAAAGTCTTGGAGCCTTCCATATATATATATATATAATTTACTATTCCATTATTTTAATGCATATTTTAATTAAATAATTGATGCATGGTCTAATTGTTATATTTCGAATTAAGACCTCCTTTAGGAACGCGATAAGGAAGACAATTTGTACGTAGCTGTGGCTGCTGCTAATTCCTGTTTCAAAAGAAGACTGTAAAACAGTCTGCCCAATGTCACGTATTTGCCCAGTCACTGCCAGGCCGGCGCCCCAGTTACAAATATCCAGTCAAAACTTCACACCGCCCCATATTTGTGTAAAAACGTTTCACTGGCAGTGTTATTTGTTAGCAACAGTAATTAATATACAGTCTCTACGGAGTCAGATATGTGAATATATACACACATTCTTCACAATATAAAGACGCTGGTCGGGCAAAAGAAATTAAAAATTGGGACAGAAGTGAAAGCAGCGTGCCATTTTGGGCACGAGTGCCGTTGGTTCGTCAGCCCTGCCGTAGATTATTCAGCTCCAGTTAAAAACGAAGAGACACTACATCAACGTACTTTTGATGCCCGTCAAACCATTCGCAACCGCCCCCCCCCCACCTTTGAAAGGGTCTGAAAGTCCTTGATCCGACGTGTCCATACGTGCATTGGTTCAGGTGGAGGATAGTTTGAACATCTGTTGTGAAGGTTTACCTGATAAAAAATAAGAACTCGCAGTTATTATGTATATCTGGAAGAACATTGTAGATGTATTATGTCAGTTGTAAATAAAATTAATATATTTATCGTTGAATACAATGTTTTAATTAAAATTGTAACCACTCATTCCCGGACATTTGTATATATATATATAGATAGCTTTTCTTATTTGTTTTATTGTGAAGAACCCACTCTTGAAGTTTGTCCAAGAATTTTTAGTACACCCTGTAGGATATATATATATATATATATATTTACGAAACCATATATGCCGTAACGGTCGTAACGCAACTAAAATAACTTAGCCAGGACGTTTGCCATCGTCACACAATATGGTGTGTTTTGTTGAATTCAATGTGGGGACGGAAACAGTCCTGGCGAAACTAAGTGATTTTAGTTATGTGAAAACATTGTCAAGGAACTACATGTTACAACGGTGGTAACATTTTACAATCAGTGCCAACATTTGGCAGACAACTTGCTATAAAATGGCAGGGAGGGAAAGCCTTGAGGCCACGTGAAGTCCACGTACCTTCAGACGACCACGTGGTGAATGACGGTAGCGAACACAGGTGTCGCAAGAGGCACTGCTTCAACATCATTTTGTCATTCGCGTTAAAATGCTGTATCAAATGCTGACACTAGGCATCGATTAATAAGAAACGAGAAGTTATACCAGTGAAGTGCAAAGAAAATTCATGACGTACTTGCAGGTACTGTCCACATGTAATCTGGCATTTTTTACGAAACGTATTCGGAAGTTGGGAGGTCCAAGTGGCTGCCTTTTATTACTGGGGCGATGAACGTTCATATTTTATTTAGAAGATGTATTCTTTGTTGCCTGACCGCCTCTGCGGTCTAGTGGTCACAGTTTCTGGCTACAGATACAGAGGTCCCGGGTTCGATCCCCGGCGCTACCAGATTTTCTGAGTAGCAGTGGGTCTGGAACGGGGTCCACTCAGCCTCGTGAGGTCAATTGAGGAGATACTTGAATGAAAAAAGTAGCGGCTCCAGGTCTAGAAAACAGAGATTAACGGCTGTGGGGACCCGTTACGCTGACCACGTGACACCCCTCTATCCGCAAAAGTTGGCACTAACTTCGCCGACC
>Ga0131853_10021834_pt1 | contig 11604 bp, 2 predicted proteins | sample TergutLab28metaG_FD_92764 | JGI IMG/M metagenome (GOLD analysis project Ga0131853, IMG submission 92764) | Labiotermes labralis P1 segment gut microbial communities from Petit-Saut dam, French Guiana - Lab288 P1 (version 2) (version 2) | ecosystem: Host-associated > Arthropoda: Insects >...
GTCTCTGCATGTCAATATGATGTGCTGTCTCTGCATGTCAATATGCTGTGCTGTCTCTGCATGTCAATATGATATGCTGTCTCTGCATGTCAATATGCTGTGCTGTCTCTGCATGTCAATATGCTGTGATGTCTCTGCATGTCAATGTGCTGTGATGTCTCTGCATGTCAATATCTGTTGCCACTTCCGTTTGCAGGTTTCGACTAAACTTTTTATACTTGTTCCTTTCTCCCACAGATGCTACGTACTTCGTAGGTCTTACTCTATTTCGATATGTTCACCCAAATAATGTTTATTATTATGCAATCCCCCCCCCATTTATTTCTGTTCCAGCTTCAAATTTAGGGTTTCTCATTCTCCTCTAATACACTTTTTACCTTTGCTTGTGGCTTAAAGTTCCGCAGAAAGAATCCAGGGTTCCTCGTATTTAGAAGTCACTGCTTGACAGGTAATGGCTACAGAAAGGTTCTTAAGTGAGCAAAGCATCGTAACAATCAAGTTGACAAACCGTCACCTGATTATGCTGACTAATCTCTGTAAAAAAAATCTCTGCTCTGTTACAGCTGTAAACGGCACGTTCTATTTTGTATCGAGGTTGAAAGCTTAAAATACGTAGATGAATGAACACGGGTTATTGTTGATATTTTGTTATACTGTCAGGCACATTTAGCACGACAGTGCTGTGTGGTATTGAACCCAGAATGTTGCGAAATAAATGTATTTTAGGTTCAAGCCTTAACTTCGTTAGGCGCGCTATCAAAACTTCACATTAATTTTCAATTTGCACCACTTTACTTTGCTATATAACTTACATCACAATTTTTGTCTTGTAGTATAGATCTAATTGCATTTAAACGGTATATTACAGTTTTAATTCGTTTTAAAATAGCCCACATATTGGCCGTCAATTGTTATTGTGTGCTGGAAAAATTGTATAGAATATTGAGGGATGATTGTATTCAGGGAATTTGTAATCGTGCTTTCTGTGCTTTTCAAATCATTCAACGGCTGTTGAATAACGACCTTTAATACGAATGAAAAATTAACGTTAATTATACTTATGATTTACTTGTTGTTTGACAAAATTAATTAGTAAAATACTTCACATTTTTCTTTAGCACAATGGGCCCTAGTGGGCCAGGGCTTTCCCATTATCGAGGCTTCACGATCATACTGAGACACACCACGCCCAGTAGGACTCCTCTGGACGAGTGATCAGCCCGTCGCAGAGACCTCTACCTGACAAAACACAACACACACAAGAGACAGACATCTATGCCTCCGACAGGAATTGAACCCACAATTCCAACAAGCTAAAGGCGGTAGATCCACCCCTAGACTGCGCGGCCATTGTGATCGACTCAAAATGTTGTACATGCCTATTTCGAATGTTTCCAGCCGATCATCATGTTCTTGAATATAATCCTTGGAATGGTGTATCCAGTTTCTCTATGTATTTTTATGCGTTCTGGGTCTGTTATTTCGGCATACTTCATAACGCATCATTTCATAGCATGCTAGACTAAATGAATAATTTTTATAATGGAATGTCTGTTCTTTCCCGCTCTTCTTGTGTGAATTTATCAATAGGGCCCTTAAATATGCACATACTGTATTTTTATTCCACTGTCTCTATTTTCCACTATACCTACCATCCGAATTTGAACTTTGCAGTGTGTGAAAATAATTTTGCTGTTTTATTTAATTTGGTTTTTTAAGCTCAGTCCTTTCGTTTAGACAGTAGAACAGAAGAGCATTGGTCTCGATCAAGTAGTTCCCGTGCCGTAAAAAAGAAAAATCTAAAAAAATGAAAGAGATTATAAGCGGTAGCCCATCTCTGAGTGGAACACGCTCTGTATTGATTTAGTTAAACCTACGTGTAGGAAGTATCTGGATTTTCTAAGCAGCTACATAATTCTTGTGCATTATCAACAAAAATCAATACCTCCACACCGACCCCTGTTTCCTGTTTATTTCTTCCTGTGCTACACAAGCAGAGATTCGAATCATGTGCATGTACAAGTTTGTGTCACTCAGCACATCAGTCCCTGGTGATGGTGGCAGAATCAGTCTGCAATATGAACAGTTCCGCTGACGAGATTCCGAGATTGCATTCCCGTTATAAAGTTCCAAATGAATGTCAAATTATCAAGTATGAGCAAGAAGGAGAGGTTTTACTTCACAGATGATTAGGCCACAAGGCTCCAAAATATTTTTGTGAACACTAATGATTTTATTCTTATTATATCGAATGAATGCGATTACAAATATTCTTAAAATTACATACAGTAATTTCCGCAATAGTGGCGTTTTATGTGACCTCACGTTGTAGAAAATCTTGTAATGAAAGGGGGGGAGGGGCAGATCAGATAAAATGTTGACCCTTTATCCAACCGTACATCCCCATACTGGCTGCTTAAATCGCAAAGTAGCCAAAGCATTGCACAGAGTTCAGTTCACCTTTCCATCAATGGCGTTATACCTAATTCGTCTAAAGATATATACGTAATAACAGAACTGACTCTATTATTGTACTTCAAATGCTTGATTTACTTTCAACATCTCGACAGCCATTTTAAAATTAGAAGTTCAGTTTGAATGCATTTAACCTTTAGGCACCATGCACCCTATATATAGGACAGACGTACCGCTACTCCCCAGAATACACTTTTTGTATATTTAGTCAACAATTATATTTAATTTTTTTTAGACTTTCCTCGCCATCTTCGTTTATGCCTCCACAAAATATCGTGTATTTCCTAATGTTACCCTTCTTGGTTCATAAAATGTTCACACTTTACATAAATGATGTGCTAAACTGTAAATGTCAAGCCCCAGGGCCAAAGGGTTAATGTAAGTTTCGTGTTCATATGACCATGACATCCAGTGACAGTGTAGGTTGTGATAGAATATATTTTATGAATATATTTTGGAAAATTGCCCTTCGCCGCATTTCTGTAGGTTTGTTTATAGACGCGACACAACGACAGCATTGGGTACTTTGCACCATACGTTCGCCTTGTTCAATGATAAGTTTAGAATGCATGGTGCTTTACTGCTACACCACTCTACTGCCCTGCGTAGTTACAAATCGACGAACGATTATGTGCGTGAAGAATAATTGTCTTGTGTCCTCAAAATGACGAAAGAGAAGCGTAGATATTTAATACTTCATATAAACAGTATTTAAAAATTTAATTACTGCCTCATAGAAAATTTTTTCTTTATTGTATAGACCAATAGTTTAATGCAACATAGGGAGAGAGTCCCTGCCGATCTTGAGAATTATTAGCGATATCAATACACAGTGTGGGGAGAACGGAGATTCGTTAGCACTGAATTAGGTAGTACACCCAATTGTCGCGGCTCTTTAAAGGGTTAGGTCAGTTATACAATGCGGTCGCAGTAAGAGAACTCTACGTACGTACTAATGTCAGTAACAACATTTGTCTGAAAGATGCCGACTGAAAGGCTAGTCGGTTGAGTGGGTTGCGTGACGACACGGGGCAAACAACGGGACGTGACTCGTTTTATTCAGATTCTGTTCCGCTGCATGTAAATAACTGCGGATGGAAGAAACAGGAAGGCGCTCTTCCCCTCTGCTCGCTACCAGTAAGTAGACCATCCACCTTGTTGGCAAGTAGTGGGGGACGGAACTCCGGTAACTATAGAACTTGGGAACACAATAGACGTCTAATTTTAGCCATCACGTCAGACTATCATTGCTGCATTCATTGCCTATTTGTCCAGATATTTGCAAATATTTTACCACGGTTTTACAGTGACTGCAACTCCGAATTTCGTAGTAAAAATGGGTAATAAATTTTTATTAAAATTGAGTGCACAATGGCTGCGGACAGGCATGGTTAAGAGCTTAAGTAGGTAGCTTGTAAAAATGGTACCGTCTGGCAATATATGCTGCATGTTACTTCGGGATTAATTAAGATTTTATCTCCGTTTTGAGCCGAGTCCCTCTTAAAAACTACCCCGAAAGTTAGTTATGCCGTGTTGACAAGACGGAAGGCTGTTGTTTGTGACAAATTCACGAATTTAGAAATAATAATAGTAATTTCAAATTTGCTACTAATCTATTAGTTAATCTGATTTGCCCATATGTGAATAACCAACATTACATCTAACTGAAATGGACATTGCTGGCGTATAAGTATACCATTACATTCTTGCAATAAAAACAACTAGATGCACTCATTTCTCAAATTTATTTTTGGAATAAAACTCTACATGTTTCGATCAGTTCCTCTGTCTATCATTAGGAGTTTTTCACTGTACACACAACAATGGTATATGTCATACATGCTTGCTGACAGCTTGCGAGCAGGTTCAGGATGGAGTTTCGTCCTGAACCTGCTCCCAAGCTGTATGACATATACCATTGTTGTGTGTACAGTGAAAAACTCCTGATGATAGACAGAGGAACTGCTCGAAACATGTAGAGTTTTATTCCAAAAATAAATTTGAGAAATTAGTGCATCCAGTTGGTTTTATTATAAGAATTTATCACGATGCACAGTCACCTGAACGTCAAATATGCCATTGAAATTTACGGTTTACCTAATCAAAGAAGTAGCTTTATTTGTGCAATAAATACGGGAGATGAATTCATTCGTCAGACCTCGTTAATAAGGACGCAAATCTCTCTTGGCGTAAAATTTCCCTTTGTTTTTACTAAAACATTTAATGTGTGTTGTCTCTGACCACGTGAACCTTAATTTGTGTTCGGATATTCCAAGTTCGTCTCAAGTTTGGGACTTAGTATTTTGAGTGGGTAGTTGATTAATGCTTATAATGATGGCCGCTCGGCCAAAAGATATAGGTCTGCGCCGCTCGCTTGCTGGGAATGCGGGTTCGAATCCCTGCGAGGGCATGGATGTCTGTCTGTTGTGAGAGTTGTGTGTTTTCAGAGGTCTCTGTGACGGACCGATCTCTCAACCAGAGGAGTCCTACCGAGTGTGTTTTGTTGAATATGATCAAGTGCAACAATGATCCCCTAAACCTACGATATGTAGGTGGAAAGAGGTCGGACTAAGAAAGAGGAAAGTTGGTTATTTGAATATACTGTTGAATTAAATGAGAATATGAATAACCTTCTATTCTTATTTGGATATGTTTTCTTCTTATTTTTATCTGCCTCCCTGCCACGTAACCCAATTTTATCAGGATACACTGCGTGTTGGAAGGATCAAAGCTAAAATAAAGGATTTCAAAAACGGAATACATTGCATAAGGGGGTCTGTAATATTATAGGATTTGTGAAGTTCCCACTTGTTTGTAAAATCGCAATTGTTTTAATGAATCCATGAATGCCATACGGAGAAGCTAAGCTATTTTAAAAGTTAAAAAGCAGGCTGTTCCAGCTGGAAACGCAGAGAAATCTAAATACGTGTACACCTTCATGACGTCGTGAGAACGCTAACAGTTGTAAATATTTAGAAAATGTGGCACGCCTGAAATATTTGAGAGCGAGTGCCACAATTCAAAATCAAGTTAAAGATTAATGAAGAACAGATTAACTTGTAGCACACACAACGAAAATAAGACATGCGTACCAAATTTTTGTTTACCCCTTTAAACGCCGAGTTAAATCCCATCTGCCATTTTCTGGCATTATTAGGAGCTCACCATATTCTCCATGTTAGCGGGGTAAGGGTTAAACTTTAGAACTATGATGTCACTTAGGTTTATAGTCTGTTGGTAACAAACTATCAACCAAAGCTAAGTAACATCCCAGAAGAACGACGACCTCAGCTACGCTGTGACGGAAGCGTAGATTCTTGCAAGGTAACACTTGTGGGACCCAGCTGTAGGGAAGTGGATAATATTAAAATAATATGTAAGTTGTGGACCTTATTGTGCTATTATCCCTACAGAATTGTGTTCTATTGCACATATTATTCAGGGTCTCCTAAAAAATTGTAATTAATAATAGGTCACAGTTTTGGGCGTGACCCATGTTGTTAGTACTGGGGACAGGAAATTGTAAAGTACAGAATTGAAGTGGATTGTAATGACATAACGCTGATAAAGTTTTGTGACAGCCAGTTACTTTATAGTCAAACGGCAAAGCAGATTCCTGGACAGCACATTGTCTCGTGCTTTCGTTTTTGGGACTGAAATTATATTAAGAAGAACTTTTCTTGTCCAGATGCGTAGAGAAACAAAGCATAATCTCTAACGTTTCAGGTAGCCAAAATGTTATGTTCGTTCTGTTTAATTTTAAGGCACTGGAGTTACTTATTTGATGACGTTCATAAGGAATATGTGACATGAGTATGGGCTACTGTAGTCCAATGATAAATCACTGTGTTGTCAGGTTCACGACCCAACGGAAATTATTCTTCTGTCTTCCCAGGCCTCTGAACATCATCCGGTAGTGTTTGGTTTGTAGGTCGAAGGAAGTAGAGCAGGTTCGTAGTGTGTTGCTCATAAACCGGTGTGGCTCGCACGACTCTCAAAACAGTCTCTCAACTTTTCAGTGGTTGAGAGATGAATGTGATTCGTGGCGGACACACCGCTTGTCATAACCTATTGGTGTACCTCCATGCATTAACTTCTGCTTCACGACACAGCCGCTTTACCCTCGAAGAAACAGTTTCTAGTAGAGACTGGTTAGGAGTTTGTGTGGGCCCATAATTAGGAGTTTGTGTGGGCGGTATAATTAGGAGTTTGTGTGGGCCTATAATTAGGAGTTTGTGTGGGTCTATAATTAGGAGTTTGTGTGGGCGGTATAATTAGTCTACACACTTTGAAGAACAAAAATCTCTTCATTCCTACCGGACACCACGACTTGTCCGTCTTCCAGTTCCTAGTTTAGTCACTGTACCTACTGAGCTGTTTGGGTTCCTTTTTTGAATTGTGCTGGTCTATGACGTTAAAAAGAAAGTATTGACTTCTGTTGTTGTAGGCTACATGTGAATGAAATGTGAAAGGATTGAAGGATAATCTATTTGATTTCTGTTTTGAAATGCAAGTTTCTAGCTTTAAAGTGAGGCTGTAATTGAAGAGAGAGGAATTTTTTTGGCTGTTCCCAGTTTCCCTTTTATGATGGGATAATATCTTGCAACGGTCCGTAATACATACTCTTTAGCCCTTTCCAGATCACCTGTTTTATAGTCCATATAATTCTACATTTCCAAGAGGTCAGGTATTATTATTATTATTTAATTCGCTGAACATGATGAATGGCATTGGCTGTGGATATCCATTTATAGGTTAACACGTCTGATCGTTGCCACAAAATTTCTTTAGGTGGAATCAATTAAAAAATTAAGGATAATTTTGACTGCGTATTATAAATAAATAATAAACAGCCAGGACGAATAATATGCATAGGAAGACAATAAGTGCAGAATTTTTATCCGGCAAAGTTGAGTACAGTGAACGGTTGAGACAAATGAATTTAGGCAGAATGATAATATTAAAACGGCTCTGAAATGATTAAGAGTAAGTAATTTAATCTCCACACTTTTCATACACATTCATCTAAGTCACTACGTACTTAGGAATGTCATAAATATTCAACACGTTCTTCCAAAGATGTCGAATAAAAAAGGGTTCAGATTTTCTATACGTATAATTTGGAAATTGAAAATTTTAATTGTGCGACAAGCAGAACTAGCAATTCAATCAATAGGTAAACGGTCTCTTTGCTGCATAATATACTAGTTTTTTCCCCATATTTTTCGACATTGAACAGGGTTATTGGATTACATGAAATGCACGTTCATATAGAAACGCAAAGTAACTTTATCTGAAGTGTTCAAATTTATATATTATTAGGAGCTGGTACAGCGACCTCGAGCTAAGAAATAACACACATCGGCCACTAAGGTGATCCACAATCAGTGGTGTTCGTATGAGCGTCTTCTGATTACAGAACTCGATAAGTGGAACAACAGATACCTTATATTTGAGGGCTTGTAGAACCACGAGGGATGACACTGCGGGTGTGGGAGGTTGTGTGACGTAAATTAGAATTGAAAAATCTTGTTTCGAAATCAAAAGGAAGAGGTCAGTTGGAAGATCTTGGCATAGGAGAGACAAAAACTGGACGAATGCGCGAATGTACTCCACATATTTTAAAATACTTTCTCAAGATCCATTTTAAAATTATCCTGCCGTCTACAACTACGGCTCCTAGAAAATGTGAAACACGTCAAGATTCTTGCCACGTACTATAGGGTTAGCTGCTTGCTTGACTGCCTCGCTGGCCTACATACGTACTCTCGCGGCACACGTCAGCAAAGATCGGTGCACCAAACGGACACAGTCAAGTGTAGACCACAATTCGAAAATTGGGTCTGCAATTGTTTCTGAACTTGAAAGATTTCGAAAACTTACAAGCTATATAATTCCATATACTGCCTAAGTCCATCGATTTTGGTACGCTGTTAACACTTCTGCTTCTCGAGGAGTATTCACAGTGCCCATCACAGAATCTCTTCGCAGCCATTCCAAAACAGTCTATAACCTCACATCCTACATCCTTAAGATATATTTTTTTCCCATCCATCCAAAAATATTTCTGTCTGATGTTAAAAAAATTGGGTTTTCACGACAATTTAATAGAACTCTCCAATACAAAATTTCACAAAACAACGTCCAGTGAGTGAGGCAAGTTGACGCGTGCGTAAAAGAGACGGTTGGACGGACGGACAGGACGAAGATAAAAGGCGCTTTTAACAACTAAGCGAAAGCGGCTAAAAATATGAGAAACATGAGCGGCCGTTCTTTGTAAATGTTGAAAATTGCTTTACCTTAATTCCGAGCTTCCAAAGAGCAAAGTATACTGATACTCGACATTGTCTACTTCGATCCTAGACGGTGAGGAGCAATCAGCTTCACATTTAGGCTCGTTTTAACTCATTTCATTACACCCGGTGTAAAATAAGTTAAAAGATTAATCGATGTTAAGGTAGTGGGTGTATGTGAGGAAAAGCAAGCATGATAAGACAGGGTGAGTAAATTAGTGATAATATATTTTCTGTCCTTCAGGCCGTTTGTGAAACAAGACTGATGAACGGCAAACTCGCCCGCAATTTGAGTAAAACATGTTTCGGTTCATAGGAGTAGATCTTAGGCTTATTAGTGTTCTGTTGTGTGATTTATAATTCAGTCCCCTTGAGCCTACTGTATTTGCTACCGACAGATGTATAAGATTACAGTTCTTCTCGTCATTAAAAATAGATATGTGTCTGTCACCGTATGTTATTCATTTTGTGATTAAATTATCTGTAATTTTATTTATTAATTTAGATATTATTTTCGGTTATTGAAACTAAATTTGAGAATGTAAAGCTGTACGATATTTTATGAGAGTTTTAAATAAAACAAGTCTTTTTACTCATTAATTTGTGTTGATATACCAGCAGACGACATCCCACAATTTCTGCTGTCTCCCTGAATTTCCTTGTTGGATTTCGTTCTGTTAACTGTTTGCCTCCTACATATTTCTAGAAATAAGCACATTTTAAAAATTCAAAATATCTTTACAAACATTTAGTTCAACTGTTTCTCGCCTTTGAGAAATCCGTAGGCTATTTTAATTAGGAATATTTCAAACACGCATGGGCTTCGAAGGGACACTGAAAATTATGGTAGAATTTTTAACAATGAAGTTACTGAAGGAAACATCATGATGTTGATATTTTGCAGTCACTTTAATTTTCATAATAATATTTCGAAGTAATTGCCATAATAATCTAATCCTTCTGGGAGAATATGCTGCTTTATAACCAAATAAAATCACACAGTGATTACCTGTCGATTGTACTTGATTCCACAAGTATGTAATTTATAGGATTGCCTGCCTAGATTTCGTGTGTTATGTATGAAACCTTTGAAAGCCTGCTGAACGCCTTACGTATCGCCTAGATAAATATTTTAAAAATTCTGCTTTCTGCTGACAGAACACATTGTGTGTGTTTTGTAGGGTTTCAAGAACAAACTGCGATTATTTGCCTGTACGTCAATTACCAACTGGTTTGTGTAACTCAAAAGAAGTATGTTTTCGCCGTATGAACTTGTTCTGCCAATATAAGTAACGTTAAATATAGACCTTACAGAGTTAATATGTGAAAGGGCAGAACTAAAGCAGTTTCAGGTAGAAAAATATCCTGACGTATTTCCGTTTTTCATTGGCCCATCTGGTGGTTGTTAGCAGTGTGCATATAAATGCATACAGCGATCTGGGTCTGCAGACCTTTCGTCGCTACGCATCTCAGAACGTCTTAATGCATAAAACGATCTCGTTTGTTAGCTCCAAGACCTATCAATTCGTGGGGCTACGGTATTTTTCTGTGACAAAATTGGGTGCTTTCATCCAAATAAAAGCGATTTAGAATACGAATAATATTTATTCAACTCCTGTTTTCTGCAGTGAACTAACAGACGTATCAGAACTGCGTTCTTCTGTGATATTACACAGCGAGTAGCGGCAGTTTCTTACCGACGTTTTGGGGCAAACAATGGGACCGATAGGTTGTGCCGAAACGTCGGTAAGAAGTTACCACTACTCGATGCTTTATTAACACAGAAGAGAGCAGTTTTCACCTACTTCGCGGGCAAGCCTCAAATCTCCTATAATAGTCGTATTTTAGTTAAGAGAAGATAAGGCCCCGTTACGTTTACGCGTTTTGCGAAGTAGATAAAATTGTAGGTCAGTCTAACGTGCACGAGGTCCAGGCGTTAACATTTGTTAAAATGTGTTGTATAATAAATACACAGTTTTAGTGCAGTTTATTCTAATAGCACTGAGTCTGAACATGGTACTCCAGAGAATAGGTCAGTGTGCTAACAAGTTAGGAAATATACTGTTTGGCGTCGAACTTTTGGCGCGTTCGCTCGCTTATCTTTAATATACCGTATCTATAAGATCTGTGGGAAAACTTACCGGAATATATTGTTCTTCGTTCGTCTGTAAAATTTTGTTGCCGAAACACTTTTTTTCCTATAACAAATATTTAGTTACCGTGTTAAGCACGAAGTGTACCGGTAATGGCGATAAGTGTTAACACAAATTAATGGCCTTATATTTTTCCCACTTTTAAGCTGAATTGGAAAATTTCAAAGAACTTCAGCAAAAATCTTCAATTCAAATTTCAGAGAAGGACGTTTAGTTTTTCATCAGTTCGTGAGGTCACGCTGAGGGAACGAGGCGAGAAAACTGTCGAAGCTGATGGCAACATGGTTGTAATTTTCTTTACGAACGTGCCAAAAATAATTGCCGTCATGATATTTCCATTACTATAAAAACATCTATAGTATTTACGATGTGTTGTGTAATGCATGCAGTAACATCAGCCTGCATTAGCAGAACATAGTAAGCAGCACAGAATATGGTATGCTTCAAGGATGTTTGAAGATCGCACAAATTCGTGCCAAGAATCAACGGGAGTAAGGTTGACATATTGACATATTGACATATTGACATATGCTTGCTTAGAGACAGATGATGACTTTAAAAGTAGATATAGTAGATATAGTAGATATAGTAGATATAGTAGATATAGTAGATATAGTAGATATAGTAGATATAGTAGATATAGTAGATATAGTAGATATAGTAGATATAGTAGATATAGTAGA
>Ga0131853_10021838_pt1 | contig 11602 bp, 7 predicted proteins | sample TergutLab28metaG_FD_92764 | JGI IMG/M metagenome (GOLD analysis project Ga0131853, IMG submission 92764) | Labiotermes labralis P1 segment gut microbial communities from Petit-Saut dam, French Guiana - Lab288 P1 (version 2) (version 2) | ecosystem: Host-associated > Arthropoda: Insects >...
ATATCTGCAACTTGCTGCTTCTTGATATGAGGCTGCTGTTGACCAGTTGTCTATTTGCATAGTAGGCCTTATTGCCCATCATAATTCTCTCTTTTATGCATTTGTTATTATTGTTAGTGTTACAATTGTGAAATCAGTTTATGATATTCCAAGTGTATGGCAGGTTTGTTTCTGATGTACTAGCTTTGTGGTTGCAGCACATTTTGTGATCTGTTAATGAATGTACTGATTGTCATTGCAGATAAACTGAAACTGCACATCCTCACCCATAGTACAGTGCGTCCATCCTTGCAGTGCAGAATATGCAACAAGACATTCCAGCGTCAGACACAGCTGCGCCAACATGATAGAACACATCACCAAGTAGCTCGTCATATATGCCAACACTGTGGAATGGTACGTATAGTGTTGCATTGTGCTAACTGACATTTGCACTAGGAAGGTGTATGGCAGTAAAAGTCGAGCATTTGAGATGTTTATGAAGTTCAACAAAAGCCTAAAAGGTATTCACTATGATTCAATGCAGAATTTATGGCAAAATACAGGAAAACAAGATTAAAGCCCTTTGGGGTGTGATGCCATGTAGTTTGCTAGACAGGTACCAGCATTTCAAAGGAATCTGCTGTTACCCTGCACATGGAGGCAGCAGGTTCTTTTTAAACCTTGGTACCTGTTTATGAGGTCACTTGGTGTCACATTCCAACCAACTGTAATGTTGATTACTAGTGACATAATTTCAAGGATAAATTTTGAATATTTCTGTTCATTGTCAAATTTAGTCCTATCTTGTGTGATTAAACAGTTTGCTGCTAAGTTAGTTCTAAATTTAGATATAATGAATACAGTGAAATTCGTAACAAAGAATTCATCACATTCCACATTTCATACTGGTTATAAAGAAAAGTACATACAAGAGACAAACACAGAATTTTTTGGTTAACAGTTTCATAACCACCTAAATTAGAAGAACCATATTGAACAAATGATTCCTAAGGTAAGTGTAGCATGTTGTGCTGTTAGGTTGATGGCTCATATCAGTAACATTAACACTGTCAAATCAATTTACACAATTCTTACTTTGCTATAAAATAAGGAATAATTTGAGGGGGGGGGGGGTAACTCTTCCAACAGTGGGAAGATTTTCACTTTGCAGAAGAAATCATCAGAATTATGGCTGGTGCATGACCCAGAACTTTTGTGTAGAAGTCGGATTAAACAATTAGACATTCTGCCTGTTCTATGCCAATATATACTTTCATTAATGAATGTCCTTATCAATAATCAGGAAAATTTTCAAATAAATTTGTCAATACACAGTATTAATACCAAGAATAAACACCATCTTCTAGACCAAATGCTTACCTGTCTTATTTTCAAACAAGGATATTGTATACTGGAATCAAAGTTTTCAACTGTGTAACACCCAGTCTGACAATTCTTGAGCATGACCAGGCAATATTTAAAGCAGTCTTAAGAAACTACTTAAATACAAACTCTTTTTACTCTGTAGTCAAATTTTTTATGTGCAAAAATGATCTATAATACTTATGTTTATCGGACCTTGCATCATCTTGATAGTTGAATAAAGATCGACCAACTTGATGTCACTTGCTTCTTTGTTTCATTATTTAATGCTAACATGTTTCGGATGTTAATACATCCATCCCCAGGAGCTTGCGACTTATTTGTTGAGTTATTTCATGGGTTGTATTGCTCTGGTACGATGTGTGTTGGTATCTGGATACCACACCACCCCAACCAAACCACAATGTAACACCAACACACATCGTACCAGAGAAATACAACCCGTGAAATAACTCAACAAATAAGTCGCAAACTCCTGGGGATGGATGTACTAACATTCAAAACATGTTGAGCATTAAATAATGAAATAATAAAGCAAGTGGCATCAGGTTGGTCTATCTTTATTCAATGATCTATAATACTGTTTTGAAAAATTATTATAGTAATTTACACTGTAAAAATTGTGTACATTTGTGTATTTATGACTTGTTCGACATCCTACTGTCTCTGTGACACACTTAGGGATCCATGGAACATATGTATGAAATCATGTGGGTATGCTTATGCTCATGATGCACAGGGTGTTTCTTTTGTTGTCACACCTAACACAGTGCCTGTATTGAGTACTGTTCTAGTCTATTCTGTTCCACTCTTCTACAAATAATTGTTCACATTTTAACTAGTTGACCCATTTACAGCATATCAGTTGTGTATAAAAGTGGGTAATTTGGTTGTATGTGGTATGATTCTGAACCTTGACCCTTAGATGAAGGTGAGTGATCAGCTTCATACCTCAGCTGCTATTTCCTCCAGGAAAGAACCATTCATACCTATTGAATAAGAGGCTGGTTGGTCAGTTTGTATCTGTGCTGTCTTGCCAGTTTCTTCAGTTGACTGCTGCTGATTAAATGCCAGATTTCTGATGTCATAAGGTCCATTAACCCTCTGGCCATGGAGCTGGACATTTACAGTTTAGCACACCATTTATGTACAATGTAAATATTTTATGAACCAAGAATGGTAACATTCGGAAATACACAACATTTTGTGGAGGAATAAACGAAGATGGTGAAAGTCCAAAGAAATAATTAAATAATATATTTGTTGACTAAATATATAAAAAGCGTACTCTGGGGAGTTGTATGTCTGTCCTATATATAGGATGCACAGTGCCTAAAGGTTAATGTGAAAGTTGTCCACCTTTCTTATAGGGCTTCAAGAAGAAGATGTCACTAAGAGCACATGAGTGCAACTGTTCACGTGAACAGGTTGATGGGAATTCCATTATGCAGGAAAATAGCCCGCAACAGACCGAAGTCAGGTCTCGGCTACAGAATGTGGCAAGGAAAGGTATCCGAAAGGCCAAATTGAGAGGACGTAGTAAACGAGATTTACAATTGGAAGAGAGCATCAAGACTGGAGACAATGTTCCAACAATTGAGATCATTGTAATGCCAGTTCCAGTGTCCTTAGACCAGCAGGCCGCTGGTGATGGAAGTACTGGTGGTGTCAGTGCAAGTGAGAGGGGTGAAATGTATCATGTGGTGTTCCCTGCTGAGCCTAAGATGCAGTCACTGTTTCAAACACAAGAAGAAGCAGCCCTAAATCCATGCAACCAGCAGCAAGATCAGGAAGTTCCTGTCACTTCCACAACAAGTTGATACAAATAGTATTATCAGGGGTGCCTATAACAAAATAGCTTAGAGCTGGTGTTACCAATTTAACATTGCGATCCCCGTAATGTGGCTGACATGGTGTGTATATATGTCTGTTACAAATGTAACATACAGATGCCTGTATTTTCAACCACACTGTTCTCGCAGTATTGCTGTTGTGGGATGGATGTTGCTTCTGATATCCGCTACTTTAATTCTGGCGTTGATACTAACATAAGGTAGGTACTTTTTAATCACATCTCAAGGGTTCTGATAGTGGTATTGCAGGGGATTTGGGTGTTCTGGGATGGGACGCTGTGTTGTGTGTGTAGTTCCCAGTGTTTCAAAGGCACGATTTTGGTGCCTTCATCTTTAGGTTCTAGCAGCCCAAGTATAATGCTGGTTTGTGGAAAATAAAGGCACTGTGTTTGTTTGAAACATCAGAGACCACTTACCCAGTTACACAGCATAATGTCGTAGATGGTGGGAGGGGTTGCAGTGGTGCAGTTGGTTGAGTCACTGCACTACAAGCCAGAAGGCTGCGGGTTTGATGCCCGATGGGGCCATTGGATTTTTTGTTGACTTAATTCTTCCAGGTTCACTATGGCCCTGGGGTCAACTCAGCCTGTAACAGAAATGAGTACCAGGAATGTTTCCTGGGGTTAAACATGGCCGGTGCTTAGGGCTGACAACCATACCATTTCCATGTGCCGATTGTCCTGAAATCGGGATTCTCATTCTCCTGGCACCTTAGGGTCCTGTACAGGGATTGCTTTACCTTGGATTTACATCCTCGATGACCTGGAACCTCAAGATGCCTATTATTGCTGAAATGTGTTGAAAGCCTTAATATCCTATTTTATGGATGTGTGTGTGTGTGTGTGTGGCAGTTGGATCTGGTATGTGTTTAAAAACGTACTAGCTCTGTAAATATGGCACTTTTATGTTACGCGTACAACCAGTCGGTGTGCATTTTGCTAGATGTCTCTTATCTCTTGCCAGCCAAAATCGGTAACAGGTGTTTGAACATGTCAGTGGATCATAAAACTTAATCTGATTTAGACATTCTCGTGGCATGAGTATTAAGATGCACCCTTCTGGGTTATGATGCCGTACAGCCTGGTAGCTGGTCAGAATGTCCACGCACTGCCTCTGCTGAACTACACATTGTCACATCGCGGTGTATAGAAGGTATGATCAAAAAAAGACCGAAATGAGCACGCAGTGCCTAAACCAGTGAACGGAACGCAATGCAGCTAGTGGCGTTGAGTAGCGGCAACCTTTGGTAACACAACACTACTTGCCACATCACTCTATCATTGCCAGTAAGCAAGCTACAGCCACTGAAGTAAATAAGTGCAGTGACTGGCTTGCGATTTTTTTAGGCAGTGAAAATGAAGGACTTGGAAGAACAACGTGTGTGTGCGTGAAATTTTGCTTCAGACTTGGGATAACTGCTACTGAAATGTGGAAAATGCTTCAACAAGCCTTCGGAGACGAATGTATGAGCCGCACACAGTGTTTTGAGTGGTACAGTCGTTTCAAAACAGGAAGAACATCGATTGATGAAGATCCCCGAAGTGGACAAACTTCCATGTCAACAGACGACGCTCACATCAATGCAATTCATGATTTGATTCTCCAAAATTGCCGTTTGACTATCAGAGAGATCGCTGAAGATGTAGGCATCAGCTTTGGATCATGCCAAGCAATTTTGACAGAAAAACTCAACATGCATCGCGTCGCTGCAAAATTCGTGCCCTGTGTGTTTGCCGAGGACCAGAAAGCAAACCGTGTTAACATCAGTCAAGAACTGCTTGACCGTGTCAGCGTTGATGAAAACTTCTTGAAAACCATCATAACAGGCGACAGAACGTGGGTTTATGGCTATGACGTCAAAACCAAGGCTCAGTCGTCACAGTGGGTGGGGCAAGGATCGCCCCAACTGAAGAGAGCTCGAATGAGTCGATCCAATTTGAAGGTGATGTTGGTGGCTTTATTTGACTGGCAAGGTGTAATCCACTACGAATTCATTCCACATGGTCAGACAGTAAACAAGGAGTTTTATGTGGCAGTTCTGAAACATTTGAGGGAAGCCGTATGCCGGAAGAGGCCTCAGTAGTGGACGAACCAGATTTGGGTGTTGCACCATGACAATGCACCAGCTCACTCATCCCTTGTGCACAATTTTCTGGTGACAAAACGAAACGACCATTGTACCCCAGCCACCCTACTCTCCAGATTTGTCTCCAGCGGACTTTTTTCTGTTTCCTAAGTTGAAGTCTACCTTGAAAGGATGCTGTTTCGACACATTTGACGAGATCCAGATAACTTCGATGAAGGAGTTGTTCACCATTCCGAAAGAAGCGTTCCAGAAAGTGTTCCAAAGTTGGCAGAAACGTTGGGAGTGATGTGTTGCTAGTGAAGGAAACTACTTTGAAGGTGACAAACTTGAATAAGTTGTATCTATCAACATACAGCTTTTATTGCAACAGTCGGGTCTTTTATTGATCATACCTTGTTCAGCATTAAATTATGTCATGTGACTTTTACAAAACGTGATAGAAGTGTAGAGTCATTTCACTGAAATAACCTTCAAACAGAACATCATAATATGATGAATGACACACATACTGAACTGACTTGAATAAGGGTTCCATGATAGGGTTTTGTGTTTATGAACCTAGTGAACATTGTCATATGGTGTTGTTGGTTCGTAAGTACTTCAACAGCAGCTTATACAGAGAGTATTTTGTTATTTTCCAGCTTGCCCGACACTGAGTGGTTGACAATGTTCTTGCATAGAGACGCAAGATGTCGCCTGCTGTACAGTGCTGAATCTCACAATACAAAATACTTCCTGTTAAACCTTTCATAGTACTGCCCGTACAGCTCACAGTTCTTTTCCTTAACCGTCTGTGATTATTATTGCTATTATTTATAAAATTTTATATTATTTGTACTTTTAAACTTTCTGTCTGGTATCTTGCCTTGTTGAATATTGATATCTGTGATAGCAATTTACATAATATTATATACCATTGGTTTGTGTTACGAATTGTTATTTACTTGTCATGTCCTTTGACTATAAGACTTGTGTTTCTTCCCATTTACTGTTATCAGCTCAGAAATGGTGTTTATTTCTGAATCCTCACTTCTGTAGAAATAAATACGTGCACCATAACCAAAGTGGCATATAAAAACATTATTACATATCGAATGCGTGGTCATGTGGCACTGGTGCTGAGCAAGATGGCTCAAGCAGTAATGCTTCTTATGTGTAGTTACTAGAAAAGTAAGTGTTTCTAGAGGAGTACAAGTAATTTAACGGGTTAAAAGAGAAGGCATCTAATTTAAAGCTTTCATGGCAACTAAATTCAATAAATTTTTACATTCGTACCATGCATCTTGTTATTATCAAAGTTTTTTTTTTGTTCACCGATGAATGCACATGTGATTGTCTTAAAAACAGTGTTAAAATTTAGGTTAAAATAGCTCCAACTATTTTAACAAAGAGTAACTTTAGCAAGCACAGATAATGAGCTCCCTGAAGATGGTGTGACTGCACTGAAACAAGTCAGAGCTATTTTAACCCTTTAAAGACGAAGCGCAGACTGCTTAATTTAAAGACCCAGTTCGTACCGCGCAGTGAACACTTTTCATCTTGGTTATAAAAACCAGTTTATGCTGTAAGTGGCACAAGTCGCTGTTTGTTCTCAGATAAATACACGACACATAAATACAGTGTGGGCAGAGCGTACAGTTGTTGAATGTTATACTGGTGGTGCATCATGTAACCGGTAGGCTTTAAAAGGTTAATGTAAATTTAAATATTGTTTTTAAGACAATCACTTGTGCATTCATTTGGTGAGTAAAAAACTCTGATAAATTCAATAAAATATTCTCGGGCTACCAGTCACATCAGGTGGCTGAATGGTGAGTATACCAACGTTTCAATGACAGATGGTTTTCGGGATGCACTTTACTTGCCGTTCAGCCATGTGACGCAGCTGCTAGCCTGAGAATATTTTATTGGACAAGGCATCTGTTTGTAATTTGTGCAAAAAATGTCATTGCCTTTTATAAAGTAATGCAAGTAAACCAAAAGTATTCATATAAATCATGACACCAACTGTACTGGCTGAGCTATTTCTTGGCTGTCTCATTTACTACAAGATGATGCCAGGATAGTGTCTCATGTCAGGCCATGACCACTTCCACATATTTTCCAGTTTTTTTATTCACTAATCTTCCTACAATTTTATGATAGGTAATCTGAACTACTGACAAATATTCGTTAACCTTTTGGCGCCGGAATTATTTTTTTAATTTTAGCACAGCCTGTATATAAAATGTGAATAATACAGGAACCAAATACGTTAGAATTATGGAACAAACTGCATTTTGAAGAGAAAAAAACTGAGAGTATATACAATGTTTAAAATATTCAGTACCTATATTTGTTGAATAAATATATAAAATGCAATTTAGAGGTTAGTGGTGCAGTACGTCAACTGTAGTTGATGTTAGGCGCCAAAAGGTTAAACCATCATTAACTGATATTTGCAACAGTGGGTGACTGGAGACCACAGGGCTGAGGAGTTTGTATGACGGCAATATGAGGGTCAGTAGAACTGCAGAAAGGGAAGCTTTATAATCTGTAGTGCACTGGCGTGCACAACAGAATGTATCTTCTGAGCAGTTCAAATTCAGGTCAGTATAGCACCAAATTTAATGGCGATAAAACGGGGTCACAGTTAATTGTTGTTTCCGCATGTTCACTGCAGCATGTTGGGGCTGTCAGGAAGTCTGTCTCGGCCGGACGTGACAGTGACCTGATTGTTTTGTTGGATCACCTAATGTGTCTAGAATGTGAGTGAAGTAGGCACATGCGTTCACTTGCTACACCCTGGAAACTAACTGCATGTAGAAAGGCGGTATCTTGTCAGGTGGTCAACAAATATCCTGTTTTGTATTGGACCCTACGGCTCATTGATTATGTTCACAGGAACTTGTCGCTGGCCAGATGAACCACTTCATATCTATGGACTTCTTTATGATTCACTAATATCCTGCCATCTATATCTTGGTTTTTCCATGTGGTCTCTTTCCTTCTGGTTATCAAGTTTCATGTCTTGATACCCTTTTACTGTTGCTTGGCTTGTGCAAAAAAAAAAATACCACCAAAATCCAAGGCTTTGATTGACATTTTGTAGTTACGGTGACTGTCCACCATATGCCCTACAAGTTGGATGACCACTCCTTGTTGGCTTGTTGTATCCTGCGTGGTCCTGGTGGGGAACGTATCATGCATGTTGTTCCTGGAGGGACGGAGCTCAAACTTAGGTTAGACGGGGAGTTGGACAGGCCGCACACACTGGCAATGATCCCCACGTCAAATGTACTGGAGTTTGCTAGGTATAAACAGTGAATAATACTGATACAAAAGAACTGTACTGAGTTCAATTCTTGGGATCCTGGATCCCTTCATTAACATTAATGCTGATCGTCCAGCTTCATACAGAGCTGCCGGTCACCGTTCGAGATACTTCGGCAGACTGCAACTGGAGCACAAGGCAGCTACTCTTGTACTTATGACCCCACACATTGCTCGCGTGATAAACACTTTTCTGGACCACATGTAAACAAAAAGAAATAGAAGGAGACTATATCCCTCCCATGCCTGGTCTGCTTACTGAGAAATGATAGTGTAAACAAATAGTATGAGTTACAAAGTGGTGAGGACCCAGCACATTGAAATAAGCTTGTGACTTACATGCAGTACATACCGCAATACTGCAAAAAAAAAAAGTATCAGCCACACAGCAATAATTTCCATCAAGTATAAAACGAGCTGTCATTGCCTATTTAATGCCTCAGCAGGTGCTATTCAAGAATGCAGACAATTATTTCCATCCACTGCCAGTGGATGACTCATGATGTGCTGTGAGTCAGTTTGTATTTTCATCAGCAGCTAATTTTTTAAAGTTACACTAAAAGTAATTACTAACATTTCTATCTAAATGAGCCATGTACTTTTAAATCCAGTGCATATCCAGTATATGTCACATGTTTATACCAGTATATGTAAGGCAAGATCTGGTTTCTGAACAGTATTACTTGCTAGTGCTGTTCTTGTTACCAGCATTTTTCATTTGCACAAGGATCACATTGAATATATATATATATGTTTTTATGTGTATGAGCTCTGTCATGTGTTAGTGTTGTGATATCCGAATCAGTGGTGCTAGTACAATATAAGTATGTTGGTATTTAGAACATATTTTTGTGACTGTGTAGATGGTAGTCTTCCAAATTACTTTGCTGTGAAGTCATGTACTTCCTTCTCTTTCAAGTCAGCAAGTTCCCCCATACTGCTGGTTCCCACTTATCAGACTGCATGGTATCAAAACCCAGGAGCCCACAATGTGATGTCATCGGTTTTAACTGGACTTCCTGTCAAATTGATCCACCTAGAGGATTCTTATTTTCATTATCATCCAGTTATTCATAAAAATCAATATGCATGTTCTTTTTCCCAGTCTGGACAACCCGCCACCGTCCGCCTTTGCCATGGATATTGGCGCTGTATCTGGCCAACAGGAAGTGTGGTTACCTACACTTCCGCCAGGGAGACGCCACTCCCTTACTTCCTTGTTGATAAGATATGCATTTAAATTATTCTGGGGGAGCGAGAATAACGTAGTCAGTATTGCGACTATGCTTTAGGCTGAATGATCCAAGGTTCAAACCCCAGCAGATGTAAAAACATTCTTCTTTTCTCCAAATTGTCCAAACTGGCCATGGGACTTTCCAAGCTTCCTGTTCTATGGGTACCGGTGTTCTTTCCCGGTGGTACGGCGGTGTGGGCGTGAAATTGACAGTCACCTTCTAGTCCTCTGCCTAAGAATTAGTGGAGCTATGCCTCTGCGCCCCATGTGCCTTAATGGCTTGGACAGGGACGTACTAATAATATTGGTCTGTAGCAGCACTTCAGTATTGTGGTTACGTTATAATGCCGGGGCACAAAATTATGCAGAGTGCTGGGATATTAGAATGTGGAATTTTTAGGAAAATTATGGATGCTCTGTAACAGGTGCGAACACTGGAATGAATTCTGGTGAAGTCAAATGTAAACGCAAATTAAGTTCAATATTGTGAAGATATGCGAGAAGTATCATACGGCATCATGCATTGGCTTCTTTAAACCCGGAGAAAGAGCTTCTGGTACGGATTGGTTATGAAACTGGAAGGATCCTAGAACCGGTCTGTACGCGGTGGTGAAGAGAAGAGCCTTCGACTGTGCCGGGAATCGAAGCCCTCTTCTTATGTCTGCCAGTTTATAGCCTGGTCACTGTGCTGACTGAGCTGCCATCAAATGGGTACTTGTTTCCCTGGGAATAAAGAGGCCGGACTGTGAAGCTGATCGTTTTACTTCTTTGTAGTGCTGAGGTCATTTTATGTTGGGCATTACCTCCACGTTGCCTATACTCCTTAACAATTGTACAGACACTTCCCTACTTAAACTATAGTTAAGTTCCGGAAGGCTCAGCGCATCTCGTAATTGAATATGCATGTGGTCACCTGTATATTTACGTACAAGGGAGTCCAGTCGAAATAGAGACTCCAGCGCATTGGAACCTGATCGGCCGCAGCATGACCGGCCCGCTGCTTGTGTTATCGCCCAGCAGTATTCTTCCGCTACCATCCTCATAAATGTGCTTTCGTTTCCGCAAGGAAAAATTCACCCTGCGTTTCAAATGTGTCGTCTTTTTAGAATTGCGTAAGTCTGGAACTGCCTAATATGAAATTTCGTTAAACCGGGGAGTGTCTGTATTGTGTATGAACGAACAGTGACACTATCATAAGCCCATACCTTTCCGCGACCCACTGGTGGGTGAACGACCTACGACTGTTCGGGGATTTGACAGCTTTTAGATAGGCAGGAGTCAACCCCCGATATAGCGCCACCCTCACTTAGCGCCAGTGGAAGTCTGTGAACAGAAATTGCCTGTTAAACAGTACAAAGCAATCCCTGTACAAGCCGTAAGGGTTCCAATAGGTCGAGGCTCCCATATTTCATGACATAAAAGTGGTAAGGTTGTCAGCCCTACGCACCGGCCTCTTTACCCCCCAGGAAATATTCCTGGTACGCGGTAGCACAGTGGTTAAGTTGCTGTGCTACAAATCGGAAGGTCGCTGGTTCGATCCCAGCTAGTGTTAGTGGATTTTTCATTGACATATAATCCTTCCGATCGCTCTATGGCCCTGGGGTCGACTCAGCCTCTAACAGAAATGAATACCAGGAGTATTTCCTGGGGGTAAAGGCGGCCGGTGCGTAAGGCTGACAACCTACCACCATCCTGTGCCGTTGTTACGAAATCTGGGAGCCTTAACTTCCTGGAACCCTCTGGGCCTGTCCA
>Ga0131853_10021840_pt1 | contig 11602 bp, 10 predicted proteins | sample TergutLab28metaG_FD_92764 | JGI IMG/M metagenome (GOLD analysis project Ga0131853, IMG submission 92764) | Labiotermes labralis P1 segment gut microbial communities from Petit-Saut dam, French Guiana - Lab288 P1 (version 2) (version 2) | ecosystem: Host-associated > Arthropoda: Insects >...
AAGAGTGGAAACTATAAAATGACCGATACCATGAAAAAACAGCTTGAGGCTGGTACACTTGATTTAAGTGAACGCCATAGCCAAGCCAAACAACGTGCCATTTTGCAGATTGCAAGTCGTGCAAATACAAAAGTGGTTATTCGTGATGATAGCAAAGAGGTAAAAGTTAAGCTGAAAAAGCAAGTCATGTTATCCCCCGAATTTATGGAAATATGGGACAGGATAAAGCAAAAAACCACTTACAGGGTTCAAATAGACCAAGAGCAGCTAATGGAAAACTGCCTCAAAGACTTCGCAAATATGCCAACTATTCCAAAGGCGCGTATAGTTACACAATCAGCCGACATAAACATTGAAAAGACTGGTGTTACCCATATGGAAAGCGGTTTGCGTACCATTGACCTAAAAGATGATTATGAGTCCTTGCCCGATATACTCCACCTTATCGCAACGGAAACATTACTAAAGCGTTCTGATGTGGGGCAAATTTTGCGGAAAAGTAACCGTGGGGCAGACTTCCTAAACAATCCACAAGCCTTTACTGAAAAGGCAATGGAGATAATCGCTCGTAACCGCCACAGTCTTGCCATAGATGGCATCAGCTATGTGAAACTTGCTGGCGAGGAATACTATGTACAAGAGATTTTTGAGACCGAAGAACTATTGGCGAACCTTGACCGTAATGCTGTAGCCGTCAGCAACAGCCTTTATGACCATGTTATCTATGATAGCGGTATAGAGAGTAGATTTGCTCAGAGTTTAGACAATGACCCCGATGTAAAACTGTTCTTCAAAATACCAAGTCGTTTCAAGATTGAAACTCCCATCGGCACATACAACCCCGATTGGGCGGTATACTTGGAATATAACGGCGATAAAAAGCTGTATTTTGTGCTTGAAACAAAAGGCACGACAAGCCTGTTTGACTTACGAACGCCCGAACAGCTTAAAATCAAATGTGGTAAAGCACACTTTGATGCGTTGAAAAATGACGTTGAGTTCCCAGTTGTGCCTGTTAAAGATTGGCATGAGTTTAGAAAGAGTATTTAGCCATTGCTAAATCTCTTGCAGATTATATATCATCCTAGAACTCTTAGGTATTTTATAAGAAGGGGCGTAAAGCCCTTTTTTACTTGCATATAAAACCATCTATAGCAAACGCACCTGAAAAACGTGAATGGCAAGTTTTTAAAATCAGCGGCTTCAGGCTGAATTTAAAAATGAAGGCAATCACGCTTTTGAAGTGTGTTTGCTATATAGTAAATTCTGCGTAAAAGAGTAACAGCCGAGTCTGGAAATCATCACGTTTCAAGATGATTTTCAGATGATGGTTGTTACTACTTTGAAGAGAGCTTACTATACAAGTTTGAAAAATATTTGACAAAGCCACTTCATCTGTGGTATAATTGATATAAATATAACTATAGTAATATAACTAAAAATAGGAGGAAGTCATGGTGAAGTTTAGTTATTATCCAGGATGTACCTTAAAAACAAAAGCAAAAGAACTTGATGAGTTTGCGAAAGTATCAGCTAGCCTTCTAGGCTTTGAATTAGAAGAAATAGAAGATTGGCAATGTTGCGGTGGAATTTATCCTTTAGGGCGTGATGAGGTAGCATCTAAATTGCCAACCTTACGTGCCTTAGATGAGGCAAATAAAAAAGGGCAGGATCTAGTTACTCTATGCTCCGCGTGTCATCATGTTTTTAAACGTGTGAACGATGATATACATAAAAATGAGGACTTTAGAACAAGAGCTAATAACTATCTACAGCTTGAAAATCCTTACACTGGACAAACTAATGTTGTTCATTTTTTAGAAGTCCTGCGTAACCAAATTGGTTTTGAGGAACTTAAAAAAAATGTAGTTAATCCGCTAAAGGGGAGAAAAATTGCAGCTTACTATGGCTGTTTGTTGTTACGCCCAAGCTCAGTTATGCAGTTTGATAATGCTGAAAATCCAAGTATCATGGAAGAATTTATTAAGGCAATTGGAGCTACTCCTGTGAATTTTCCTTATCGCAATGAATGTTGTGGTGGTTATATTTCTTTGAAGGAGAAGGAAATTTCAAAGAGTATGTCGGAAAAAATTATGGAATCGGCTATTGGTTTTGGTGCTGATACTATAATAACTGCTTGTCCACTTTGTCTATATAATTTAGAAAAAAATAAAGGTGATATGAAGATAGAAATTGTTTATTTTACCGAACTGTTAGCAGAAGCTTTGCAAGGAGGAAATACGTATGAGCTTAAATAGAAATCAAACCGAGCATGTTTTAGAAATTAGCGGTGTAAATCCTCGGAAATGTATGAAATGTGGCAAATGTTCTGCAACATGCTTTGCTTATGAAGCTATGGATATAAAGCCACACCAATTTGTCTCTTATGTTTTAAACAAAAAACCTGAAGCTTTGGCACAATCCAAGTCACTACAAATATGTTTATCATGTTTTGCGTGTGTCGAGCGTTGCCCACGTGGTGTGGAGCCAGCTAATTTGATAGAAGCCGTTAGAAAGATGGTTGTCCGTGAGAGGGGGCAGGATTTTTTGTTGGTAGATGAAATTCCAGAACTGATTGATGAAGATACGCCTCAGCAACTTTTAATGAGTGCGTTTAGAAAGTTTAGGGGGTGATATTTCTAATGAGAATTGGAGTATTTGTTTGTTATTGTGGTAGCAATATTGCTGGTACAGTGGATATTCAAAAAGTTGTGGAAATGGCCAAATTAGAACCTGGAGTTGTACACGTTCAGGAATATGCTTATATGTGTTCGGAAGTTGGTCAAGATAAGGTTATTAATTCTATTAAAGAACACAATTTGACTGGATTTGTCGTTTGTGCATGTTCACCACGAATGCATGAATTGACTTTTAGAAAAGCAGCTAAACGTGTTGGCTTGAATCCTTACATGGTAGAAATTGCAAACATTCGTGAGCAATGTTCTTGGATTCATAAAGATATAAATGAAGGAACTGAGAAGGCTACCATATTAATGAGGGCTGCGATTGCAAAAGTGGCACTCAATGAACCACTTATTGAAGGAGAAAGCCATGTTGTTAAGCGAGCACTTGTAATTGGGGGTGGTATTGCTGGAATACAAACTGCTCTTGATATTGCTGAAGCTGGTTATAAGGTTGATATAGTTGAGAAAACACCAAGTATTGGTGGGCGTATGGCTCAAATTGATAAAACATTTCCGACTTTGGATTGTTCCGCTTGTATTTTAACTCCGAAAATGGTTGATGCGGCTACTCATGAAAATATCACGATACATACATATAGTGAAATCAATGCTGTTTCTGGATTTATCGGAGACTTCCAGGTGCAAATTCGCAAAAAAGCTCGAAGTGTAGATATGAAAAAGTGTACAGGATGTGGCCTCTGTCAGGAAAAGTGTCCGTTGAAAAAGAATATAGATGAATTCAATGCTGGTTTATCTGGACGAAGTGCAATTTATATTCCTTTTGACCAAGCAGTTCCAAATGTTACAGTTATTGACCGCTCTCAGTGTATAAAATTTAAAACTGGCAAATGTGGGTTATGTGCAACTGTATGTGGTCCGGATGCAATTGATTTTACGCTAGAAGATGAAATTATTACAGAAAACTACGGAGCAATTGTAGTAGCAACTGGTTTCGAGCCGATTAACCTTGATGCTTTTGAAGAGTATGCTTATAACCAAAGTCCTGATGTTATTACATCTTTGGAGCTTGAAAGAATTATGAATGCAGCAGGCCCTACTGATGGTAAATTGGTGCGTTTGTCTGATGGTGAAAAACCGAAAAGCATGGTTTTTATTCAATGTGTCGGTTCACGTGATACTACGTGCCGTGGAAAGTCTTATTGTTCTAAAATCTGCTGTATGTATACAGCGAAGCATTCGATGCTGATTCGTGATAAGTACCCAAATATGGATGTAACGGTGTTTTATATTGATGTCCGTACTCCTGGTAAGAATTTTGATGAATTTTACCGCCGAGCGACTGAGGACTATGGCGTTAACTATGTTAAAGGTCAAGTTGGCAAGGTTTTACCACAGCCTAATGGTAAGCTTTTAGTTCGTGGTTCGGATTTGCTTGATAATAGTCAATTGCTTATCGAAGCGGATATGGTAGTGTTAGCAACGGCGATACAGCCAGATCCATCAATTAGAAAAATTGCAACTATGCTTACTGTGAGTATTGATACAAATCAGTTTTTGACGGAAGCACACCCGAAATTACGTCCAGTAGAGTCGCCGACAGCTGGTATCTTCTTATCTGGAATGTGCCAAGGACCAAAGGATATTCCTGAGACTGTGGCACAAGCAGGAGCGGCGGCGGTTAAAGTTATCGGCCTGCTTGCTAAAAATAAACTTTTAACTAACCCTTGTACTGCTCTTACAGATGAGCTTTTATGTAACGGTTGTTCACATTGTCACCACGTTTGTCCCTATGGAGCTATCACATATGAATCTAAAGAAGTTAATGACCATGGTGTCCGTGAAGTTCGCAGAATAGCGATAGTAAACAATGCCCTTTGCCAAGGCTGTGGAGCTTGTACTGTTACTTGCCCATCTGGAGCGATGGATTTACAAGGTTTTTCAAATAGACAAATTATTGCGGAGGTGGACGCGATATGCAGATAGAAAAAAAAGAGGAAAAAAATTGTGGAAAATTTGAGCCTAATATCGTAGCTTTTTGCTGTAACTGGTGTAGTTATGCAGGCGCTGATTTAGCTGGTAGCGCCCGTTTGACTTATCCTGCGGAAGTTAAAATCATAAAAGTGCCATGTTCCTGCCGTGTAAACCCGATGTTTATTCTGAGAGCCTTTGAAAAAGGTGCTGATGGCGTTATTATTTGCGGTTGTCACCCAGGTGACTGTCATTATAGCACAGGAAATTACTATGCTAGAAGGCGTATGGCTTCTCTATTTTCTATGCTGGACTTTATAGGTGTTGAGCAAGACCGTATTCGTATGGAATGGGTTTCGGCTGCCGAAGGAGCTAAATTCGCTACTGTTATGAATGATTTTGTTCAAAGTGTAGTGGCTCTAGGAAAAGGTGTTAGATTGGGGGAACTTAGATGAGAGAATTAATAGAGCGTTCTAAACAGCTTATGGAAGAAGGTAAGATAGGCAGAGTGTTGGGTTGGAAAGCTGGAGACTTGGCGTATGACGTTGAGCCTGCTTATTTTAGCGAAATAGATGAATTAGATAACTTAATTTACGACAGTTTTTGTGGTGCAAACCTCAGTAAATTTCTTATTCGTAATACTGAGCCGACCCTTGTTTTTCTCAAACCATGTGATACTTATAGTTTTAATCAGCTTTTAAAAGAAAATCAGATTGAGCGTGAAAATGTTTATATTATCGGAATTGGTTGCTATGGTAAGCTTGACTTTGAGATTATTAAGGCTAAAGGAATTAAAGGAATTTTAGGCACTTCACAAAATGGCTCTGATTTAGTCATAGAAACACTTTATGGCGAAAAGACGATTGCCTATTCGGAGGCGTTACTCGAAAGATGTAGAACTTGCAAAGGTAAAACCCATATGATTTATGATGAACTTATGCTTGATTCGGCAGATACAACTGTTAAAGGTCGCTTTGAGGACGTTGTAGAAATTGAAAAATTGCCTTCGGAAGAAAGATTTGAATTTTTTCAAAAAGCACTTAAATCGTGTATTCGCTGTAACGCTTGCCGTAACGTTTGTCCTGCGTGTAATTGTCGTAAATGTGTTTTTGATAGCAATAAATTTGATAGCGAACAAAAAGCCAATACGGTTTCATTTGAGGAAAAGATGTTTCATCTGATTCGAGGATTTCATATTGCGGGACGTTGTACTGATTGTGGTGAATGTAGCCGTGTTTGTCCTCAGAATATACCTCTTCATCTTCTGAATCGTAAACAAATCAAAGACTTCCACGGATTATATGGTGAATTTGAAGCAGGAAGCGATGCTGAATCGAAAGGGCCTTTGACGGAGTTCACTTTAGATGATACAGAAGCAAATCAAGTAAGGGGAGGGAATTTTAGTGTATGAAATTATGAAGATTGCAAAAGATAATTTGGAAAAACTCTATGAATTGATTTCTGAGAATAGGGAATTGTATTTTGCTAACCAAATGGATAAACCTCCAAAAGATATATTTTTCCCTCAAAGTGAAACTCTGTATTCAGCTTGGAGAGAACAAAAAAAGGTAAGTATTGAACCAGAAAAATTAACAGATGAGGATTTTGTCATTTTTGGGGTGAAGCCTTGCGATTTGAAAGGCATTGAAATTCTTGATAAAGTTTATCTTTCAGAGCCTGTGGACACTTATTATGCTGCTCGTCGTGATCATGGAACTATTATAGTTTTGGCGTGTTCTGAGCCAGAAGAAACTTGTTTTTGTACTGCTTTTGGCATTGAACCGTTTAATGCTTCGGGAGACATTACAATTTGGTTTGTAGATGAGACTGTTTATTGGCAACCAGTTACATCTAAAGGAAACGCTTTAACTGAAAACTTAAAAAGCATTTTGGAAGATGTTAAAGCTAATGATCAGGTACATCTTAATACCCATAAACAGCGTACTAAAGAAATTTTAAAAAAACTTCCTTTTGCTGATTTATCACTAGAAGGTTGGCATAATGCTGACTTAATGAAAAAATTTGAATCTCCGTTGTGGGACGATTTACACAAGGCGTGTTTGGCATGTGGAACTTGTACGTTCCTATGTCCAACGTGCCAATGTTATGATATTAAGGATTACAGCAAGGGAGGTAGTGTTAAACGCTATCGTTGCTGGGATTCTTGTATGTACTCAGACTTTACACTTATGGCACATGGAAATAATAGAACAACACAAATGCAGAGATTTCGCCAGCGATTTATGCACAAGCTAGTTTATTTCCCGGAAAATTATGATGGAATTTACTCATGTGTAGGATGTGGTCTCTGTGTAGAAAAATGTCCATCTGCTTTGAATATTGTAAAAGTAATCAAGGCATTTTCGATTGAAGATGTAGAGAAAGGAAGGGGGGAGAAAGCCAATGACTGATACTCTTATTCCAAAAATAGGTATAATTACTAATATTCGTCAAGAAACGGCTGATATTAAAACTTTTCATATAAATGCTCCTAAAGGTGGAAAGTTGTTTGAACACCTTCCTGGGCAATGTGCCATGCTTTGTGTGCCTGGGGTTGGGGAAGGGATGTTTTCTATCACTTCTTCACCTACTAACAAAGACTTTCAAGAATTCAGCGTTAAAGCATGTGGAGTTCTTACAGATTATTTGCATAGTATGGAAGTCGGTGCAGAAATTGGAGTTCGTGGTCCTTATGGAAACAAGTTTCCTGTAGAGACAGAGCTTCTTGGAAAAGACTTGTTATTTATTGCAGGTGGAATTGGTTTAGCTCCTGTTCGTTCGGTAATAAACTATACACTTGACAACCGTGAAAACTATGGCAAAATTGATATTTTATATGGAGCACGTTCAGCCGATGATATGATACAATATGAAGAAATCAAAAATATTTGGAAAAAGGCAAAAGACGCAGATGTTTATCTAACAATTGACCGCGAACAAGAAGGTTGGGATGGACACGTGGGCTTTGTACCAGCTTACTTAAAAGAAATCGGTTTTCAGACGAATAAGACAGTCGTAGTTTGTGGACCGCCGATTATGATTAAACTTACACTTGCGGCATTGGAAGAGCTAGGATTTTCAAAGAGCCAAGTTTACACAACTTTGGAGCTTAGAATGAAATGTGCTATCGGTAAATGTGGGCGTTGTAATATTGGATCGAAATTTGTTTGTAAAGATGGACCGGTTTTCCGTTGTGATGAAGTGGCAGAAATGCCAGATGAATATTAATAGGAAAATTTAGACATGCCATTAAGACAACAAATTTAACCGTAGGGGCGAACTGTGCTCGCCTGCAAAATCACATAGTTTAATCCTTAACTTAATGACATTGGTTAATATAGGGGGTAAAAATTACGAATATGACAAATATGATAGATGTTTATTTTTTCGGAAAGAAATATATTGTGCCAGATGATTTAACAATTATGACGGCAATGGAATATGCAGGTTACGTGCTTAAAAGAGGTTGTGGCTGTCGCCATGGCTTTTGTGGGGCGTGTGCTGCAATTTATCGTATCAAAGGAAAAAATGAGCTAAAAACTGGGCTTGCTTGTCAGGTTCAAGTAGTGGAAGGTATGTATGTTTCTACACTTCCATTTTTTCCAAATGACAAAAGAAATTATGATTTGAACAAACTTAAACTGGCAACACAAGTTATGATGGAGCTTTATCCAGAAATTTATAGCTGTATCGGTTGTAATGCTTGTACTAAAGCTTGTCCTTAATCGATAAATGTTATGCAATACATTGCTTATGCTCAGCGTAGCGATTTTAGAGCTTGTGCCGAGGAATCTTTTGACTGTATTGGGTGTGGTTGTTGTGCTTCAAGATGTCCAGCTGGAATTTCGCATCCGATGGTAGGCACACTTGCAAGACGTTTGACTGGAAAATATATCGCTTTAGCAAGCGAACATTTGCAGGAGCGAGTAGAAGCAATCAATTCGGGTGCTTTTGATGAGCTAATCGCAATGATGATGCAAAAGCCGATAGATGAATTGAAAGAACTTTATAATTCTAGAGAAATAGAAAAATAGGAGGAGAAATATGTTTACACCAGAAATGCTTGAATTAATCAAAAAAGTTGAAGCAACGAGAGCTGTGAGAATGGCGAAAGAGCCAATTCGTATGACTGCTGATGAAAAAGAAACCCTCCTGAAAGCTTATCACCCAGATTATAAAGAGGATGCATTTACAAAACTCAGTATCGGACCAAATAGTGGCGAGAAAGTTTTACTTGAACTAGGAAATCTAATACATTCCAATAGTTGCTTATTAGATGTGAGTATTGATTTAGATAAAGTAGACTATGATGTCGATGTTTTGATTATCGGCGGCGGCGGTGCAGGGGCATCAGCTGCAATTGAAGCTCATGAAGCAGGTGCTAATGTTATGATAGTTACTAAGCTTCGCATTGGAGATGCTAATACTATGATGGCAGAAGGAGGGATTCAAGCTGCCGATAAAGAAAATGATTCACCTATGCAACATTATTTAGATGCTTTTGGCGGCGGTCATTATGCAGCTAGGCCAGAGCTTTTAAAACAATTAGTAATGGATGGCCCTGATGCTATCAGTTGGCTTCAGAGCCTTGGGGTTATGTTTGATAAATATGAAGATGGTCGTATGATTACAACTCATGGAGGTGGAACTTCCAGAAAACGTATGCATGCATGTAAGGATTATTCAGGTGCTGAAATTATGCGTACCCTTCGTGATGAAGTTATTAGCCGTAAAATACCTGTGGTCGAATTTACTTCGGCACTTGAGCTGATAAAAGATGATAAAGATCAAGTGGCAGGGGCGGTACTTCTTGATATGGAGACTGGTAAGTATATGATAGCTCGTGCTAAAACAGTTATTATGGCAACTGGAGGATCTGGGCGACTTCATTACCAAGGCTTCCCAACTTCCAACCATTATGGTGCAACGGCAGATGGCTTAGTGATGGGCTATAGAGCTGGTGTTCCTTTACTATATCAAGACACATACCAATATCACCCGACAGGTGTGGCGTATCCAGCACAGCTTTTTGGAGCACTTGTTACTGAAAAAGTCCGCTCTGTAGGAGCTATGCTCGTTAATATTGATGGAGAGGCATTTGTGCATCCACTAGAAACTCGTGATGTAGCAGCAGCTTCTATTATAAGAGAATGTAGCGACCGTAAAAAAGGGGTGGAAACAGCTTTAGGAAGTGGAGTTTGGCTAGATACACCGATGATAGAATTGCTTGGTGGAAAAGGCACAATTGAAAAACGAATTCCTGCGATGCTTAGAATGTATTTAAACTATGGCATTGATATGAGAACTCATCCAATTTTGGTATTCCCAACTTTGCACTATCAAAACGGGGGCTTAGAAATTAACGCAGAAGGTCATACACCAGGTCTTAACAACTTGTTTGTTGCAGGCGAAGCTGTTGGTGGAATCCACGGAAGAAATCGTTTAATGGGGAATTCTTTATTAGATATTATCGTTTTTGGACGTAGTGCAGGGAAGGCGGCTGCGAAAAAAGCAATTAGCGTTACTATCGGTACTATGTCACTTGAGCATATAAATGAGTATGCAAAGGCATTAGAGCAAGCTGACATTGCTTCCAAAAATGCTTCGCCTCTACTACTTCCAAACTACACACGAGATGTAAATAAGGAGGAGCTTATTTGAGTTCGGTTACGATAACTTTATTGTTTCTTGTTTTTGCCGTGGTCATGTTTGCGTGGGAGAAAATCCCACTCGGACTGACGGCGGTTATTCTTTGCGTAGGCTTTATTTTGACAGGAGTTTTAAGTCCTGCGGTTGCATTTAGCGGATTTGTAAACCCTACCGTTATTTTATTTGCAGCACTTTTCGTTATTGGTGGGGCATTATTTGAGACTGGTGTCGCTAGCGATATTGGCGGCCTTGTAACTCGATTTGCAAGCACAGAACGGTCGCTTATTATTGCGATTATGCTTATTACTGGGCTATTGTCGAGTGTACTATCTAACACAGGTACTGCTGCGGTGATGCTTCCAGTAGTCGTTGGAATTTCAGCTAAGTCAGGAGTTTCACGTTCTAAGCTACTAATGCCGATGGCTTTTGCATCAACTTTAGGCGGGCTATTCACTTTGATTTCAACGCCGGCTAATATGATAGGGCAAAATGCACTTGCAGATATTGGCTCAAACTTTGGATTCTTTGAATTTTCACTTATCGGATTGCCTGTTTTTATCATTTCTGTGTTGTACTTTGCTTTTTTTGCTTATAAATTTCTTCCAGATTATAAAGAAGAGATGACCGAAGAAACATCAACCAAAAAACAAAACAATGCTCCAACTAGGTCGCATACCCAAGGTGTTCGTTGTGCGAATGACCAGGGTTGGAAGAAGGCTGCTGCTTTAATAATTTTGTTACTTACTGTAATAGCAATGATTTTTGAACAGCAGATAGGTTTGCCAGTTCATGTAATAGGGACTATTGGTGCAATTGCGATGGTGCTTTTTCGTGTTATTGATGATAAGCAAGCTTACCGTTCGATCGATTTGCAGACCCTTTTCCTTTTCGGTGGTACTTTATCGCTTGCAGCAGCACTTGATCAAACAGGTACAGGTGTACTAATTGCTGATGGAGTAATAGGTCTGCTCGGAGAAAATGCAGCACCTATGACATTTGCCGCAGTTATCTTTTTTATCACAGTCCTTTTGACTAATTTTATGTCAAACACAGCAACTGCAGCCCTTGTAATACCAATTAGTGTTTCTATTGCTGTTGGAATGGGCATGGATCCACGTCTTTTAGTTATGGCGGCTATTGTAGGAACATCTTGTACGTATGCAACTCCAATTTCCACTCCTGCAAATGTTATGATTTTGAAGCCAGGTGGTTATAAATTTCTTGATTTTATGAAGGTCGGATTTCCGCTTATTATAATCACTACGCTCCTTACGCTTGTTTTACTACCTATATTTTTTCAATGAAAGTTCTAATATTACTATAACAACAAAAAGAGGCTG
>Ga0131853_10021841_pt1 | contig 11601 bp, 10 predicted proteins | sample TergutLab28metaG_FD_92764 | JGI IMG/M metagenome (GOLD analysis project Ga0131853, IMG submission 92764) | Labiotermes labralis P1 segment gut microbial communities from Petit-Saut dam, French Guiana - Lab288 P1 (version 2) (version 2) | ecosystem: Host-associated > Arthropoda: Insects >...
CGACGCCAACCGCAGCTCCTGGGCCACGATCGGCGACTCCGCCGGCGGCTACGTGGCGGCGATGGCGGCGCTCCTCCACCCCGCGCAGTACGGCGCCGGGATCGTGTTCGGCGGCTACTACCGGCCCGACTTCGGGCCCTACTACGAGCCGTTCGCGCCCGACAGCGCGCTCGGGCGGCGCTATGACCTGGTCCACGCCGAGCAGCAGAGCGCGCCGCCGGTCTCGCTGTGGGTGCAGACCTCGCACGCCGACCCGCTGAGCTACACCTCCAGCGCGGCCTTCCTGCGCGCCGTCCACCAGCCGACCGCGGTCCACGCGGTGGTGCTGCGCAACGCCGGCCACCGGCTCTCGGTCTGGGTCGACCTGCTGCCGGAGGCGCTGCGCTGGCTCGGGCAGAACGTCCAGGGCTTCGAACCGGGATCGGCCACCACGTCGGCCGCGACCGCCTCGACCACGGCTCCGATCACAGGCCACCCGACGGCGCCCGGGACGGGCCACCGGTCGGCCCGTACGCACGGGGCGCCGGCCGTCCAGACCGGGCTGACGCTCAGGTCACCCGCGGCAGGCCAGCGTCGATCAGCGCTTCCGCGATCAGCCGGTGCCCGGCGGCGTTCGGGTGGTCGCCGTCCCCGGCCATCAGACCGGTGATGTCCTGGCCGGTGCTGTTGAACGCGGTGAACAGGTCGACGTAGTGCGCGCCCTCGGCCGCCGAGACGGACTGGATCACCGCGTTGGCCCGGTCGGTCAGGCGCAGCGACGCCTGCAGACCGGCCTCGCCGACGTCTCGGCGGGCGACGTCGCCGTCCTGGAAGACGTTCCAGTAGCCGGTGACCAGGATCGTGGTCGGGGCGGTGCCGCGCAGGGCCCGGATCCGGTCGAGCACGGTGGTGAGATGGGCGCGCAGCGCCGTCACCTCGTCGGCGACGCAGTCGGCGTTGCCCGTTCCGCATCGGCCGGTCACGACCTGGTCGTGGTGGTCGCCGAAGTCGTTGGCGCCGATCGTGATCAGGACGATGTCGGAGCGTCGGACGGCGGCCTGGTAGTTGGGCCGTCCCAGCTGGGCGATCAGGCCGGACGTGTCGAGCCCGCCGACCGCGAGGTTGTCGACCGACACCGGCGCTCCGGTGCGCTGGCTGAGCAGCGTGCCGTAGACCTCCGGGAAGGGACGGCATCCGCAGACGTTGCCCGCCGGCACCGAGTCCCCCAGCGCCACGACGGCGTGCGGGACCGCAGCGGGCGTCGGCGAGGGCGACGCCGCCGACGGGGTCGCTGAAGGGATGGTCGAGGACGGGGCCCGGGAGGACGGGGCGACATCGGGGGTGGTCCCGCCGCTGGTGCGGACCACGAGGACGGTCACGGCCGCCGCCACGAGCAGGGCGGCGACCACCCCGAGCGCGACCCGCCGCAGGGTCATCGGGCGCGGCCCGCGACCGGGCCCGGCTTCGTGCTGAGGATCATGGCTTCCAACGTACGGACGCCCTCGCGCGAACACCCTGATCGCTGGCGCACCACGTCCGACGGCCAGCCGGCGCCCAGGTTGAGGTCATGCCGCGACCGCTAGCGCCCGGCCGAGGCCTCCTCGACCCCGCGGGTGGCGAGCTGGTCGGCCAGCTCGTTGTCCGCGACGCCGGCGTGCCCCTTCACCCAGAACCACTCCACCTGGTGCCGCTCGCAGGCGGCTTCGAGCCGCTGCCACAGGTCGGCGTTCTTGACCGGCTGCTTGGCGGAGGTCTTCCAGCCGTTGCGCTTCCAGCCGGCGAGCCAGGAGGTGATGCCGCTGCGGACGTAGGTGGAATCGGTGTACACGTGCACCACGCACGGCCGGTTGAGCGTCTCCAGCGCCACGCACGGCGCGGTCAGCTCCATCCGGTTGTTGGTGGTCTCGCCGGGGTCGCTGCCGTACATCTCCTTGACGTGGCCGCCGAAGCGCAGCACCGCGCCCCAGCCGCCCGGGCCCGGGTTGGGTCGGCAGCCGCCGTCGGTGTGGATCGTGACGATCTCGTCCGGGTCGGCGGAGGTCATGCGCTCCAGATCCAGCCGAGCAGACCCTCCAGCGGCTCGGGCAGAGCCTCGAGGGGTACGACCTCGGCCATCGCCGCCGCGTACGTCCGCTTGCGGGCGCCGTTGGCGCTGATGAAGCGGCGCAGCTGCTCGATCGCCTCGTCGCCGCGGTGGGCGTCCTGGTTCTGGAAGGAGCGGAAGCCGCCGAGGTCGTTCTTCTGCTCCAGCAGCGCGGTGACCTCGGTGGCGCCGAGGGCGCGGACGAGCTCGTCCTCCAGGTCGCGGCGGCAGGCGAAGAAGCCCTGCCGGGAGAGGTCCTCGCCCTCCTGGCGGTTGAGGGCGCGCGCGAAGAAGCGCTCCTCGGCCTCGTCGTAGAGCCCGCCGACCCGGCGGCCGGCGGCGGCCTTCTCGGCGATGAAGCGGCCGGCGTTGCCGGCGCCGCCCATGCTGACCAGCTCGATCTCGGCGTCCTCCTCGCCGGTCAGCTCGATGCCGTACCGCGGTGCGAGCGCCTCGACCGCGGCCTTGTCGGAGTCGCCCTCGACGAGGATCGTGATCGGTCGGCCCATGCTCAGAAGTCCTCGTCGGGGTGGTCGTCGTCCTTCTTGCCCCAGCGCCACCGCGGCGCCGGGCCCTTCTTGAGCGCGATCAGGACGAAGACCAGCACCACCACGAAGACGTAGAAGAGATAGCCGTACGGGTCCGGTCCGCCGTGGCCCGCGCCCTTCGGCAGGAACGGCACCGGCAGCAGGACCAGCACGATCATGCCGGCGAGCAGTGCCCAGCCCTGCCAGGTCGTCGGGGTCCAGCCCCAGCCGAAGCGTCGGCGCTTGAACCAGTACGTCACGCGGGGAGCCTAGCCCTCGGACCCGGGCCGGCTCGTCGCCCGGGTCGCGCGCCGCGCCGACGCCCGGGGCTTCAGTAGGGTGGGCGGCATCCACCCGCCCTCATGACGGAGGCCCCGATGGCCGTACGTGTCGACCTCAACATCTCCCTCGACGGGTTCGCGACGACGACGGACCAGACGCCGGAGAGCCCGTTCGGCGAGGACTGGCCGCGCCTGACCGGGGCGTACGCCGCGACCCGGACCTTCCGCTCGCGAGTGCTGGGCGACACCACCGGCGCGGGCACGACCGGCGTCGACGACACGTACGCCGCGGCGTACTTCGCCGAGGTCGGCGCCGAGATCATGGGCGCCGGGATGTTCGGCCTGCACACCTTCCCCGACGACCCGGACTGGCGGGGCTGGTGGGGCGAGGAGCCACCGTTCCACTGCCCGGTCCTGGTGCTCACTCACCGCGACCGGCCGACGATCGAGTTCGCCAACGGCACCAGCTTCCACTTCCTCAGCGCGACGCCGGCCGAGGCGCTGGCGCGCGCGGTCGAGGCCGCCGACGGCAAGGACGTCCGGGTGGGCGGCGGCGCCACCGTCGTCCGCGACTTCCTCCGGGCGGGGCTCGTCGACCGGCTGCACGTCGCGATCGCGCCGATCCTCCTCGGCCGCGGCATCCGGCTCTGGGACGACCTGCGCGGCCTGGAGGCCGGCTACGACGTCACGGCCGAGACCGCCGAGAGCGGCACCGTCCACCTGACCTTCCACCGCTGAGCCGATCCGCCACCGCGGCGCGGCCTCAGCGGGCTTCGACGACGCGCTTGATCGCGGCCAGCGTCGCCGGGATGCCCTCGCGGGCGTTGCGGGTACGCGCCTCGATCTGGGTCTCGGCGTCCGCGCCGTAGGTCTGGTGGAAGAAGGCCAGCCCGACCGGGGTGAACGCCCACGTCTCGGTCAGCCGGGTGCCGCCCTCGGCCGGCTCGAGCAGGTAGCCCCACTCCACCTTGCCCTGCCCGACCGACCAGGCGAACGCCGCGCCCGGCTCGGCCGCGGTCACCTGGCAGCGGGTGGTCCACTCCCGCTCGGGGAGGACGTTGCGGCCGAAGAAGTGCGCCCCGACGACCGGGCCGGCCGCGGCGCCCTCGCTCTCGTCCCACCAGGACTCCTGGCAGATCGGCGACCACTCCCCGGTACGGGTGACGTCGGAGACGACCGCGTACACCTCCTCGGGCGTCGCGGCGATGAGGATGGACTCGGCGTGGGTCAGCGACTCGGTCACGCGCCGAGCCTAGAGGCAGCATCGCGGCGACCGGGACGGGTGCCCCGGCCGCCGCGATGTGCGAGATCGGCCGTCGGTCAGTGCCGCAGACCCGGAAGGACCTTCGTGCCCTCGGCGCGGACGGCGGTGAGCCGGGCCGGGTCGAGACCCAGCGCGCTCAGCACCGTCGGCGCCACCTGGGTGGTCTCGACCGGCTTGGCCTGGACCTTCGCCGGTACGCCGGGGCCGTCGACGAGCAGCAGCACGTGCCGGTCCTGGACGTTCATGCCGCCGTGCTCGGCGAGCTTGGTCGGCTTGGAGTAGACGATGCCCTCCTGGACCTTCCCGAAGACGTCGGGGTAGCGACCGTCGGTGACCGAGGTGCCGAAGAACCTCGCGGCCGCCGAGCCCGCCCAGATCTGGGCCAGGCCGGAGTGCTGCACGGTGACCGGGGTGACGCCGTCGGCGGCGACGCCCTGCGCGGTGTGGTTCCACAGGTAGCTCTTGACGAAGTCGTCAGCGGCCTGGGAGTCGTCCGACAGGTAGGACTGCCACAGGTCGTCGTCGGTGCCCGCCACGATCAGCTTGGTGTTGGTCGGGTGCGTCGTGGCCCAGGCCGCGTTGATCGCGTCGATGATCGGGCCGTCCTGGACGGTGACCAGCTTCTTCGGGTCGGTCGGCGACTGGCCGTGCTTGGCGGTCACGATGATCGTGGTCGACTTCGCCAGGCCGTCCTTCCGGATCTCGGCGACCATCCGGCCGAGCTGAGCGTCGACGTACGAGAGCGCGCTGGTCAGGACCGGACCGGGTACGGACGTGCCGTGGACGATCCGGTAGCCGCCGGCCTGCGGGGCGCTGGTGGTGTAGCTGCCGTCGGCGTTCTTGAGCAGGGTGGTGGGCGTCGAGCGGATCTTCTGCGCGACCGAGACCGTCTGGAAGTTCATCCCGAAGATCGCCGGGGTGCCGACCGGGGTGGCGCCGGAGTGGTCCTTGCCGTCGATCTCGTTGAGGATCGCCCGGACCTTGTAGCCGTCGTACTGCTTGGTGGCGGCGTCGATGTGCGCCCAGTCGTCGTCCTGCGGGTACGGGACGCCGTTCGGCATCACCGCCTGCGAGTCGATCTCGGGACCGAAGTAGTCGTCGATGCTCGTGCCGTTCGAACCCGGGCCGTTGAACGACAGGTAGACGGCGTGCTTGTCCGACCAGGCCGTCCTCATACCGGCGTCGTGGATGACCTGGAAGATGGTGTTGTCGCCCAGGTAGTCCCACGGCGCGATCGGCTGGCAGGTCGCCGGGTCGACCGGGAAGGTCGAGAAGTCGAACGACGAGGCGTCGTTCTTGAGGCTCATGATCTTCGCCGGGTCGGTGTCGACACCCTGCGGGAAGAGCGAGCCGTTCTCGTCGAAGGACGGCAGGCCGTTGGCGTCGATGACGGCGTCGTCGGGCGAGTCGTAGACGACGTCGCCGCCGGTGGCCGGCTGGCCCGGCGTGCAGGCGGCACCCGGCTGGTCGACCTTGTGGCTGTACTCGACGTCGTAGTAGACGCCGGTCGTACGCGGGTTGCCGCCGGTCATCAGGGCGGTGCCGCCCGGGTCGGAGTCGGACGGGTTCGACGTCATCGCCCTGGTGTACTCGCTCCCCGAGCGGGCCAGCGCGGCCAGCGTCGAGTGCGGGTGCCGGGCGACATACCAGCGCAGATCGCTCTGGTGCATGCCGTCGATGGAGATCAGCAGGACGTGCTTGTTACTGGCGCCGGTCGTGCCGGCGGCATGTGCCGGGTGGGCCGGGTGGGCCGGATGTACGGGGTGGGCCGGATGCGCGGCGTACGCGACAGCGGGGACGACCGCGGCCGCCGCGGCGAGCATTCCCGCGGCGACCAGCGCGGTGGGGCGACTGAATGGCATGCAACTGCTCCTGGGTCAGGAGGTCCCCCGAGCGGGACCCCATCGGAGACAGTCAGGCGGGCCCGGGCGGCGGCCGGTCGCCTTCTGGGTGAATGGGGCGTTAACGCGACAGCCGGTCAGGTCCGCGCCAGGCCGCGGTCAGGAGCCGCGCACCTCGCGCGCGACCACGACCACGAACCGCTGGTAGTGGAAGTGCCCGTCGGGGCGTACGACCTCGTCGGTGCAGCTGACCAGGACGAGCCGGGGCCGGCCGGTGGTGGTGACGTCGCGCTGCGGCAGCGCCTGGCCGCGCAGGAAGGTGGCGGTGCTGACGATCCGATACACGTGCCGGACCCCACCCCGGACCACGGTGACCCGCTGACCGGCCCGGGCGCGGCTCAGCGCGACCAGCGCACCGGGCCGGTCGTGCCGGTCCGACACGTGGCCGCCGATCACGGTGGTGCCGATCCGGTCGCCCACGCTCGCCGAGTTCCGCAGCCATCCCACCGCGTGGACGTCGTCGGGCAGCGTCATCTCCCCGCCGGCGATGCCCTCGCTCACGACCGGGGCGTCCAGGCCGATCGCCGGCAGGCTGATCCGGATCGGCACCGCACGGTACGAGGCGGAGGGCTCGATCGTGCCGGAGAAGCCGCCGTTGATCTCGGGCGCGGCATAGGCGCTCTTGGCGACCACCGTGGTCTCCACGGCCTCGCCGCAGCGGTGGGTCGCGGACCGGTTGCCGGCACCGGCCAGGACGGTGACCCGCCAGGTGTACACACCGGGCGCCCGCACCCGTACGGGCGGCGTCGTGGTCCAGCCGTCGCGGACCCGCAGCGGGCGCGACCGGACCTGGTGGGCCGGGCTGCAGGTCGCCGCGGCCGGCGAGGAGAACGGCCCGAAGAGGCGGCCGACGGCGGTGGCGTGCCGGCCGGCGCCCAGCCCGCTGACGTGGATCCGGTCGCGGAAGGCGCGGCCCGGCGTCACCCGCTGACGCGAGGTCGCGGTCCGTACGTGCGGCGTGGCGATCACCGTCGGCGGGTGCGTGGCGGTGCGGGTGTTCGTGATCTCGCAGGCGATCGTCGTCCCCGCCGGCAGGTCGTCCGGCACCTCGAACTCGCCGAAGTCGGTCACCGACCGGGTGCGGAACGAGCCGGTGCTGCACGTGAGGACGGCCTCGTAGACCCCGCGGTCGGCGGCGATCAGCGCCTCCCGGACGTCGACGATGTCGCGGGCCGAGGCGGTCACCGCGGGCACCGGTGACGGCGGGTGCGGGGCGGTGGCCGTCGTCGGTCCGGCCGTCTCCCCGCTGGTGACGTTGTCGACCGTCAGCGCGGCGGTGTCGCCGGCGAGGGCGCCGACCCAGGCCTTGGTCAGCGTCACCCGGTAGCGCGCCGTGTTGGTGAACGTGCACAGGATCGCCGTCCCGGCGGTCAGGTTGCTCGGCACCCGCAACGTTCCGGAGGTCCCGCCGGCCACGGCGCGGGCGCCGTGGTTGCAGTCGAGCGAGGCGGCGTACGTGCCCTGGCCGGTGAGCGACTCGCTCAGCGTGATGTCGTCGCCGCCGTCCGCGATCACCGAGGCCGGAGTGGCGGGCGGCTGGGGAGCGAGCGCCTGCTGGGTGCCGACGTCCCCGGTGGTGGTGTTGGTGACGGTCAGGTCGGCGGTGTCGCCGCTGACCGCGTTGGCGCCCCACACCTTGCTCAGCAGCACCCGGTAGCGCGGGTGGTTGGTCACCACGCAGGTCACCGGCGCGGACGAGGCCACGGTGTAGCTCGCGGTGGCGGTCGCCGACGTCGCGGTGCTGGTCGCGGAGAACGGCACCGGCTGCCCGTTGCAGGTCAGCGACGCGGGCAGGTAGATGCCGGCGTTGGTCCGGCCGGACGCCGGCAGCGCCTCGGCCAGTGTCACCGTGTCGCCGGGCGTGATCGGCAGGCTCGCGGCCTGGACGGAGTCGCCGCTCCCGCCCGCCGGGACCGTGGCGACGGCCGAGGCGCTGGTGGTGGGATCGCTGACCGTCAGCTCGGCCGTGTCGCCGGCGGCGCCGCGCACCCAGCTCTTGAGCAGGGTGAGCTGGGCCGGGATCGCGGTGTTGGTGATGGTGCAGCTCATCGGTCCCGGAGTGGCCGGCACCGTGAAGGAGCCGCCGAAGTCGCCCGCGGTGAAGCCGTCGACCCCGGTGCAGGCCGTGGTCGCCTGGTAGGAGGCCGCGTTCGCGTTGCCGGGCGACTCGCCGACCGTCACGCCCTCGCCGGAGAGCACCGTCTGCGTGATCGTGGTGCTGGCCGGGGCCGTCGATGTCGTCGGCCCGGCCGTCGTGTGGTCCGCCTGGATGCTGAGGTCGAACGAGTCCCCGGCGGTCGCACCCGACCAGTTCTTCGTCAGCGTCAGCAGCGCCGAGGTCCGGGTGTTGGTGAACGTACAGGTGATGGTGTCGCCGGCCCCGGCCGTGCTGGGGACGGTGAACGACCCGGAGGTGCCCGGCACGGGAGTCGTCAGCGGGCCGGTGTCGCAGGCGAGCTGGCTGGTGTACGTGCCGGTGTTGCCCGGCGCCAGCGTCTCATCGAGGCTCACCGAGGTGCCCGGCTTGATCTCGGCGGTGGCCCGGTGACCGGTGTCCAGGAAGTCCGCCTGCCCGCCGGCGGTGGACGTGGCCGCGCCGGGCGCGGTGGTCGCGCCGTCGATCGCCAGCGCGGCGGTGTCCCCGTCGGCCCCGTTGAGCCAGTGCTTCTGCAGGACGACCGTCGGGCAGGTCGGCGGTACGCCGAGCCGGACCGGGGCGACCCAGTCCTGCAGCGGCGGGTTGGTCGCCTGCAGGCTGGAGACCGACCGCAGGTTCATGTAGGCGAGCTGTCCGCCGCACTCCCCCGCGCCGGCGAACAGGCCGGAGACGTCGACCGCCGCCTCGGCGAAGGTGCCCGCCGGCATCGGGTTCGGACTCAGCCCGGGCAGGTTGGAGACGGCGGTGGCGTTCACCCGGGCCTGATAGCCCGCGACCGGGATCTGGTTCCAGACGCCGGAGGTGGGTCCGGTGGAGGACCAGAGGTACGCCGCGTCCAGCTGCAGCAGCGAGCTGCCCTGCTGGATGAAGCGGAGCCGCAGGTCGCCGTCGGTACGGTCCGGCACCGGCCCGCGCAGGTTCGGCTTCTGGTTGAGCTCGACGTAGAAGCCGACCGTCCCCTGGGTGGCGGCCCGCTGCCAGCCGAAGTAGGCGAAGACCTGCTCGTTCACGATCCTCGAATAGCCGAACACGTGCGTGATGTCGGCGTTGCCGGCCGGGTTGGTGCCCGAGGTCTGCGGCACCGTCCAGGGCCACTGGTTCTCCGAGGTCCCGCTGAAGGCGCTGCCGTCGCTGGAGCCCTGCGGGTCGGTGATCACCGGCTGCTGCGTGCCGGTGGTGTCCCAGTCGAGCTGGCCGACCGTACCGGTGGTGTTGTGGCACAGGTTGCCGTCGATCTCGAACCCGCCCACGAGCACCGGGTTGTTCTGCGCGTCCGAGCACGGCGCCGCGCTCGCCGGGGCGACCGGCAGGAGCAGCCCGGCGAGGACCAGTGCCACGGCGAGGACGACCCGCCGCCACCTGTTCCGTACGCCACTCTTCTGGCCGAGCATTCGTCCACGCACACGGGCCTCCCGGAGGATCCGGCTGGAGAAGGACGAGCCCGGCTAGCGTCCGAGCCCGCCTCGCCAGGCTAAGACCAATCCGCCGCTACCCGCCAGGGTCCGCCGCCCTCAGACGTTGAGCCTCAGACGTTGAGGCTGACCCATCGCGTGTCGCCACCGCCTCACCAGGGCACGACACCGTCGCGGTTGAAGAAGATCCCGGGGATGCTGGCTGCCGAGGCGGCCTCGATGATCGCGTCGGTGCCCTCGCTGACTGTCTGGGTGCCCTGATGGTGGGTGAAGTCGGTCGCGGTCCAGCCCGGATCGACCGCGCACACACGGATGCCGGGCAGCGCCTTGGCGTACTGCGCGGTGATCATGTTCAGGGCGGTCTTGGACGAGGGGTACGGCAGGCCGTTGAGTGCGTAGTAGGGGTGCTCGGGATCGTTGGCGTGCGTCAGGGAGCCCACCCCGGTGGACACCATGACCAGGCGAGCTGCGCTCGACTCATCGAGCAACCGCAGGAATGCCGAGGTCACCCGGATGGGACCGAGCACATTGACGCCGTACACCGCGATGAAGTCGGCCACCGTGGACTCGCGCGGCGGCACGAACCGCCCACCGATGCCGGCATTGTTGATGAGTACGTCGAGCCCGGTGCCGGCATCCTCGACCGTGCGGGCGGCGGCGGCCACGGACGCGTCATCGGTGACATCGAGCTGTACGACGCGCAGGTCCGCGCCAGGGTTCTCGGTGGCGATCTCAGTGGCGATCTCGGCGGCGACCTCATCGCCGGCCTCGGGGTCGCGCGCGCCGAGCCAGACGGTCCAGCCGAGTGCGGCCAGGCGGCGGGTGGTCTCGCGGCCGATGCCGCGGGTTGCTCCGGTGACGAGTGCGGTGGTCATGCGGCAAGGCTGCCGCCGGATCCGGCCTTCGGGACAGGACCCGTGGATCATCGGACTCGCCGTCCTACCCGCCGCGCGGGCCGTTCGGACATGCTGATCCGGTGAGCATCGACCGGAAGGCGCTAGCAGCACTGCTGCGGCGCAGCCGCGAACGAGTGCGGCCCGAGGAGGTCGGACTGCCCGCGGGCCTGCGACGTCGTACGCCGGGACTTCGGCGTGAGGAGGTCGCCCTGCTCTCAGGGATCAGCGTGGACTACGTCGTACGGCTCGAGCAGGGTCGCGGTCCGGTTCCGTCGACGTCGGTGCTCGAGTCGATCGCTCGCGCGCTTCGACTGGAGTCGGCCGAGCGCGACGCGCTCTTCCACCTCACCGGCAGTGCTCCCCCGGGGCCGGGCACGATCCCCATGCACGTACGACCCAGCGTGCTGCGCCTGATCGACCGCTTCCACGATCTGCCGGTGATCCTGCTGAGCGCGAAGGGCGACGTACTCGCGTGGAACGCGTTGTCGTGCGCACTGCACGGCGACTGGTCCGCGCTGCCACCCGAGCGGCGCAATCTGCTGCGGCTGCGGTTCCTGCCCGAGCAGCCGTCGACGCTGCGCAGCACGGTCGGCGCCGGTCCGGAGGAGACGGCCGAGACCGCTGCGCTGGTGGTCGCCAGTCTCAGGACGACGGCGACCCGCTATCCGGATGACCGGGGCCTGAAGGAACTGATCGCGGAGCTGATGGCAGGGTCGACGCAGTTCGCCGAGCTATGGGCATCGGGGGCCATCGGCGGCATGCGCAGCCACGCCAAGACGGTCGTCCATCCCGAGCTCGGTCCGCTGCTGCTGGAGTGCGACACCCTCGAGATCCCCGACGACGATCAGCAGCTCATCGTCTATTCGGCCGCCGCCGGCACACCCGAGGCCGAGGCGCTCACGCTGCTGCGCGTGATCGGCACACAGCAGTTGGCGCCGACCCGCGCCGACCGCTGAGGTCGATCAGGCGCCGAGGCGGCCCTTGCGGACGATCCAGCGCTCGAACGGCAGGGTCGCCAGCGGCGGGATGCTGGCGCACAGGCCGACGAACCAGAGCTTGAAGGACCAGCCGAACGTACGCGCGGCGAGGCTGGTGGAGAC
>Ga0131853_10021844_pt1 | contig 11600 bp, 7 predicted proteins | sample TergutLab28metaG_FD_92764 | JGI IMG/M metagenome (GOLD analysis project Ga0131853, IMG submission 92764) | Labiotermes labralis P1 segment gut microbial communities from Petit-Saut dam, French Guiana - Lab288 P1 (version 2) (version 2) | ecosystem: Host-associated > Arthropoda: Insects >...
AAACGGTCATAACTCCGTAACCGTCCAAAATCGGACACATGTTTATATGAACTTTTTTGATCACAAAGACCTAGGAAATCACCTCCTGCAGTCATGCCCTAAAGTCGTGAAACACCCTGTATACTGTAAAAATTGCACAATAATTTAAGTGGTTAGGTACACAACATACTGTCATTTTTCCACGTGCTGCCCACGAACCTAACCACAACCATAACCATGCTGGACACCAATAATCTAGTGACCAGTAGTATTCACTATAGCCTCTCCACACATTAAAAGTAATGACATAAATAAATTCCATCAAGACCCTTCCCTACTTTCCTGATACACTAGTACGCAAAATAATTATCATATTGATACTACCACTGACGTACACAGCCAGACAGAGTATTCCTGGCGGGCCTGACCATGAGAACTACACAACAGGATGTGCATCACATGATTCATCGAACAGTATGCACGAACTCAGATGCTTTAGCAGGGTCAAGATGTTCAAGCTACAATCCATGTGCCAAACTGCTTGAAAATTTATCACAAAGGCATCATATCTAGGAAAGAAATTTGAGATGCCCTCATGTGCCCTTCTGTTCTGGTTGACTCCAACACTTCAAAAGAATTTCTTAAGTATATTTTCTGGTTAGCAAATGCAAAGTTGTCCTCCTAAGCCTTCAAACCTTCATTTAGCACCAATACATACACACTACTCAGTCTGCCAAGGATTCTCATCAGTATGAAGTTCAGATATCAATGTGCGAAACCTGACAGGATGTTTGTCATCACTGTAGTGTGTATTCTGTTGCTTAATGCAGTCAATCCATGTTAAGTGTTGTGTCAAACAACAAGAAACATCAGAAGAGTTCTGAAAGACAGATTCACTAGCGGCCAAAGCAAAATACAAAAACTTGTGCTTTTATCACGAGGCATATTTTACATTAAATAACACAGCAAACACGCAAGGTAAGATGTTTTTACATTCTGCAAATTCCCATTAAGTTCATGAAATGCCTTTGCATGATGTTAATCTGAGTTCTGGTGTGGATTGAGTCTGTTCAAAACTCCACATTCTTGAATAAATAACTTCTGTTATTTATGGTGGGGGGGGGGGAAACTTATGCTATGTTCCATTCTAACACCATTCTCTGGGGAATTAACAGAATACACAAGATTACTGCATGCAGCACAAGGCTGTGACTGCACTAGAACAGCTGTCCAGTGAACAGCTGGTAACTCAGGCTGTAGCATCACATGTCACCAGATTTCAAAGCGTGCAACTGTTATTTGCCTTGGACACTAACAGGCTTTATTCAAACAATCAACAGCTCCATAATGTGGTCAGAAATATTTTCATACAATGAACAGCGTGCTTAGCATATGGAAGTCAGCACTTGACTGCTCTATAAAACAATGTACATGAAACGGACTGGGAGCATCACACTCTAAATTCATTTCTATGACAGTTGATGTGCTCAGGGATGAGATAATAAATACTCCCTGTATACACAAATGTAAAAACTTTCCTGGTCAAAAGGAAACAGTTCAGTGCACTGTTTCTGCATCCCTGGCAACCTATAAGTATTACACAACATAAAGGAGTAGTAATTTTTACTTACCATAATAGCATTGACAATGTCATTCTGGTTGTTTTTAAGTGCCTTGATGGCCTTTCCACGGCTTACATTGGCCTGTGACATCACAAGGTCTACATCCTTCTCCTCAACACCAGTTTCATCAACATCCTCTTCTTCAGATTCTTCCTGGATTGGAGCAACAACCTACAAAGTAAAATTTAATGAGGAACTGATAACATACCCCTTGCTCTTCTTTCTCCTGACACAAGCCTACATGAGTGAAGATAAAGAAGTACCTTCTTAGAAGCTGACAGCAGCTCAACTGACCAAGATATTTCCTGCCTTTTATAGAATACAAAGGTTACTTACTGGGTTCACTGAACCATACCCACAGCTAGGTGAACTGAGAACACTCAGCACACCCTTTACCTGAAATGCCCATTTCCATATTACCACCCAACACTCACAACACCCATATGACCTTCCTTCAGGTTTTCTGACTAAAGTTTTGTACACATTTCTGACTTTATGTTACATGTGCCTTTCATGCTGCCTTCCAGGGCATGACCACCCTAATAATTTGTGACTATAAAAAAACCATATGCCAGCCTGTATAATGCATCAGCTTTCTTTGTTATGCCACCTTGAACAGAATTTCCAAATCGATATATTATGACAAGAAATAATACGAAATGTAAGGGACACGTTGTGCCCAATTATATGTTGATAAAATAAACGTAACCCTCATTAAAGTTTTACAATTTTCATTTTTAATGGAAGGAGCTTCTGGAACATGACATGTTGTACAACAGCGTTAAAAAAAACAGCATGTTTTAAGAAAACAACCTAATCTGACTGGATTTCACCATGTGATTAGCATGTGTAGATAGACAGCTACTGCCATCACAATGACAGCTGCAAGAAAATTCTGCATGACTCACATTTTATTTGATATTCTATAACACTATTACTTTAACCTTTAAACAGCCAGGGTAGAGTTTTAGCCCATGGTATATGAAAAATATATTTGGGGGGTGGGATGAAATTATAAAATAAACAGCATTTTGTGGAAAACAGTTCACAGATTACAGAGCATGTCTTACAAATGCAATAAAATGTAATTGTTGGCTAACTGTAAAAAATGCATGTCTAAGGGTGTGCATGTGTGTATGCAAATGCAGTCGTTTTAACGGTCAAGAGAAGGTGCGTACTATCCTGACATCTACTACCACACACCATTACCGGATCCTGAAGTGATGCTACTCTCTCACCAGTTCATACAACTATCATGCCGTTTTTACTTGTTGCTGGAAATTAAAAACAGTGTGGCAGTGGGGTGGCCTCTAGTGGAATGATAATATTCATACCCAGTTTTGTGAAGAGTGGTTAAGTGATGCACATAATGAAATCCACAAATGCAGTCGTGTATGTGCACTGACAGAAATGGCTACCTTATACGTGTACAAATAATGGACGCAGGCTACAAATAAACTTCTGATTCTACCTTTATAACAGAATGACTAATATATACTACTACATAAGCCTCTCTTACTGTTGTGCTGCCTCCTGCTTCTGTCGCCGGCGAAACTTCTGGAGCCTTAAACTTCTCTGCTGCAGCCACCTGGGCCTGTTGATTCAAGTCTTCAATCTGGAAATATGGAGAAGTGATATCACATCTGGATTGCAAGCAACAAATGCCATGTTTTGGTGTTCAATGTTGCACTTGAAAAGAAGGCTCATCTCAACTGCTCTAGCACTTCCATTACCTCACAAACATTTGTTAACGATTCACTACAATGCAACACATATAAAAAAAAGAAAGACAAACAATAATACTTAGTTAGCCACATTCCAGTAGTCAGTGTATACTGTACAAGATGCTGCAATGGACACACTCTTCTAAACACTGGGCAATAATATTTTAACTCCAGACTATGGTCTTACCTACACAGTCACTGCAAAACGAATTGTGATTAAGTCTACTTGTGTGCGTTAAAATATTAAATGGTGCCACAGTTGATAAAAACTACAGATCAATGACCATGACCATGATTTCAATAATTCCGAGTTTCATTTCAATAATTTTTAAACTTCTAAACATCAAATCTGAGGCAACATATACAAGCAAGCAAGTCAGGACAGTGTAGTCATTATAGTGAGCTGGCTACAGGCTGGATGATCAAGAAACTGTGGTCTGATTTCTGGCAGGACCAAGGGTTCCCCAAGCCTCCTATTCAATGAGTAATAGAGAATCCTTCGGGGGAGGCATGAATCTCAGAATTTATCTCTATCTAGTGATGAGGTTAAGAATGAGCAGAGCTATACTTCCACTACCCAATGTGCCTTCATGGTGTACATAAGCACAATTTTACCTTTACTTTACAATAACATGCAATTTGCTGTTTTTTTAATTCACCCTATGACCTGCCATGAAGGCACAGTGGGGGAGTCAGGGCATAGCTCTACTCTTTCTTTAACCTTGGTGATAGATGGAGTGGGTGGTTAACGATTTGCCCTGACTGCTTTACCCCAGGGAATATCCCAGTACCCACTGTATAGGACACTGGTATGGAAAATCCCACCACCACCAGCTGATCCCCAGCCTGTCCTACTGGCAGCAAGTCGCTATAATGACTACATTATCCCGGCCCACACTATTTGCTGTTATGTGTGCAAAATTATTTCTTAAGCATATTTCAGTGAAAGCTCAAATTAATGTACAAATATACTGTTGCAGTTATATTACAGAGCTATACACAGTTCACTATTGCACTACTTGTCAACACTCTAATCACTGCTGCAATGCATTTCATATCCATAGTAGTACACATCATTTTAATTTCTTATTGCTGTTTCCTCAAGTCCCACACAGATCATTTGCAATCAGCAATAAAATAAAATAACAATACAGTCTCTACCAGGTAATTAGAGTACTCAACTACATGACATACATTTTGATTTTTCCCACACAACTTCAAACACAAAACAGGCTTTACTTCCACAACTGTTCCCCCCTTTCTTCCGCTGAAAGGGAAGGGGGGGGGGGGGGATGACCACAACTTAAAAGGTGGCAAGATAAATTGCTATACCAGTCCCACAGACCAGTGCTCTCCATATCTCCCTTGGGCTACAACACTTCCCTACTCCACCATGCTTGCCCTGAATTCCTCTTCAGTCAGCCAACTAGCTGTCCACTCAGTACCAGTGGTGGTAACTTTTGCCTGTGACTGACAGTTTGCACTGTGCAATGCAGTTCAAAGGGGACTTGATGGTACACAAGCAGTTTGCAAACAGTGGGAAGCTTGAAGTGTCTCACCCATCCCCACTATCCACAGAACTTCAGCCTGTGGCCTGCGTATAGTAATAATATAATGATCTTAGTGCTATTCATGTCTGTGCATTAATTAACAATTCACACAATAAAACCAACAAATGCACTAATGCTAAAATTATATTTTTTACACACAATTTGTTATAATGGTGTATATCCTTTACCTGTTGGGCATTAACAATCTTAATGTTATTCATGTCTGAGCATTAACCTTTAGACGCCTAATGTCAACTATAGTTAACGTACCGCACCGCTAACCTCCAAAGTTGCATTTTATACATTTATTCAACAAATATGGGTACCGAATATTTTAAACACGGTGTATAATCTCCGTTTTTTTCTCTTCAAAATGCAGTTTGTTTCATAATTCTAACGTATTTGGTTCCTGTATTATTCACGTTTTATATACAGGGTGGGTGTGCTAAAATTAAAAAAATAATTCCGGCGCCAAAAGGTTAATAACCAAGTCATACAACAAAACCAACAAATGCACTAATGTTAAAAAATATATTTTTCATACAGAAAATATAATTCTAACACCAGTGTATTTGTTGGTTTTACTGTATGAATTTCATATAATGTATAATAATATAATAGCATATTAATATAGCAGTCACTGCAGTTACTTCTATTTGTGACAGTATTGCTAATGTTCATCCAGATATCTCGTACATACACAGATCTGTTGAATTACATGATTATAATGTATGAAGACATACAATATCCTAAAGAAAGGAATCATCAGGTGGTAACACACACACATTCAAACGTACCTTAGCTTCTCCAAACACTATGTATGTGTCTGATGCAGGGTTCTTATACACATCAGGTTTGTTGATGACAAACAATATATTTTTTGACTTGCGAATTGTGACTCTACTCACACCTTGCACCTATAAAAAAAAGAAACAAAAAATTATGTTAGGTTATGAGATCATTCAGATTGGTTATTAAAGGATTATGCCAGTGTTTCCTGTAATTTCTAAACCCACACCTTCTCTAAAGAGTACACCCTGATATGGGGGAAATAACACTAGCAGAATACCCTTCTCTGGCACATATATTTTCCAAATGCATTCTTAATGCTGGTCTGTACCGCAATGGTCTTGATCAACAAACTTCAAAATTCACAGTACGTGGTTTGTATAAACATGCAGATTAAACTTTAATAAAGTGTACCTAATTATACAGTTTGAACTACTGGCTATTTTGTCACTAATTATTCTTTAATTAAAAAACAACCTACCTGGTTCACACAGCATAAGCCAGCAAGATGTCTCAAGCAGGACAAAAGATATTCTGCCTGAGGGTTTGTCAGTATTTTCTCAGCAAGTACCAAGACAGAATGTCAAATTAGGCCATAACCTCTTCCACCTAATTCTCTTCTGATTCCTATGTACTTGTAAGACTACCTTCAACACTACATAGCCTAACATACTGATGGTCATTAAATAAACCACAAGTGAATGAATACATAAATAGTAATTTACAATTTATGAATACAGAGGGAATTGAGGTGGAAGTTTTCCAATCTTGCAGCAGAATTGTTCATTTTATAATTACACCAATTCATCCAGGTATAGTGTCCACATTCCATATTTCCATCACAATGCTTATACCACTAACCATCTCAGTTCCACCATGCACTGATGTTAAGACCCACCTGTGGCATGTTGCAGACTGAATTTCAGTAATTCAGCATTACCAAAATAACCTGTCTACTCACACTGGTATAAAAGCAAATTATATTGTAAATACCTGATAATTTTATTATTTGATGATGCTGTAAACATCTTAGACCATATAACAATGAACAAGTAGTATGGTTTGCCAGTGATGGATTGGAAGGGAATGGGAAGGCAGCACCCATGATGTAATTGAGGTACTATATGAGAAACTGTCTTCAGTGACTGAGGAAAAACATGAAAAGGAGTCAAGAAAGCGTGTCCCACCTAGAGACTTGAAATGGGCATCTCCTGTATACAAGCCTAAAGCACTGCTGCTTGAGGTAACTTGTTCAGTGTATCTGCTTCATAAAATGAATTCATTTCATTTTCTCTGATTCTGAACATTCCAGTTTGACAGGATCATTTGAGATTGTGTAAAATCATAGTATGTGAAGGAAATGGCAGCATATTAAAAAAAAAAAAACCAATTCTCTGAATGTCCTTTTCCCCTTGGAATAAATAGAAGTGTTAGTGTTACATTACCAACAGGCATTGCATACATTGCAACAGGGAATACTGTACTGAGAACAAAGTTTTAAACTAATACACTGTAAAATAATGGCAATAAGAGCTTTCAGTGGTAATAAGTCAACACAAGTACTGGATGCATACATAATACATGGACTTGTAGCTTCAATTTCAAATGCCGGCACCCTGGCACAGAAATGGCTATGGCATGTAGCTACGCCTGTTAACAAATCATAAATGTAAGTGATCTTGAGATGGATTATTCTGATTGGTCGACTGGGAGTTTCATGTAAGGTTTTAACTCACATAAAAAAAAAAATCCAGTACCTGCAATCTGTGGAATTACAAACATGTTTGAAAACTGTGATCTTTAGGGATATACTGCTATGCATTCTATCAGACAATAGCCTTTCGAATCACTGCTGAAAATCTTGGTACCTATATTACATGCTACTGAAGCTACTGTATTTAAATGTGTAACATACTGGTTTCAGTCCCAACTTTGACATTATCTTGCGAGCTTTCTTTTCACCACGGCTTTGCTTAGCCTTGCTGACCATATCCATAGGTAACCCAGCTGCAGCCGCTCCTGGGAACACACCAGCAGTCTGGCCAGTTCCTGGCTCCTCAAGTTCTGGTATTGTGTCATCTGAATCAGATTCGGTGCCCGAGCCTGAGCCATCTCCTCTAGGCTCAGTCATTGATGCTGTGGCTTTGTCCAATTCAGTCAACTCAGGCATTGTCACAACCTGCTACAGATCAAATACAAACAATGTGGTTGGAAATATATACACACATAACACAACACACACACACACACACACACACACACCTGACACTTGCAAAAAAAAAACTATTTACAAGTATAAAGCTCTGAATTACAAAGCAACAAATGAACATTTTAGGGCACTAAAATATGACAGTAGGCACGCTGCCATGAAGACAATGATTCTGTGCTGGCACGTACTCATGAAAAGACTTTCCAATAACCTAAGAGCCACCTCAGTAGCCAGAAGAGTGAAATGAAGCACATTCCACATGGAGGACATACAAATATCAGGCGCTACCTTACAAAACTTGGTCAACACAGCAACCTTGCATCTGAGATTTGTGCACTCCCATACTGGAAGCAATATATAAACTATAAATGGCAACTGACAAAATTTAATAGATACCAAAAGTGATCATGTCAATATGCAACTGTTTTAACAGTTTCAAAAATTTTCAACTGCTCCAGCATCTAAACTGTGACGATAAACATATCACTGTCCGTGTTCCAAATTTTCATACACAAAGGCAAACCATAATGTAAATATTAATCAAAATGTTTTGTTTATATATCAGTGATAAGAACAAGACATATTTTGTGGTTGACTGCCTACAATTTCCTCCTTCGCCAGTCAATTGGGAAAAATATACAAACTGTTTTTAAATTTTCAGTCTAGAACTTTTTCTTCATGAATAATGAATTTACTTTGACACCAACATGTGAAGTAATATATTGATACACTAAATTTATATCCAAGAATTTTCTGCAATATCACATTTATAAGTTTATCAATATCATATGGTATCCCTAACATAACATTGTGTCCTCCTATAAATGTAAAATAAACAACAAGATATGAGGCTCTTGTGACAACTAAATGCAATCAAATTCCCTTAGGTAATCAGCCACATAACTGTGGTGTGGAACATCAAACTTTCTGCTGCAATAAACTGCAGAAAAAGGCACAGGTGGTCTCCAAAACACTCAACTTTTACTCAAAATCATGTAAAACTTCCTAGAAGCCCGTAATCAATTATTATAGTAACTTAGACTTGGTAAAATCCATTCATGTGAAATGATACTATTAGAAAATGTTTTGTAAGTTACTGCATATTGACGATTCAAGTCTTCTGGGTTGTTATGCTATGTTCACCACTAAACACATTACCAAGGTCATCTGCAGGGTCCAACAGTTCAGATAAAGTAGCTGTGTGGAAGACAGGACTACGTTAAACACGTATAAATGCCTAGAGCTGCAAACCAATGGTGTGGTGATGAAGAAGGTGTAGGTACCATGACCTTTCAAAGTGCAACCAATATGACATAACAACATTACAGACATGAAACTTCAGCATCAGCACTGTGACAGCCTCAATTTCTTGCATTACTGCATACTTTACAAATTGTGGATTGGCTAGTTCTGTAAACACAATAACCTCTTCTGAAGTATCCTATCACCTGTAACTCTTGCTCACATCTGAAACTTCAAAGAAAGAAATTTGGAGAAATTTATGGCCGCAATATAAATTCCCTGTATTCCATTTACTAATGCCACCTGGGAGTTCTCACGTTCATCCTGTGCGGTTCAACTCCGTCATTATTCTCACTAGAGATTTTAAGCAAAAACACCCATGAATTTAAATTACCATCGTAGATTATAACAAGCAGGTATACTGCTTCCTAACAATAATAAGTAACACAATATTTAAAGGGCGACCAGATTTAAAATAGAATATCAAACAAATCTCCCAGTATTTCAACAGTAATGTTAACTATACGTACTAGCTTCACCATATTTCAAAATGCTGTAGGCGGGGAGATTGTTATATGGGGAAAAATTAACCTCGCACACAAAAGTACATTCAACGGAAATAATTTACACTTCACGAAGAGATAAATTGTTGCGACTGACAGCGAATATGAATTGCAATCATATACCACACGGCGCTGAAAATAACCTCACGCCTGACAGCAACACAACATTAATAGATGTGCAACTTGAAGTGTCTTGTGTCTCTCACAACCACATGTACAGGACGGTTTGCAAATCCCAGGCGGAAGTGGTTACCAGCCTTCCGTATTTACTGCAATTTTGTTTCCGGCAGGTAAGCAATACGATGTGAGAATAAATCAGAATATAAATACAACAGTTTAGACTCAACACAGACACACGCAATCAATCAATAACACGACGAATGCTTTCGGCATTGACCCACGATTTCAACAGAAACGCTTGCCCTGCACATAAAATTCACGGATGAATACATCAAAATCACTGTTGCGAGTAATCAATAAAGACCTGCATAAGTTTCGGTGATAATTAATCTACGGATCAAAGAGATAAAATACGATTGTTAACAAAGCTGTCATTCCTAACCTTGTTCCACTATGGCGAGTATTGGTGAGGGGATGCCATTGATTGTGTAGTAGACAGAATCAACGGATACTCATTCATACCTCCATTCAACACATTCGTACATCCACATGCTAGCTACCATGGATCAGGGATCCTCCAGAGGCTAGATGGCAGAGTAGTCACGTATCGGTGAAAAGAGTGCGTGACTATTCTAAACTACTATGTTCTGTTACCAATCCAATTTACAGTGCGTAATTGCGTGGAGATGATAATTACGTAGGCTGTATGGGCTATATGCAATTAACCAGTCGTGAGACAATACGGGTACTTACCTCGTGTAAGTCAAATCCATAGAATATGCATATTTCCTTGCAAAGTAACAGGTGTCATCGACTACACTCGTCGTTGCATTGACCCGCGACGTTAAACAATCCTGTAGTATATCTTTTTCGCACAGCTCGGCGCTGAATAGTCATCAAACAAAGACTTAAAACACGGCCATTGGCTCTAGCAAGGCGAATTCTTCAGATGTAGCGCTTCCAATTTCAGCTTCCAGTACCTTTTTCAATCAAATATGCTGGGGCAGACATCCGCGTCAGATAAATGATAAAATCCAGCTTTTCAGAGACCAACTCCATCTCCATTGGTCTCCGAAACGTTAGATTTTATAATTCACCTGACGTGGATGTCCGCCCGAGAAGACTTTATGGAGTTCTGTAGCCGTGGAAACTTCAGGATACATATATTTTTGTTGCTGAATAGCACATCAACATAAGCAAACAGTAGCGGAGTTCACAGCGTATAGTGGGCGAAAAGTGAATTGTAGCACGTCTAAATTTTGTATGTTGAAGAGACGTCTTGAGCATTATCAACTAGCTGCATGAATAAAATGCATAGCATATCGGACTGACACAACTACAATGATAAAACAATTTGTTTTGTTCATAGCACAGTTACATGATTCGGTTAGGGCCGTAGCCAAGGAGGTGGGGTGGGGTATGCAAATAAGTTCAATTTACCCACTACAAATTTGGATGCACGTACTAGGAATTTGAAAAATGTCAAAGACAAACATGCTGGTCACAAGTGGGCAACGTGATGACAATATCACGGGTAGATCCACGGGAGAGAGGGAGAGGCGAGAGAGATATATATAGCGTAGTTGAAACTGGCAGAGAGCGCGAACAGCGAAAGGTAGAATTGTAACAGATTCAGACGTAAAGAATGCAGCATCATGCTAGTTAGAGTACTACAGGGGAAGTTTGGGTGTGTTGGAGTGCTATAGCGCTTTCTACTTCTGGGACCCCCTTCTTATGCAATGGTTCAGAAGCTTCATCTGACATCTACGTATTGTGGCGTGTGTCTGGAACCTTTGACTACA
>Ga0131853_10021848_pt1 | contig 11599 bp, 5 predicted proteins | sample TergutLab28metaG_FD_92764 | JGI IMG/M metagenome (GOLD analysis project Ga0131853, IMG submission 92764) | Labiotermes labralis P1 segment gut microbial communities from Petit-Saut dam, French Guiana - Lab288 P1 (version 2) (version 2) | ecosystem: Host-associated > Arthropoda: Insects >...
CCCCCCCTCCACGTGAGGATGGGTGTTGGAGAAAAAAAAAAACCAACAGAGATGGGGCTGTGTTGGAATGGGGGGAGGGGGGCGGAGGAAGGGGGGGGGGGGGGGGGGGGGGGGGGGGGGGGGGAATCCCCGAGTCTGCGGTGTAAACGCCGGTGCAGAAGGACTCCACAAGCATCTCAGGTGGAAGGATAAAGGCCATGAACGGTGAACTCTGGGCAGTTTCACAAAGCCTCGGTGTGGCAAGCGGGTCTCTGCTACACTGGGCCCTACAAACCTAGTTACTCGTGGGACAGCGGTGGAGAACAACAATCAAAATAATCCCCCCCCCCCAAAAAAAACACAAATGAGCAGCAGCTATTCTTGGAGTCCAAGAACGGAAAAACAAGGAGTAACGGGAAACCGAGTACTCCGGGGGCTGATGAAGGTTACTGGTACGGAGGAAAATGCTGCTCCCATCACGTAGTCACCTCAATTCGATCACCCGGAACACCCATCAGTGACACGGTGCGGAAAGCTATAAGATGACTGTCACGTGTTTATAATTGTTATTACCATCTAAACCTTAAAATATTTGTTCCAGTATTAATAATTCTAATTAACGATAGAAAAATTTGCCTGAGAATGCAGCAATACAGTGTCAGAATCTAAACGACATGTATCATCTGTTATAGTACACAGACAAACAGTTACAAGCCCGAAATGGATATGTCATAGAAGACATGAGCGATTTAATTTTTAACGCAGTTTCTTTATCTCAAGACCAGTGCGAAGAATGGATACAGTAATCTTTCCTTTGTTTAGTTGATGGCGAGAGTGGGCGCACCTAAGCTAATTGTTACAGCGTGTGACTAATGGATATCTTTAGCGTGGATAAGTTGGTAATTCCAATAATTTAAATCTCGTTTGGAAGACTAATTTCGAATAAGTGGAAAAAGATTTCACACAACGGAGACACATGTCTCATCGCAGCCATCTCTACTAATGTACTGTTAACTAATCCCCGCAATCATGTGGTGACGTCATTATAATTATACAATATCCACACATTCTAATCTGAACCGCTTATATCTGTACGCGAAGATTATCACAGAACTACGTTTTCAGAGGTAAAAACATGTTGACAGCATGCAATATAGGTCCACTGGTTAAATATGATTCTGAATCGATGCATCAATTATTTGAATTAGGAGTGACAATTGTCTCATTTTAAGGTAAGTATATGAGAATAAACATAATTTTTTGGCTCTATTATATCATTATTTGATCAATGAAACCAAAATTAATGAACTAAAAACTGCCTACCGCAGCAGCACACGCCAGGCAATAGGAACTTCCACAATATACGGTTGGTTCTGGGAACGATGCATTACTTGTACCCACTCTTGGCATTTCTGTGTACTGATTAAATTTAATCAGAATCGCCATTCTCCGGCGAATAATAACACCATTAACATTCGCTCAAGTTGGCCAAGAAATTACCTTCCTGTCACGGCAACTGAAGGGTCATTATCGCGTTCAAAGGATTCAGAGGCGGGTGCAGATGCTTTGTGAATGAATCTCAAGATGGGGATTTCTGTACCAGAATGAGCGACCATTTTCTTCTCGAGAAAGACTCTGCTCCATGAAGTTATGTGACAGAAATACGAACGTGTTACAATTCAGTGAATGCTTGCTACCACCCAGTACGAAGTAGGTTGTCACCGAATTTGATACCTACAGGAAATAGGGATTAGAGTCTCAAAACTTGTAAGTTTACCTGCTGGTCTGAGGGTTGTGAAACTTGGTCCCTATCAATAAGGATTAAAGGCGTTCAAATCCCATGGCGATGGATAAGCATTGGAATGATCATCTTTTGAATCGTCACAGCGTGTGTCTTGGTGGGTGAAGTTACGGAAGAACCACCGACACCAAACTGCTGGGTCGGAATATCCGTACGGTGTCCCCGCCATAAAACCATTACTTGAATAGATTAAATATGTTTCACGACAGAAAGCTTAACAGAACATTTGGGCCTAAAAGGAAGCAACAGGAGGTGCAGGATATTGAAATACTAACCCACATCATTCCCATTCGTCACTGTTAACATTCGGAACAAGGAGGATGAGACGGTCGGGGGCAAGAGAGATGCTAACTGCATAAGCAGTTTTGATTGGAACGCCTGCTGGAGAAGACCAGATATAAGATACAAGCATTACTCAGAACATAATATTAAAATGGATCATCCTGGAGAGACACTTCGGAAAGTTGTACAGGGCGTTTCATAATGTTCTCCGTGCTTACAAACATTTATAACAAGAAAACAAAAGGGCCTATCTTAATGGAATTGTTCACAGCCACAGGAAAATTGAAAAAGTTTTTTGACAACTACAGATGTTCAATGTGTGCACCACGGGTGACACGGCACATATCGATGCGATATTCAAGTTCTTGCCACAAACACGTCAACATGGGTGCATCGATATTCTTCACTGCTGCAATGATCCGTGGCTTTAGGTCAGCGACGTCTTGTAGGCAGGTCTTTTGCGTATTTTGCACGAAATGCACGTTGCACATTAACCACAGACTTATTTCGTGTGATATTCCAACACACAAAACGACTTCTCCCCCAGAGCGGCCATTTTCTCACTACATACACTCGCATCGCCTAGCGGCAGAAATGTGAACTACGATGAAAAACAACTTACTGGGAAAAAAATTTTGAGTTGTTCCTTCCATCTGTACAGGTTTCGTAAATACGTGTCCTACAGTTTTCCTATAATATATTTTTTGTAATCCCGGAGTACATTATGAAACGTCCTGTATAATGGATTTATTCGACGCATAACATGAACCACTGTCGAGCTACTGTAAACACGACAAGCAACGCTCTGTTTCTATAATGGGTTGAATATTAATTGGCCACCTCGTGAACTATTAGATTTTCAAGAAGGAGTTTTCTCTAACGATGTCTGAGTCATACGTAGCAAATGAAAAAACGGCTGTTTCATAGACTTTATTTGAGCGTGATAATATGGTCAAAATATTTACCTATGGTACGTCGGCATGACATGCCCTCTATATCAGCATTTCGTTATAATGCTGTAAGGAAAAACCAAACAACTGCAAACAAAGTTCTGTACAGTATCGTCGACTGTACAAGATAAAGTAGTTAACAAAACATTTAACTAAGATCTGCCGGGCTCGACACGAACCACCCAAGGATTCCCATCGCAATTTCAAACACACTCTTTACTTCGGAGAGTTAATTATGAATATGCACAGGCCAGAGAGCACAATCCGTAACATTTGAAAAGGAGATTATGTCACTCGACCTAAATCCTTATGCACAAATTTAACGTACTTCAAATGTTACAGGCAAGTGAAACAAAGCAGCAATTTGGACAAATGCAGACACCTCTTGAAAAGCTTATAATCGCTTAGTTAATCAGCAAATACCCTGCGTTTTATGAAATCCGAAGGTTCATGCCCGTGTCACAAGTGCCCGTCACTGGTCCCTATCCTAGGCAAGACGAATCCAATCCAATCCCTCCATGCTATGTCTTCAGCATGATTATAATATTTCCCTCCCACCAATACCATTCTGAACAAGAAGATATGTCTGGTAACGAAACACGACTGGAGTCAGTGTTCTCAGAGTGCAAACAAGGAGTCATACGCGTGAAGTCAACAAGAAATTACTACGACAGTTGGCGATTCACAGCACCATCACAGAAATCAGCTTCAGTAAAATAAGGAAAATGTAGTAATATTCAAACAAACGAGACAGCAAACAGACTGTACAGCCACAGGAAATCAATTACATGCAGGTAAGTTGAACGTTCCGACAACAACGCAAACAGCGTTCAAAGAGAAGAAGTATTCGGATATTGGTCTATACCCTATATGTTTTGCGAAAACACTAACAGTTAGGCTACCGTCAGCTGGGATGTGACACCGTACTGACTGCATGAAATGCACCGAAGTTTCAGGAAAAAAAAACTGCTACCTTCATCACACATCTACCATAACAACGTGGGCAAGAGCTTTCTTCGAAACGTCGGTAGGCCACCAGACTACATGCCATCAAACTTCGCAGTCGCCAAAGTGATAACCTCAAACTTCAAATCACATAAAACCCAAAATTCCGTAAAATACGAGAAACCTTTTGTATAAAGAGAGGAGGCACACAACACAGCTAGCGTATTTTAGGTGCATCGCGAGCTATAAAAGGCAAGTATTCATGTAGTAGTGCCACTTGGAAACGCTGGCGCCATTGTTCGGATATATAAACCGTAACCCCCTTGTTTTTGTACCGCCCATGTGGACATCAGTGTGTTTCTTAAGGATGACAGGTTTAGCCAAGAAATGAAAACGCATTTGTCCAGCGTCGCCAATTATTCTCCGCGACGATCAGCAGGAGGCATTTCTACAATTAAGGAATTTAAAAATCTCTGCACCGTAACAGAGAAACTTAACCTGAAGTGTGAGCTCTGAAACCAGCTACCATGAACGAAGGCTTTCGTGGTTCTCCCTCGTCCTTCCATGAAAATGCCGAGATAGTACCACAAATTACGCCAGGACCGCTTTCTCAACATAGACTCTTCAAAAGATTGAGCCATAAGCCACTGCGCACCTACACTACGTGAGACATAACTGCCTCACTCTTGGTAACATGGACCACGTAACTTATGGTACGTATGGACACGAACCTTCCCTTCCTCACGCAGGCACTTCAGTGTTTCTTTAATGTACAGGAACTAGGAATTGGGACTGAATTCCTGGCACAGACAAGTAATATTTTCCTTTCTGACGCGTCCCGACCAGCCGACTATTAAAAGGGTACCCGTGGGTTGTATCCCTAAGGGTACAGCGGCCGGCGCGTGAATCTGACCAGTCATTTCAATTAAACTAGGAGGGCATACAGTGCAACATTACTTCCATTCCCCCATACGTCGCCTTCATAAGGAGTTGTGCCTAAAGTACAGGTAGAATCTGTAACAATTTAAAGCCTAGTGGTCACTTTATGTATAGCAGGATATCATCCACAAAGTCCCCGGTATTTTTATTACAACCTATAACGCGAATCTTACAAACCTTACGGTCCTCCTACCTGAGTCACGTAACTGCAGCTACGACGTCAGCAGACGAATACTGGCTCCTCCACCGTTCAGAATGCAGATTCACATACACCTACGCGCACATGACTTCGCGCAATCTCCCGACCGGTGACATCAGTCTAGGATCGGTAACGTTACTCGCCCCTGAAGCTGGAGATATTGTGGAATTAATCCTGCTATCCTCTAGGTTTAATATTCGAAAATTCTACGTCCTAACCACAGGGTGTATTTATACGTCTTGTATTGTTCTCAGAAAAAACAGCTACTATTTCCCTAAACAGCAATAACTGACTTTTTTAATAACGGAGACGGACAGTTTACTGTGCGGTTCGGACTGAATCTTTAAATAGGACTCAAGTTGATACTGACCTCTCAAGGGCAAATTTAACTGTGAATGTGAAAGTAAATGAAGGGAAGTAAGGTCGCTGTTTTACAAAGGAGTAATTTCATAGAAATATGGATGGGTTTAATGTAAACGTAATTTATTGTTCCGTGGATTCCTGGACATGGCCTTCTTCGTTGCAAGCTCACAGCAGCACATAAAACAGTCCCGTTTTCAAAGTTAACTGGTACGGGATTTCAGTTACACAATCAGCCTAACTCCATGGACCACAGTTCTTGAGAAAGCAACGGTCGTGCGAATGGTTAAGAAGTCGTCCATATTTTGGGCGAAAATCGACGGTTCCTTAGCATGTCAACTACAGACCGTCACTGGTTCCCACGCAGAGTCAGTGTAATCTACGAAAAATTATGTCAGGTGGTCCGGTAAACATTTATCAGGACTTTGGAGGAATCTGTTGTCCCCACCCTCAGGATCTCTGAATTGTAGGTCCCATCAAAATTGATTTATTCGAGACTACACAGCGTCATATCCCAAGCGACAGTATTCTTCGCAGCAGTTATGGCCACAAGAACCTCAAATTTCACTCAAATAAATAGAATCTACATCAATAAATCCTGCTACTTAAGGTCCATTCCAGTATTATCTAAGAAAGAACGATAAAAACGTAATTTTGCGTGTAGATCCGATGTTTCACGCGGGTAACCGAGTGAAGTAAACAAATATTTCAGAAGCCGGACTGAACGAAGTAGTGAATGAAACTGCCGTTGTACAGAGGCACAGAACAGAAAATGACAGCGCGCCGTCAGATTTGATGTGAAGCCGCTCGTTCAGTTGCGCAACAAGGAGTGCTTTGTGTTGCCTCGGTCTGCCCACATAAACGTAAAGCACAGTACGAGACAAGATGCGTTTCATCCAAACACTACACTATTCATTGGACAACAGTAATGAACAAAAACAGAACTACGTTCAACGTGGATGACACCAAATATAAAAAGAACAAGCTGTGCAAAACACATTAAAAAACACGGTTATTTCCGTTTCGCTTGTCAAACTACAGCTTATCTCGACAACTAGACGGGTTAGGTTTTGGAACATTAGCTTACGTAGCCTTCAAATGAAGGAACCCTCTGCAAATGAACAGCAGGTATAACTCGGACTGTAAACTGTCTACGTTACGAGCTATACAATCGACTAATCGCGGTTTGATATCCTGAAGGGGTAACACATTTTTTGCCTATCCAATGTGAAAATACGGCTCTGCGGCCCACGCAGCCTCATCCACTGGGGAACAGGGGCTATCTCTGAGCGTCAAACTGACAACTCAAAGCCATCTAACAATAGAGACAAAGAAAGCGTGGAGCTACACATTCAGCACATATTTCTACCAGACGTAAAGACGAAGAAAGCGTGGAGCTACACATTCAGCACATATTTCTACCAGACGTGGTGCCTATCGCGTGTGAAAATGGCACAGATACTGATCGTGAACATATATATTGTGTATGCCTCTCTGCGTTCACAGTTACAAAGATGGCGACGGCGCGAAACTTCGAGGTTATATTCGACAAATTAAATACAGGCATAATGCTTATTTGGGTAATAAATTCTTCACAGAAACAAACTGAAGTAGTAGTAGTAGTAACAGTAGTAGTAACAATAGCAGCAGTAGTAGTAGTAGTAACAGTAGTACTAGTAGTAGCAGTAGTAGTAGTAGTAGTAGCAGTATTAGTAGTAGTAGTAGTAGTAGTAGTAAACGAAAATATTCGAAACTTCTTGAGCTGCTCTTTTCTTCGGAAGATTTAACCCTTTAAGTCCCAGTTAGCATATGCACCGCCCTCTGCAACAACCAAAGTTTCTGCACACTGTCCACACAGTGCACGTGCTGGTTAGGACTATGAGAACACCCATTACTTCCCTGAACAGCACTGACTGACTGGTCTTTATACTGGAGGGGCATTATTTTCTTGTAAGGCAGAAATTGAATTTTTATGTATATTTTAAATAAATATGATGTCCCGTAAAAAAGGCTGGAGTGAGACAGGTTCTTCTCCGAGCACTTAGATCTTCCCTTGCATTCCATCAAAACTCTACAATCTTCTTCAGCTTAATAAACGTTAAAGGTCATCCCATGACATGCCTATGCTGGCAGACGGATGGTGGTGGTAGAGCTCCAACCAATTTGCAACCCGTCACTACAAGGAGGTGCGTGATCAGCAACACGTTCCGGCCGCTTTATTCCTTTTTACCAGTTTTACGGGCGGTTGGGTGAATCCCGGGGCAGTCAGAACGGCATGAGAAATCTCGCCCACACCGGTATTCGATCCCCGAACCGTCCAGCCCGCAGCAAGTCGCTATGCCGACTACGCTACTCCATCCGCCTTTCCGATGGATAATAACTATCATATATCGGAGGTCAAGATGGCGAAACCTGGAAACTTTCAAGCAAGGCGTAACGCTCGTTCATACGACGGGGACCATTGGGCAGAACAGAGTCTTAGCATTGTTCTTTTGTCTTAAATTTTAAACACAAGCTTTTTTGCTCTCTTTATGCAACAACCGAGGCCATCCAACCCCCCCCCCTCCTCCGGTCCTAACAAAATCAATACAACACAATCTTTCCCACCTTTAGCAATAGCTCTTTCAACTAACGTCTCTTCGTGTAATGTTCCGAGGTGTTTTGTGTCGTGCTGTTACTGTAAGTAGCACGTAGATCCCTCTGTGTCAAGCATGTCTGTGGCTGCTGTACAACTATGCTGTCGGCACGCACCCCAGCGGACAATAGGCCTATCACTGATGTACACGATTCACCCTCACTGCACAAAAGTAGCAGCTAATCCATTAACTCCAGCGGAATGTCAGTAACAACCATAAATACATGTATTAATATTTTATTGAGTTGCTTCTTATTTCGACAACTTACGTTCTCGATATTTTGGAGATTATCCTATTATATTCTCTGATTCTTTATTCCATTTGCTTACAATACTCACTCTGAGTATCCTATTATAAGGTGTACCCACTTGGTTACTACTTCAAAATCCATATCAAATAAATATTCCAGTCTTTATCCTTCCCTACAGATCCCTTTAAATCGAACACACTGTGTAACCGATCTAATTCCTTGTGACCACAAACGTCTCGACAATCCCCATGCCCCCCACACCCACCCACACAAATATATTATCACAACTTCGCTGCCAGATGTGCCCTAGCCTCTTACGTAAGTGTACCCATCCGGTTTTGTAACCGCCGATATCGTTTTTCGTTGGTCCTATCTTCTGTCCAGTGACCTGTTACAATGGACGTGAGAGCAGCATTAAAAATTGATTGTTTGTGGACATTTGCTCGTCAAGATGTAATCAACCGCCCCAAAGCATTTTACGCACCCATAATAAGTAAATGGTGTAAAGATCTGCCCACGATTAGAAGCGTTATTGAACATCAACGTGCTGTTTGGTTACGACACGCATAACTTTTAGTTTTTGTACTGTTCAATGACAAGGGACTTTATATTTGTAAAGTACCAAACGAGTACGAACACATACATCGAATGATGAACAAATATCATTTCCGAAACATTGTGTTGGAAGAAAAACCGAAGACGATGGACAACGTCCTTAGTATTTTTTTTTTTTATGTTTTGCTGACCGTGCATCTCAGGATAATCTTAGCAATTAACCAACTTAATGCACAAAATCTTGTTTTATAATAAGTGTATTATATGCCTCTACATGTTTCGAGCACATACTGCTCGAAACAAGTAGAGGCATATAATAAACTTATTATAAAACAAGATTTTTTTCATTAAGTTGGTTAATTACTAAGATAAAACGTCCTTAGTAGCATCCAAGTTTATTTACCAGACCGTCGTCAGGAACATTTGCGGGTAGCTCAAATTTCGTTCATTGTGCTCCTCACAATCTGCATGCATAAATCCGAAAGACGCAAGCTTTGACTGCGGCTGATGAAACAGTCGGCACTACTCTTCGTGTTATTCCCTCTTACTTACAAGACAAATGTGTGACTGGCGTCTTCTCAAATGACAGTTTCCTCTCAGGCCTTCCCAAATCTCTAGCTTACAAATATATTTTTCCAAAGTTAGATGTGCCCTTAGTTACAGCCACATCTTTGATTCTTAGGTGACTGGTTACCTATCACAAAATTCTCTACTGTCTGACACCGCCACATTTCCCAAAACTTTGGACTTTTACTTTAAGCTGACGCGGCTGATAGCCCACAGCATTATTTCCCATCCTTTTAACTCCCGGACCCTTTTTGTCTTTGGAAAATAACCACGGATCCTCACATCACTGCTCACGCAAATATAGTGTCCGAATGATAGGTACCCAAACTTTAAAATTTATATCTCACAACCGATTTTAGAGAGCCATGAATGCATACCGTGGGCCGGGTAGCTCAGTCGGTATAGCGACTGACTTCGGGCTGGACGGTCCGGGATCGAATCCCGGTGGGGACGAGATTTACTGCCCGTCCGGACCGGCCCTGGGGCCCACCTAGCCTCTTGTAAAATGGGTACTGGGTCTTTCCCGGGGGTAAAGTGCAGCCGGGGCCTGCTGCTGACCACTCACCCCCTTCTAGTGCCGCGGTCATGGAAGAGTAGAGCTATACCTCTACCCACCTTCTGGGCCACACCAGGCCTGTAACGGGAGAACTGTACCTTTACCTTTATGAATACATACCAGGAGCACATGTAACAATGCAATGTATGATTTTACCTTAATCAGACTGCAGGTCGCTCGTTTTGTGTGTACAGAGTGTTCCTTAACTAATTACTCTAACGACCACACTAAATAAACACATCACCAATTCAAGAAGTTTCGCAATTATTTTTGACAAAACATTATTACTTTAATTTAAAAAATAAGTAAATTTCAAAGTAGCCACTACCGACATGTAACCACGGATCCTCTGGGAACCGGTCACGTATCTCCTGGGATCTGCGGAGCACACTTTGGGAACCACTGGCCCAGAGGATTTTTATCAAAGAGACAATTACTTTCAACAGCAAACAATTGCCTTGTAACAAAATCGTTAAAACGAAAACAAATTTTGGAAACATCAGTCTAAAACACAGTCGATGCACATAACTTTCTGATATTATAAGCCCTAGGCTCGACATCTCTGTTAGAAAAGGTCATTTTATACGCCCCGCGGTAATTCGAGGTACCGGCTTCCTCAAACACGTTACTAAATGTTTTTGTTTCTACTCGATACCAAAATTTCACGTGCGTTCATTTCCTTTCAAATCCAACTGCCGACAAATCAAGCCAACCTTAACCTCGGTATTTCATAGGCCTAAGAACAGAGCGTGGCGAAATTCCTAATTACGCTACGTGCTACAATAAACTGCCTACGTACTCCACACGTCCTGCACGTTTTCCTGACAATTTTATTCGAGTGCAGTATGGAAGCGTTTTATGAAATTCTGAACTATTATGATACAAAAATTTCACTAAAGTCTCACTTTATAGGCAAAAATCTGAAACACTCTAAATCTAAAAAATTTAAAAATTGGTGGCCCGGGATTGACAGAATCCGTCTTTGTGAAGCATAAAATCCTCAGAGAAAAAAAGTAAGAGAAAGCTCCATCCATATTATATTCTTTCTTCAACAAAAGACATCCCATTACGAAATCTAATCAGCCTTCAATATAAATGGGGAGACGGAGCGTCATAATTCGGCGCCTGTTGCATCTTCTTTTCCCTCAGTACAGCCGAAAGAGGATAACTTTTTCTAAATATTTGATGCACTGAACTCTCATTCAATTAAATTATGTTACTTAATTATTTATATCCTCATTAAAAAGTGTGCTTAACAGCAAAAACACGATAATACATCCCCCCACTCTATATCCACTCCCACGGAAAAATTAGTCCGGAATTACGCGAGTTTTGAATTATGCCACGTTGTCAAAGAAACATTCCTAGCATCAAATGCGACTGCAATGTACGCTTAACCTTTTGACGCCTCATGTCAACTATAGTGGTCGTACCGCACCGCTAATTTCTAAAGTTGAATTTTATATATTTATTCAACAAATATATGTACTGAATATTTTAAACATGGTATATACTCTCCGTTTCTTTCTCTTCAAAATGCAGTTTGTTTCATAATTCTAACGTATTTGGTTCCTGTATTA
>Ga0131853_10021849_pt1 | contig 11599 bp, 5 predicted proteins | sample TergutLab28metaG_FD_92764 | JGI IMG/M metagenome (GOLD analysis project Ga0131853, IMG submission 92764) | Labiotermes labralis P1 segment gut microbial communities from Petit-Saut dam, French Guiana - Lab288 P1 (version 2) (version 2) | ecosystem: Host-associated > Arthropoda: Insects >...
TAATGGTTTTGTTAATTATGTTTACGGAGACAATTTAATTTGATAAGTGATTTGATTGTGGTGCATAGAAATAGAGTTAAGTAATGTGTGAGATAATTAAAATCGTAATATTTCATGAGAAAGAGGTAATTTTTGTATCAATTTATATTGCGCTGAATTTTGATTAAAAAAATGTGAAGCCCATTATTTGTAGAACTACAAAATTGATATGAGTCGATCCAGCTGCTTTGGTTCATTGTTATGTACCTTTGAGCCTTATTATTAGCCTGTAAATAATTTAACAGCCAATACATGCTACTCTGGAAGTTACTAACGATTGCATAAAGTAATGTCATGTACGTACAGAATTTGTGAATGCGGTTTAACATGCAGTCTACAATTTTGAATGCCCACTGCCGTCAGTTTTAATAAAAAGTAAGCTGAGTGTGGATGACTAATCAAGCTTACAGGTTCTGTACGTTATGCTTATAAATGTGCACTTTATACTCCTATACGTGTACCTATTATCTCTTTATTATTATATATTTTATAATAAACTATGAAAATTTCAGCACAATTGTTACCAGATGAATAAAAAATTAAAACACGAGGAGTTGTTGAAGCTTTGGACAGAAAGGAAAGATGAGCACAGCAACATAACGAGTGAATACTTTCAAAATAGTGAGACGTGTGGAGGTAGAGACTTTTTTTTTAATTAAGAATCTTGATAACACTTTTACATTTATTTTAGAACAAGACAGGTGAAGAACGTATAACGTAGTATGGAGGCGCTTTCGTGCAACGATTGTTGTAGTGGAAAATCAATAAGTATTACAAATTGTGAATGTATGTTTGTAGCCTTAGGTATCCAGCATACAATGCGCATGCGCCATGTTGTCATCTGTGGCCTGTCCGGCACTACAATATTTTTCTACTTTATCTCACAAACGGCGCTGTTTTTGAAAGATGTTATTGAACATAAAATATGTTTTGATTTTTCCTACAACTTCTGTGTGAAACATTTCTCATTCTAAGAAGAATTGAGCGAGATATGATCAAAAATGTATATGGGTCTCAAAGTAAAATACTCGTTCTTGTCCGATTTTAATGAAAATTGAAGTTTCTCGACAGATTGTCGAAAAATTCTCAAATGTCAAATTTCATAAAAGTCCGCCAAGTGGGAGCCGAGTTCTGTTCCATTCAGACTGACAGACAGACAGACAGACAGACAGACAGGCATGACGAATCTAATAGTCGCTTTCTGCAATTCTGCGAAGCAGCCCAAAAATTAAACCGATATTAATTAAACAGTATTTGCACTATTTTCAATTATCAATCAGTTTATTCTCACTTCTGTTAATATACATATAATTAGTATTTTACAGCCCGCTTTAGGCTGAAGGAAGTTACCGGAGTGCATTAAAGGAAATTCGTCAGCATATAACTCCTGTTTGTAGTGGGTTTTTGAAAATGTTCTGATGCAAGAAGAAACCAACAGTATTTTGTATCAATGAAGGCAGAATGGTTGAGCAAGAAATCAGTTCACACATTAAAAGTCCTATCAAAACGTACGCAGCAGATTAGGAAACGCCATTCTTTTCATGTATAACGTGGTCGTCGAAATCATCGAAACTTTAGTTGATGGGTAGTGTCTCTGTATTTATGTGTGTGGGCGTGTGCTTGTGTGGTGTCCCTTGCTGCACTGTGGGTTCATGTCCCGGTCTGCTCGGGGGGGGGGGGGTTGGTCGTGTCTCTGTATGACACACATGAAGCAGAGCCCTTGGGACGCAACTGACACTTTTCTTGAACGTGGCTTTGACAACTCGGGACGCAAATGATAAGCTTTCTTGACCGCGTGAGACAACTCGTTCATCCCCTTTCAGGAATAGGATGTCGAGGAAGGCATTTGGGTCGAAGACGGACGAGGTAACAGTTTAGTGGAGGTAACTACATAATGAGGGACTTCACATTTTGTCCTATTTACCGAGCATTATTTTTATGATTAAATCAGGGCAGATGAGATGGATGAAGAATGTGGCACGCTAGAGCTACACGCCGAGTTTTGGTGGAGAGAATTAAGGAAGGATAATATTCATATAGATCTGAAGAAAGAGGGTGGATGATCGTGGACTAACTTAATCCTCTTAAGGTAGAGATAAATGGCTGGATGTTCTGCGAGCAGTGTAATAAAGCTTCTGCTATCATTTTTCTTCACCAGCTTAAGACCTAGCAGTTCTCAAGAGTGGCTGCCCCACGAAGTTAGGTAGTTAGGTATCAAATTTAAGGTTAACTTGCCGTCTTAATCCAAGTTATAATATGATAGGCATGTACTGCCCCAAAACCTTACAAATTTTGCTCGAATTGAAATACATAACATTCCAAAACACAGCAAATTTTAGAGAATTTCTTTATTCCCGTTCGAATGGAGCTCCAGTCCCAATTTTCATGAATCAATATTTCATAGCCTAGTAGGGGAATAAAGCACTAAAACATTTTCCTTAATATTTTAAGTGTGTTGGTATTTTGGTCAGAAAATAGAAGATTCGTGTCCCTTATTATTTGCTGGTTTGTGTTATTTTTTAAATTCTATTTAATATGTAACTTATAAATTTTTTCTTACAGAAGTTACAAAACTTTATGCTATTTATTTTCCATCTGATAATATTTTTACTAGAATATATTTGTTGGAATTTATCACATTAAAATAAGCATTAAAAAAAGCAGGCCAAAAAATTTTAATACCTATATATCATACTAATTTTAAATTATATCCTGGAACATCTTCGAGCCTGAAGCTTGCGGAATGACAAAGAAGCTAGAGATTGTTCCGGTTTCCCTCGCTTTGTGCCAAAGTATTCATAACATCGAGACGTATAAGCAAATTACAATTCTCTTGCAGCAGAAAGCTTGAGCAAATGTACCTTGAAGCATTTGAATCAATTAAAATCGTAACTGACATCTGTTCATAATAACTTCGTGTTGGCGAAAATAGAGTGAGAACAAATATTATTGTTTTATATGTTAACTTTGTCTTTGTATCGCTGCAACAAACACAATGTACGGTCTCATTTCTTATTAAGGTTCTACTGAAACCGATAGTAAAGCATTTCACTCTAATTGGAAGTTATTCGGGCGGGAAATAAAGTGTGCTTAGCCTCACACTGAACAAACAAAATCGAGGGATTTGCTTTGCTAACCAGCTGCAGAGCCTAGAGATATCTAACAAGGTCTCCAATAGTATGGACGTGAGGGTGATTACATGTACAGTAGAGACAGAGAGAGGGAGAGAGAGAGAGAGACGTCGATTACGAAACAGATGTAGGAAAGAGAGGATAAGAGAATACAAAAGAAAACCCACAACCTTTATTCCCTTCCATCACAAAATGGCGGAATATAAACTAAGTCAGCTGTACTTCTTCCCAGTCGCTCCAGCCAACCTTTCCGTAATCTGCCTGCCACATATACACTCTCACTCTTATGCAAGTCACTCTGAGCCTTCATCGAATCTCTCTCCCTTGGCTTGTTTCCCAGCAGTTACAACCTCATGCACTTTGCATACCGTTGACTTAACCTGCTACACTTCCCATGTCGGTAACTTTGATGACGTCATATATTAAGCCGTTCGCACCGCATTTCGAACAGGAGATCTGCAATCTAGACATCTGAAGGATTACAAGAATTCTATAATCTTGAGGACCCATGTAGGAGACTTCATTTTTCAAAGAAGTTGAATAATGTATTTCTTTATTTCATTCGAATAATATTAATTCTGTGTGTTTAACACCTCAAGACGTCTTGCAGAAAATATCCTAATTAAGTGGGTATCACTCCAGTTTTGTACTCGGAAGAACCATGTTTCGACTCTCTCAACTGCGGAACGCCAGACCTGGCAAGACCGATAAATCCCTTCACGAAATCCCACAGCTTTTTTTATTTTGTTTTGTGTGAAACTCAATGACATAGACTTTACGGACGACAGGTACTTTCATCACAACACCCTCAATTTATCAGTTAAGGTCGCGCTGTGATACGTGTATCTGAGAGGGTACCCAGTGAGCTTAGAATTATTTAAAGAGAGCCTCAGATCAAGGGCGGCGCGCGCTGGAGCAGTTCTTTGAGGTTACGAGCTGGAAGGTCGCGGTTTCGATTCTCGATGGTATCATTGAAACTTTTCATTGACTTAATCTTTCCGGCCTCACTATGGCCCTGGGATCGTCTCAGCCTCTAACAGAAATGAGTACCAGGAATATTTTCTGAGGGGTAAAGACGGCCGGTTTGTGGGACTGACAAACTTATCCCTCTCATGTGCCGATTGTCTTGAAATCTGAGATTCTGAAATTCCTAGACCTCTCAGGACCTATCCGCACTTGTATTGGCATTACTTTACTTTATTTTTACCTTTGATATAGATAAATTTTGTACCAGTAAAATAAATTCTTTATCTCTTACTTTTGTCGGAAATTCAAGCATAAGATTTCCTAATAAATAAATAATAAATTCCATTTGGCACAAGCTCTCTTTGAAGATAATGGTTCTTCAGTCCATAAGTTTATTATGTTTCGTATGATTATTAAAATAAACACCGATTATTTTGTAAAAATGTTTCTGAGGATAGAATTTAGACCTAAGGCAGACAGGAAGTGAAAGGGGGGTTGGTAAATTTACATAATAAGAAATTTAATATTACGTTTTCTTCTCATCATATTTTTGGAGTTAGGAACTGTGGGAGCTTTGTTAGGCGATTTGAAGGTGTGGCGAGAATTGAAGAAAATGTAAAATATCTGTTGTCTGATAAACTTACGGATAGAGACCACGAGGGAGCTGCCAGCATAGATGGGAGTTTAAAATTAAGAGAGTATTTAGAGAGAAATAAGCTTTAAATATAAAACCCGTACTGAATTAAAACCTCACACTGGATTGTCATAACAGCTGGGGCTACTTTGTCTAACTGGATACCCAAACATCTCAAGACAGAACTAACACAATAGAGCTAGTTAGTATGATTTACGTGATCTAGATCCATTCACCAGATACATAAAAGAGAAATTCGGCTGCGTTTTGCCATTCTGTGTACTGTTGCTGGAGGAAATTGGAATATATTCGGTGTCCGTTTTTATATATACCTAGGGGTCCGGTCTAGAACGTGAAAGTCCGTGGAGAGAAGTGGTTAAAATTGTGAGCAAATTCCCTTTTATTTTATCCAGTGTGCTAAGGGTAGCTTGGTTATAGCGGCAGTTCGTACATACACTGCATATCGTTTCTCCAGGGACCGTCACAGCTAGCTATAGCTGCTAATTGCTAACTCAATTGTCTATCGAAATGTATGCAAATAGCAGGGCATAACTATGCAAAGTGTATTACGTACATAATTGTCAATCCTATCTTTCTCTTTTTTGAATTCTCTCTTCTCATTCCAACTTTCACTCACAAATTCTGATATTTTTTGTGGCGTTCTATTTTTTCAAAAAAGAAAAGTGCACACAAGGGAATCACATCTGGTAATACGAAATTAACAGTATGCGTAAATATTCTTAGTTGAGCTTGCGAACAAAGATCTGTTTAATTAGATATAAGTTTGAACATTAAAACCCCGTGCACATGTCGAAAGAAAAATGAAATATACTGCTGAAAATTGAATTACAATTGTTATAAAAGACTTAGGAAATCATTTCTTTTAAGGAAACACATAAAAAGGCACATGGCCGCGACCTTCTTGTTATGTATTTTCTGGCTTGAGAGTTTCGGAAAACTTCCCTACGTTTTCCCGAAAACAAGGTCTTTCTCGTGTACTTCGAAACTTTCTTCCAGCAGTCGCTAATACAGACACAAAAACAACAAGAAAACTCATATAATTGTGTAGATTGTTGTATTCTGGAGTGTGACGTCACGTAGCTTGGTACATCTACACATATACATGACGTCATGCGTCAGAATACAAAATCTTCAAATCCTGTCACTGTAAAATCATATGTTTCATATAACCTTAGATTTCCAGTACGTGAATTTTCTGTAAACATTCATAGGCAACTTCGTCCCTGTGCACCCCATAAATTGAAGGAGGTTGAGCTGATATATAGAGACTCTTCATACTTTTTCTAGACACCAGAAGGAGGTGAGAGGTCAATTTAAAACACCGGAGGTTTTACTCTGGGGAAAGAAACTCGTTACCCATTAAATAGGACCCTGGGAGGATTCCAGAGGCAATCCGGACATTTTGGAGAAGGGAAAGATCTTTTATTCCTCTCAACACTACCAGTTAATGTTATGTAATATTTGTGATAATGATGTGACTAATGTCATAACACCTACTCCTTACATCTTTATTGCCGTGCAATACAATACCAACTCTTATTTAAAACCAACAATTTGCACAATACTCTTAAAATCTTAAAATCACATTTTAAGTTTCACATTAAAATAGACTTAAATTTTTCCTACATGTTTCGATCCCCATACGGGATCGTCCTCAGGGAGTATGCACTATGTCGTGAGTGAAGTTACTAAAACAAGTTATTTTTATAGGTTGTCTGTGAACACGTAAACACGGTACACACATACATATTTAGGTAATGTGTGTACCGTGTTTACGTGTTCACAGGCATGCTACCAGATAACCTATAAAAATAACTTGTTTTAGTAACTTCACTCACGACATTGTGCATACTCCCTGAAGATGATCCCGTATGGGATCGAAACATGTAGGAGAAATTTAAGTCTATTTTAATGTGAAACTTAAAATGTGATTTTAAGATTTTAAGAGTATTGTGCAAATTGTTGGTTTTAAACAATAACCTACTCCTTAGTTTATCCGACAGTTGCATTGCAAAACAAATCGCACATTGTGGAGATGAGTTAACTAAAATTAATTTAGGTTTACTTCCTTTCTGTCAGTGTCAAGTTTTAAGAAATATTCACTGGGTCTTTTTTTAACAACAACAATGACAGCAGTTATGTGATTCGGATGGTTATCGACCATCCTCTTACCAGCGGGGCCAAAGATTCATCTCGGAGCAGTCTGTGTTAGATTTAAGGACGAAAATAAAAATGAGACAGCTTCGTATCCGAGTATTTCGGTTTTTGCAAGTCAGTGTCTTAACACCAACTTCCCACACTCATTTATTCATTGAACATTGACGCTATATAATATTATCACTAGACGTCGCTGTTAAACAACACGCTCACCAACCAAATAGCAAGCAAATAACAAAAAATTAACCCCCACTGACCGTAAGGTGGATGGTTTGCTAAACGATTGGGTGTGGGGGCACTGAGGTGTGGGGCTCCCTGCACATCTCAACGAGGATCATTAGCCAATGGAAAGTTGTCCAAAACCAGTGAAGACGTTTTACAATCAAGTAATTTCAGGTGGTGGAAAAGCGGACTGAACTGAAATGATTTGTGAGACCAGCTTGATGCAACAATTATGATTTATTAATCAATCATTAGGTCAACATGTTTCGGGCACCATTATGCCCATCTTCAGGAGCGCAAGGCCGTATATAACTGCATATAATTTTCAGCACTTAAGGTGATGGCTGGAGCCTTGGGAAGCCGAGAGGCAGGTCGTGTGCACAGTGTAGAGGCCGTTATTCGACTGTCGAATAACGGCCTCTACACTGCGCACACATATGCAGTAATATAGGGTCTTGCGCTCCTGAAGATGAGCATAATGGTGCCCGAAACATGTTGAGCTAATGGTTGAGTGTTGCATCAAGCTGGTCTCTCAAATCATTTAATTACGGAAGCACGGTCACACGAACATCGGATTGAACTGTCTAAAAAATCAGCAAAGTTGCAATTTTTTATCTATGGCAGCCGAAGTTTGATGGCAAATCTGCTGGCTGAAAATTGTTTAGAGAATTGTCACAAAACAGTTACTAAAAACAAACAAACCTGGCCATGCATAATAATAAAAAACTAAACATAAAGGAAGTTTCTCCTTTAATACTGATGTTATGGAAAAATGTGATTCTACTGATTACTTGAGTCTGTCCTCTTTTCCCCGTATTAAACGATTTGTATCAGTTACCTGAACGCGTAGACGTGAAATCACATTCGTCCCATCCGCATGTCAGAAAGAGTGCACGTACCTCTAAAAACCCTGTGAGGACACAGTTACACATAAAAGAATAGAAAATTTAAATAGCCCAATATTTTGGCGTGTAAACTCTTAACTCCAGGCAAAGGAGAAGATCAAAACTTTTGTTTCAGTTCCTCGTTTATTTTCTGCTCCCTCTTCTCCGTTTGAGTGTTTTCGTTTTGACCTTCTCTCTTTCCAATATGTGAAGCGTTATTTACGCACTGAGATTAAATTTACCTCTACAGTGTTGGTTTAAAAACCATCTTTGCACAACGGCATTAACCAAACGCATTGCGCCGTGGTTGCCTACGCATGAATTCATGTTGCCTCGTCGAAACCACTGGACGGATTTCGATATAATGTGGTAATCACATTTGTTTTTTAAAGGTTCTGTCTAACCAAATGTATGCATGAACTTCAATTTGAACTTTATTGGTTTTCTAAAAAATCATAACGGAAAAAAATGTGAAATTTGTAGGTGATTAAAATTCATACCTCGTGAGGATAGAAATACTTTTTAATTTAAATTGCTATCACTGTAGTATATATTTAAAGACGTGCAAAAAAAGCATTTTGGCAGACGATCCATTGTCATATTCATAGTGACGTTAGATTTAGACTGCTGTATTTTTGTAAGGTATGTGAAGTTTAAGATCAAACAGACAGTTGAATACAACATACCTGTCGCAAAGATACAAAAATTCCATAGGAGTAGACCTATACTTATTTTCCTTTAGTCCACGGTAAGTCAGTATAGCGACTTTCTACGGGATAGACGGTCCGGAGATCGAATCCCTGCTGTTGCGAGATTTTCCGCACCCGTCAAGGCTGGCCCTCGGGCCTACCCAGTCTACTGTAAATTGGGTCATAGCGGACAAAAGTGTAGATTTTGCAGCAGCAGAAATCGTAATGGTGTCATCAATCTGCTGTCCAAAAAAGAAATCCACACACAAACATGGAGATCTCCGGGTGGGCAAACGAATAATCAGATTGATGTTATACTATTAGATACAGAAATACAGGTAGTATAATGGACGTGAAATCATGTAGAACAAATAGCAAACCGTTCGTTTTCTGGTTAAAGTAAATTATATATACACATGGCAGGCAGAAGTTTGAAATAAATAGCTACCCCCAAACCCCCAAAAATTTAATGTAGAAAGATCATCAATAACCAACAACAATTATGAAAAGAATTTGCCAGGTTCGAGAAATGAAGACAGGTCGTAGAGTTGATTTGTATACGTGAATAATGGAAACATAAAATAAGTAAGAACAGTAGCAGCGGAACAAGCAATACGAAACCAACCAAAACCAGATGGTGGAGGATGGTTTGATAAAGAATAAAAAATGCTATAGATATTACATTTTAAGCATGAAAAAATAAAGCCGCTCTACCCTGGCAGACTGGGAATTGAATGCCAAACCTAACTTCTAAACTCCTACTAATCACCACACGACTTTTTACAGGCAGTACAGAACTAGATGTGTAAACATCACGTTCAGAACCATTCAGAGTTATGGTGCGATATTCCAGAAGTATATATCAGTGTATATTTTATGTCCTTATGCTTCTGTAAGAAGGAATAACAACAAATTTACATTTGTTGTCTTTCCAAATAAGAGGGTGTGTAAAATATACATGGTTACAATTTCAGAAATTTTATGCCGCTTGAAATAAATTGTGGGACTTCCTTGCTGATAAGAGCTCGTTATTAATGTTGTTCAGTGACTCAGATATTTCACTGACACAGTACTCTCTCCCTTCATTGTTACGTTGGATCGTACTTGATGAATCCAACAGGCGTGAGGAATCTGAAACAGGAGCACATGACTGGGCTAGATTGCCTCTTTCAATCATCACCAATCACTCGATCTCTGCATATGTATCACATTCACCCGCAGTGTAGCTCCGCCTCTGACCCAATTCCAGCCCTTCAATCTTCGCTTCATTAATCAATTTCAACATCAACTCATGCAGTTTGAAACTTTTTCTATGGTTCTCTATGAGAATGTCTTCCGTCTCCTGGAAACTTCTTTGGACATCTTCAACGTCTAGAACTTTATAGAGCTTCACAAATGTGAAAAGAAGAAATAAATGTATTTTTCACAATGTAATTTACGTGTTACGAGTAACAGTGTTGTGTCATAAAATGAAAGAAATTGTTATTTACAACTCTAGACTGAAAGGTGTGCTGTGAACGTAGCAGTGCAGGTTTGGGTTATCTGCTTGAGTCGAAAACAGCTGATAGCATAGTTTTTCTCAGTCAGGGTCCCGTAGTGCTCTCAAATAAAACATTTTTCTAAGCGTTGAACAGTAATTCATGATATGTTAAGGATATTACTGTTAGTTTAGCCCTATTTTGTCATTTTAAGCTATTTCTTATTGATAATTTCCATATTTATTTTCGTTGTTTCGTTACTTAATTTCGTGGAGCATTCTTTCGGAAAGTAGCCCTCTGACTTTTATAGACGAAGACATTTCATTAACTTCTTCACAAAAACCTGCTACAAATTCTTACTATAAGGATGATGATCTGAATCATAAATTTTGCACCCCTCTTGTGTAGCGTTCTATTAAATATCTTCGTTTCTCTCTACGAGGATATACCAGAACAAAAGCGTCTACATATTTTTCTCTTTTTTCCCAAAGCAAAACTTAAGCTTTTGAGATCATTATGTTTTTCATGAGTGTTTGCTTCTCTTTTTCAACTTTAGAAAAAATTGCCCAATTTGAACGAAATTTAGTATGAAGGTCCAGGTAGTTGGAGTCCATTTCAACGCCATAATTTCGAAATTTTCACAAGCATTAATAAAAAAAACAAAATATTTATTAATAGTTCAGATGAGATTTATATTATCTTTAGGGCCCTACAACGATGTATGTGGTACCATATTTGATCCTACAGTAATGCAAAAAACTGTTTCAAAAACTTTTGTCCTATAGACTCCGAAAATTCAGCACGGCGGAAGGCATTGGGAAAATTGTCTCAATGCCAATAATGCCAATGCGATACTTAATCAAAGGTTTTGAGATATTCATGGGAAATTTTATATAGAAATATTTCATGAATTTCACCAAAATTGTGCATTAAATTCTTTATGTTATTTAAAAATAAAAATATTACAAGATAAAATTTTCGGATAATGTGAGGCTTAATGCGCATTTACATAATCAGTAATTTCTTCACAAAGAATGTAACAGAAGAATAATAAAGTAAAGGATATGTGAGATTCGATTTTAACTAAAGGGAAATAAGGCTTATATGAGTACTTATAATTAACTTTCATTCTTTTAGGCCAAAAATGAAATTCGGTAGCAGTAAGATTCTTCATTCGTGTGAAACTCATTTTTAGATGTGATGTACTTTGTTATATGACCTCCTCTGTGGTCTAGTGGTCAGAGTTTCTGGCTATAGATACAGAGGTCCCGGGTTCGATCCCCGGCGCTACCAGATTTTCCGAGTAGTAGTGGGTCTGGAACGGGGTCCACTCAGCCTCGTGAGCCTCGTGAGGTCAATTGAGGAGCTACTTGAATGA
>Ga0131853_10021850_pt1 | contig 11598 bp, 7 predicted proteins | sample TergutLab28metaG_FD_92764 | JGI IMG/M metagenome (GOLD analysis project Ga0131853, IMG submission 92764) | Labiotermes labralis P1 segment gut microbial communities from Petit-Saut dam, French Guiana - Lab288 P1 (version 2) (version 2) | ecosystem: Host-associated > Arthropoda: Insects >...
CCAAAGGCGCATGATGTCCTCTTTCTCCTTGGAGAGTTCCGGCGCACCCGCCTCATTTATGACCATCTGCTTGCCAAGAATCACACCAGACTTGTCCTTCGGCACCACAGTGAAGTTGGGCAGGCAGGGGAGTGCAAATTCGCTGAATTGCTTGTCTGTCAAAGGTTGACAGCGCTCCATGTACTTGTCCACACCTTCTGTCGCGAGGTTATTAAAGGTCGTGAACTCATTGCCTTCAAAACTAAAGAATGTCTGAATACGATAATCTTTGAACACATCCATGAGTCGGACCAGAGACTCCATACTGTTGACATGGAAATTCTCCACAAGCTCATTGCCTTTGAAGCGCTCTCTCTTGAGCTTGACCTGCTCCCTGGCATCCCAGGAGATAGAGGGCACGATGGCATACCAAAGCGTGTTAGTATAGTCATTCTTCCCGTTGACCGAGTTGAGGAAGGCCACCAGTCGAGGTAAATTGCTACTCTTTGCCAGCATCTCCGGCGAACAGTTGACTACCGTCAGTTTCGGTGCCATGCCACCCCTGATTTTTGACGGGTACTGATCGAAAAAGGCCTTAACCCCCAAAATTTTCTCTGCCAAAGGTCTTACGATCTTGACGAAATCCTCTTTGGCCTGTCTGTAAAATGACAAGTAGGAATTGTGGTTTTGGGTCTCCAATGCGATATCCACTTCTTGCACTGTGGTGCTCGGGAGCGGACAGAAGGTGCGGACCACAAGACTTTTCACATAGTCCGATTGCTGGTCACTCACTGCCTCGTAGTCCTCTTCCAAGGCCGCAATCAGTCCTGTATTGACATGGTCGTCTATGACCATGAGTGCCGTTGAATCCGCCTTGGGGGCTTCTAGCACTTTGAGGGCACCGTCTTCGCCCATTGTGAGCACGCCCAGGGCCAGAGGGGCACTGTCTTTGCTCCCGTCCCCAGCGCCGAGGAGTAAGCGGGTTTTGATGTCCTCAATGGCGAGGGGCAGCATTGCCAGCACGTTGGAGTAGTTGTCACTGGCTTCCTCTAGGAGGACGTTCAACTTGTCCGCCACATCCAGCTTCTTCGGGTCGCCCTCTTCCAGCTTGACGTATTCGCTGTAGACATAGCGGAGCTCTGAGCGCGCCTGTTTGATGTCGTCCATCACTTTGGCGGGGCTGATAAGCTCTAACAGTTTCTCAAATTTGAAATCAACATTCATAATGCCTTGGGAACGCTTCGTCTCAACCAAGGTGAGAAGCATTTTTAAGAAGTCCAAATGCTTGTTCAAGTAAATTTCCGTGATCATATTGTCCGGAATCCCTTCCGGACGCTCCAGAGTGTACATGACCCGCTGGTTATTCGCGTTATAGAAGGAATACACTACCGGCACGAACTTTTCTAAGAACTCATCAAAGCTGGAGACCTCTAGATAGCCCATGATTTCCTTGATTTTATCATCACTCAGGCTGTCCAGGTTCTTGACCTCCCCAACCAAAGTCAGCAGGTTCAGCCGCTCTGGGTTGATGCTTTCCACCAGCAAGGTCTTGTTGGTCTGTGTGATTGCTGCCATGATCTCATCACGTCCTTCTCTCAGAGTTGTTGGTCGGTATATCGAATCAAAGGATTGGCAAGTGCTTTCTTTTCGCTGGGCTTTACGCTCTTGTAATGTAGCTCCAACTCGCTGACTTCATCCGCGCAGGTGATATGAATCTTTTCGCCGTAAGCCAACATGTGGCCTCGCTTTTTCATCAGAATGTTCGACCCGATTAAGACCGTGCAGTCTGAGTCGTTGACCACTTGCAGCGAACCCTGCTTTCCGGCCACGAAATAGATCTGCTCGACCCCTGAAAAGCTGCTCGGAATGCGGCACTTCTCCAATATCGTCTGCAGAGAAATCTCTCGCTTTCCGTCCAAGCGGAATAGATCAAAGGTCTGAGGCGGGATATCGCTGTCATCTGGGGTTCTGGTGACATACAAACTGAGCTTCCCAGTAAACTCAAACTTACTTTCAAAGCCCGGTGTCAATCGAGACGCCTGTGTCCGCCGGGGGCGGAAATAGATCAGTAGCAGCACAATTGCGATAAGGAGACCCGCAAGCGTAACAATCAATACCGTGGCCTCGTGCCACACTCTCTCTGGCGGTGCTGGGATATCCACAACGATTTCTGGCGAGTCGGCAGCCATGTTGATTCCAAGAGAATCCAGATGGATTTGCACTGTGCGATTCGTGTCGTCCGCTGCTTCGGTCTCTAAGCGTATATATCCCTCATCTACACGAGCCTGTGTTTGGAGTCCATCTACGGAAACTGGAAGCGTTCTTTCGCTGAAAAAAGGATCAAGGAGCACGTTGGTCCCTGTGCTGTCGGAAAGCCAGAGGTGAAGCGCCCCTTCTCTGGGGAAAACTTCAGCCATAAGCTGTAAGTCCCATTCTAGGATAAGCTCCGCGTTGGTTGTGCCGGACGCAGTAAAGGCAATATCAATCACTTGCTCTGTTGGGTTGGCAATTTCCACAATGGAAAAGCGTTGCCCGGCCTGTATTACTACACCATTGCCGCCGCCGCTGACCGCGATATTTTCAATGGCCGACTCTCCCGTGATGAGCACCCTGGCTGAATCGACCCCGCTTGCGGGGAGTCGAACCGTAAAGTTGCCGGCACCGTCTGCCATTTGTGCCGTACCGACCAAGCTACTGGATACGCCCAACACATCAAAAGTCAACTGAGAGACAACGGAACTGAGGTCTTCGGAGAAAACATCCTCAAACAGATGGCCGCCGGTGGCAGGGGCGAGGCCTACAATGGATTCGTGCTTTTCTGCAAAGTCTTGGCCTATCACGATCGTATGCACCTGAATGCCGGAGGCAATGACCTCCGCAATCGCGATCTCCGACAGATACGCCACTTCCGCTGTTGCCGCTGGTGTTGGCATGTGCGCCTTTTCGCCATCGGTGACAAACAGAATGGTCCGACTGGTGGCGCGGACGGAAAAGAGGTCCATCGCCTGACGCAGTCCGGCACCCGCATCTGTCCAACCGGTATATGCTGTACCACTTAGTATCTCGTTGATTGCCGGTCGCGTATTTGGCCCTGGTGCTACCGTATCTATCACCTCGGCATGGAATGTAACCAATCCAATGTGCCAGTGAGACGGCAGGCTGCCAACGAATTGCTGCAAAGCGTCCGGCGCTAAAGACCCAGTGTCATTCCAGTCCATGGATGTACTGATATCGAAAAGAATGACGAGCTCAGGGGACCCGGTGTCCGCACCCAGGGCAGACTGAGGAAGCACAATGTGGATGAGGCATATCAGTACAATAAATATGACGCGCCATCTTTTCCGTTTCCTCACGCTCACACCTACCGTTCTCACAATTCTCACAACAAAACAATTCCCAAACCGGAACCTCTAAAGCCCTTGCGAGCTTATTCAGGGTTCCAAGTGTTGGATTTGCGGTTCCTGCATCTATCTCTTCGACACCGGTTTTTGAAACGCCTGACTTCTTTGCTAGTTGACGAAGAGATAGATCTTTTTCTTGTCTGACTTGCTTTACAAAAAATTTCACCGACAATTTCTCCTGTCCGCTTCTTCCGCCGGTGCTCCCCATAGAGCGGTAAATTTACAATTCCACTGAGGCAAAAATTCCCTTCTCGCCTGCCATTTTCAGAAAAAATCGAAAACGCCCGGGGAAGGGAATCTATTGCGAAAAGTGTAGGATTGCGCGACGTTTTGTGTGCCATGCCACTATTTTGGGGCAAATCTGCCTCATTATATCGGACTCGCTCGAATCCTGTCAAGCCTTGTAAACTCCAGGTTTCGTATAACAAAACAGAGCTCAACCTGGAAGCACAAGTGTCTTTATGAGGTTACATAAATTTTCTGTAGCTAGTTTTCAATAAAAAAAGCAATTGTTTTGCACGGCTTGTTGAAATACTAGATTTTGTGCTCAGTTTTTGGCTGGCGTACTTACTTTCTTTTCCTTGTTTCTAACTTGCAAGCTGAAATAGATAGATTCCGTGTCCATTCTTGTCACGAGCATTTACATAAATTTGAATGGTTTCTACAAAATTATGATGATTGTTCTACGACTCAAGAGTAAAAAGTTTTTACACTCTGCCTATATTCCATGCAAATTTTTGTCGATTTTTCTAGCGACTATAGATCGAAAATTGTTGCCATTGAAGGGAACTTTGAGGCATTGACGAAAGCGCCCCGAAGCCAGAAGCTCTGGCCTCGGGGTACTATGCACAATAGTGACGAAGGAACTCTCTATCTTGATTTCGTCGTCCTGTGTGCAGTTGAGCCTGGCTTTGTTGTTGAATCCATCTGTCAGTGCATGGTAATTTTAATCACACAAATGCAAGCGCCTCCTTAGCAAAAAGAGGCTTTTCCGGATACAAAATCCAAAATCCCCCCACTCACCCAAGCGACCCCAACACCGCCCGCGTCAGCGCCAGCAAATGCCTCATATCCGCCAAATCGGCCACATTATACGCCGTATGTAGATTCCGCACCGGGGCCGCCAGCGCCGCAACCCTCACGCCAGTGCCAGATCGCTGGATGCTAGACCCATCTGTGCCGCCGGAGACGAGGCTCTTGGTCTGCCAGGGAATCTCCATTTGCTCCGCGAGAGTCGTGATCTGGGTGTAGAGGCCACGGTCATAAATCGTACCCTTATCCATAAAGGGCACCACCACACCCCCGCCGAGCCGGCAGACCTGCTTGTCTGTCGCGACCCCTGGTAGGTCCGCCGCTGTGGTGCCTTCCAGGACCAAGGCCACATCTGGCTGCACCTGAAAACTTGCCGTCAGCGCCCCACGGCAACCGACCTCCTCCTGGACAGTGAAGGCGAAATGGAGGTCAATGGGGAGGTCTTCCTCGATGAGTTGTAGCAGCACCGCGCAACCGAGACGGTTGTCAATGGCCCGCGCCGCGAGACAATTGCCCATTTCAAAGGGAGCGCAGTCAAAACAGGCCGTATCCCCGAGGGCAACGAGCTCTCCAGCGGCCTTCGCGCTGGATACGCCGATGTCAATACACAGGTCCTCCGCCTCTGGGACCCGTTCTTGCTCGGCGGAAGAGAGTAAATGAACGGGCTTGAGCCCAATCACGCCGGGCACCCGTCCGGGCCCAATTTGCACCCGCTGCCCCAGAATCACTCGTCGGTCCACGCCCCCCACTGAAGCGAATTTCAAGAACCCCTCAGCGGTGACAGCGGTGATGATGAGCCCCACCTCGTCCATATGGGCGGAGAGCAACACCTTCTTGTCTGAACGCCGCCCACCCTGTTTCGTCACCAACACATTGCCCAAAGCGTCCACCACGGGCGTGGCATGGGGGCGCACGGCCTCCAGAATATAGTCCCGCACAGCCCCCTCGTCCCCAGACACGCCAGGTAGGGCGCAGAGTGCTTTTAGATGGTTGAACATTGGAACACCTCCATGTTTTGTAGGGTGCGTCAAAGTTGCTATACCCTAAAATCCTCCGTCAGGCTACGCCTGCCACCGCCTTTACAAAAGAAGGCTCGTGGTTCATAAAGGCTCCTTCTCCAAAGGAGCTGTCCGCAAAGCGGACTGAGGATTGCCGCAGACAAACGTGCCCTACAACTCCCAAACCAAGTGCTTAAAGGTCTTGCCCCGCTCATCAAAGTTCTTAAACTGATCAAAAGACGCGCAGGCGGGGGAGAGGATCACAATATCTCCCGACTCCGCCGCCCGCCGAGCGGCCGCGACGGCGGCGGGGAGGTTCTCGCAGAGTTCGATAGAAAGCGTGCTCTCCTGAGCACCCGGTGCCTGCTCCACACAATCCCGAATCTTTTCCGCCGTATGGCCTGTGAGGACCAAATGCTTGACCCGGAGGTTGATCTCTTCGCAGAGGGGCTCGAAAGAAATCTGCTTGTCATATCCCCCCGCGATGAGGATCACCTTCTGATCAAAAGACTGCAGTCCCGCGATGGCCCGAGAGGGGGAAGAGGCGATGGAGTCGTTGTAATAGGTCACTCCGTTCAAGCTGCGGACGAATTCGATCCTATGCTCCACCCCGGCGAACTCCGCCGCCACCCGCCGCCAAATCTCTGGCGGAACCAGTCCCTCCGTGGCGGCGAAGGCGGCTAGATAGTTGTCCACATTGTGTATCCCCGGCAGGGTGATGTCGCTGCGGCGGATAATCGCCGTCTCTTCGCCGCCCCTTGCCATCCAGAGGGTGCCCTCTAAGAGGAAAAACCCGTCTGGGAGCTTTGTGTTGCGGGAAAACCAAGTCACCTGCCCTCTGGCTTTGGGGCCGAAGTGGATGGTGACCTCGTTGTCATAGTTGGTCACCAGCCGGTCTGTCTCGCTCTGGTAGAGGTAAATGTTTTCCTTGGCCGCGATGTACTCGGCCATGTCCTTGTGCACGTCTAGGTGGTTGGGGAACATGTTGGTTACAACGGCGATCTGGGGGCTTTGTCGTATAGTCATGAGTTGGAAGGAGCTCATCTCTACAACGCAGATATCCCCGGCTTGCATCCTGTCCACTTCCGGCAAAAGCGGCCGACCGATGTTGCCGCCCAAATGGACGGTGTACCCCGCCTCTTCCAGGAGTTTTGCGATGATCGTGGTGGTGGTCGTCTTCCCGTCGCTCCCTGTGACACCGATGATAGGGCAGGGGCAGAGGCTGAGAAAGACCTCCATCTCGCTGGTGAGGGCGGCGCCCCGCCGGATGAGTTCGGTGATCTCCGGCACGTCCGGCCGGATGCCAGGGGAGCGGAAGACCGTATCCGCCTCTAAGTCGTCCAAATAGTCCTGCCCCAGTCGGAGCGTGACACCGAGACCCTCTAGCTCGTCCGCCAGGGGTCCGAGATCGGCGCGTTCCATCTTGTCACAGGCGGTCACCAGGGCCCCGGCCCCTGTGAGGAGCCGGCAGATGGGTGTATTGCTGACCCCGATGCCCACAATCACGACTCGTTTGCCTCGCTGGGTCTCCAGGTATCCCTGTAATTTACTATTCATGTAAGCCACCTCGCAATGTCCCATCAGTATATCCCAAATCCTGCAAAAATTCAATTGAAAAAGGGAGGCATTTCAGATATAGTGGAGGCGGTGGAGAGCGTGGGTTGCCGGTATTTCATAGTTTGCGCAGAGGGAGAATAATGGACACAAGCGTTCAGACGACAGTAGGCAGCTTGAGAAAAAATAATATGGCAGGGTATTTTGCTTACAACAGGCAGGAGGTTCTCGAACTGCTCGATACCTTGATTCCGAAAGGGGCCGCCGTTGGTTGTGGTGACTCTGTTACACTGGAGCAAATAGGCGCATTTGATTTTTTGCGGGCCGGGAATTATGTGTTTCATGATAAGTTTGTTCCTGGCTTATCCTCTGAACAAAAGCGCACGCTATATCTCAAAAATTTTTCTGCCCACACCTTTATCACAGGGACCAGTGCGGTCACAATGGACGGGAAACTATTTAATATTGATGGGAATGGAAGCCGTGTCGCCCCGATCATTTATGGCCCAGAGCAAGTCATTGTGGTCATTGGAATCAATAAGCTTGTGCCGAACGTCGAAGCGGCCATTGAGCGGACGAGGCAAGTTGCAGCCCCTCTTGACGCGATACGACTCAAAAAAGATACGCCTTGTGCGAAATGGAAGCAATGTGTTGACTGTGACCACGCACAACGCATTTGCAATGATTTTGTACTCATAACAGGTCAATTTGTGACAGATAGAATAAAGGTGATTATAGTAAACGAAGCGCTGGGGTATTAATAGTTAAATACTCCACAGATGCACAGCGCCACGTCCCCGCCACCGCGTTTCCAAAATACTGAGGAGGACCTTCCCATGCGCATCATGGCCATAGACCTAGGCGACACCAGAACCGGCCTCGCCGTATCCGACCCCACAGGCACCTTGACAGGGGAGGCCTGGACCGTCACAGAGCGGAACATGCCCCGCCTCGCCCAGACAATTGTAGAGGCGGCAAAGGAGCGGGGCGTAGCGCGCCTGGTCCTGGGCTATCCGAAAAACATGAACGGCACCCTGGGTCCCAGGGCGGAAAAAAGTGAAGCTTTCAAAGCGGAACTGGAAAACCTTGCCGACCTCCCCGTCCTCCTTTGGGACGAACGCCGCACTACAGCGGAGGCGGAGAGCATCCTCATAGAGGTCGGTCGCCGTGGGAAAAAGAAAAAGCAGACCGTAGATGCCGTGGCGGCAAGCCTGATTTTAGAGGGGTATTTGCGATCTTTGTAGAGGTGAAAATTCGTCAAAAGGCATACCTGCTGACGATGAAAAGGAGAAAAGACATGAAGCATTCAAAAGCAATCAACAACTGTATCTGCTTTGCCCTCGCGCTGGTCTTGCTGCTGTCCCTTGTGCCAATCCCAGCAACTGCCAACACGCCGGTTATTTCCGTGAGAGAGGTTGTCTCGGGGCTGGAGTTTGACTCCGTGGGGTCTAACCCCGATTGGAATGCGGGAAGGTTTTTACCCAACTCTATGAGGGCGTTTACTGAAGGACTGCTGCCCGTGGAGAGAAATGGTAGAATGGGCTTTGTTGACCGCACAGGTAGTATCGTCATACCCCTCGAATACGATGTTGTGTACAGCTTTTCTGAGGGCTTGGCTGTAGTCGAAAATAATGGCAGATATGGCTTTATTGACAGAACGGGTCGAGTTGTTGTTCCGCTGATTTATGCAAACGCAATGGCTTTTTCCGAAGGGCTGGCAATGGTCCGTACAGGCTCAAGGACGGCCTCCGGGAGAACAGGATTTATTGATGCGGCAGGTAATGTGGCGATCCCCTTGGTATACGATTTTGCATATAGCTTTCTGGATGGGCGAGCTCTGGTTAGAAATCACCCCAATTATGGTTTTATCGATCGGAGTGGGCAGGTGGTTGTGCCGATAGATTCATTTTATTGGCCTATGACCGGCTGGGACTTACATGAAAATGCCAGAGCAGTCAGCTATCCTGAGGGTCTTTCAAGAACGGTGAGAGATGGAAGAGAGGGGTTTGTTGATACAACGGGAAGCACAATCATACCATTTTTATATGACCCTATGGATCAGATATTTATGATAGCTCCCATCTGGTCAGAAGATGGATGGATATGGGAGCCATGGTTTCCCAGCGAAGACCGCATTTATTTGACCAATCCCTCCATAATGCGCATGCTCGTTCGTGACAGGGATAGCAGTCTAGCAGGGGGTGGTGGACATTCTGTTGGAGAATTTTTTACTTCCATGTCAGGATTCCATGAAGAACTTGCGGTAGTAGTTCGCGACGGCAGATGGGGCGCGATAGACAGAGCCGGCAGAGAAGTTGTCCCACTGATGTATGAGTTTCTTTTCCCCTTCAACGAAGGCCTATCCGCCGCCTTGCACCCAGATGGCACATGGTCCATCCTAGAAATTAGTCGTCCCTCTGGCTGGGCGGAGGCCCAGGTGGGCGAAGCCATCGCCCTAGGGCTTGTGCCCCAGCATCTACAATCCCAATACACAAGAGCCGCCACCCGCGCCGAGTTCGCCGCCCTAGCCGTCGCCCTCTATGAGACTGTAACCGGCCGAGAGATCACCGGGCGCATGACCTTCAACGACACAGAGGACATCAACGTACAAAAGATGGGCTATTTAGGTGTAGTCGAGGGTGTCGGCGGCGGGAACTTCGCCCCCAACAACCCCCTCACCCGAGAACAGGCGGCGGTCATGCTCGCCCGTCTTGCAAACGCAAGCGGGCAACCCTTGCCCCCAATGGCCCCCACCTTTGCCGACAACGCGCAGATATCCTCTTGGGCGCTAGAAAGCGTAGGCCAGGTACAAGGGGTGGGCATCATGGGCGGCATAGGCAACAATTTATTCTCGCCACGGGGTGACTACACCAGAGAGCAGAGCATTGTCACAATGCTGCGCCTGTTTCATGTGTTAAATTAGAATATAAATCTAAAACGCAAAAGAAGGCAAGGCTGAAATAACAGCCTTGCCTTCTTCTGCGTTTCAAATTAAAACAAAAACGCAAGCACCAGCGGCATCGTAATCACTGACAGCAAAGTAGAGATAAAAATTCCCTTGCTCACCACCTCCTGGTGTACGCCATAATGGATAGTAAGGGTGGCGGTGGAGATTGCGATGGGGGAGGCGGCCATCACCAGCATGACCTTCACGAAGAGAGGCGGGAGGGGAAAGGGGAGCAGCACCAAGTATACCGCAAAAGGCATCGCGATCAGCCGCACGAAAGTGACAGCGTAAATCCGCCAGCCGCGAAACATCTCTCCAAGGGGCATCGCGCCGAGAACCGAACCCAGGAGGATCATGGCGGTGGGTGTCGTGAGGCCGCCGATGAGGCCGATCGCTCTGCTGACCTCATAGGGCGGCCGAATATCCAACAAAAAGAGAAAGAGAGAGGTGAGCGATGCCAAAAGGATAGGAGAGAAGAAAAAACGGATAGAAAGCTTTGCCTCTCTGCCCCCAATGAGCTTCATGCCCAAGGAAAAGGTGACAAAGTTGAACACGATGTTATACAAAACGGCGTAAAACATGCCGTCATCCCCGAAAAACGCATAGGTCAGAGGAATCCCCATAAAGCCCACGTTGCCAAGGAGGGCCATGACAATAAAAACGCCCCGCTCATCTCGCTCTGTTCGAAGGAGAAAAGGGGAGCCCCAAGAGAGGAGCGTCGTGAAGGCAAAGAGGAAAAGGATGATGCCAAGAAGGAAAAACACCTCTCCCGGGGGCACTTCCAAGGTGCTGTCAAAGAGGCTTGAGACCAAGGTGGCCGGCAGCGCCACCCGCAGGAGAAGTTTCGTCAAATAGGCGTTGGCGGCATCGTCCAGAATGTTCATGCGCCGAATGGCAAAGCCCACTGACATGACCAAAACGAGGATGAGCATTTGCTGGAAAACAACAAAGGCGTCCATAATGCCTTTTCTCCTCTGTGTACATAGAGTTCCCGTATTATACCATAGGCGCTTGCGCCGTAATGGTATATGCATCTAAATCCGTATAATGACCGCTTGCGGTCATTATACCATGATTTCGTTCAAACTTCAGTTTGAACGCGGCGATTGAAATCGCCGTAGTCGCGTGAGCGACAAATCAGCCGTCAATGTTCTCTCAGCCGCCCAAAGCTTCGCTTTGGAGCGCGGCGTGAGGGTATTATACCACGGGAGCACACAAATGCAAACAGGAGTGGCCTTGCGGGAGCGGGTAATTGCATTGATCATCGTAGGGGCGGATATAGAATCCGCCCCTACTTCACGCACTTCCTCACGGCGGAACAATCGGAAAACACCCCTCTCCTAAATATTTCGCCGTCGCCTGGACAAAATACAAAGCAGATACTGGGAGGGGCTACCATGAGAAGTTGGACAAAATGGCTGAAAAAACTGGGATACATCATCTTTGCAATCGGACTCATTGCCTGTTGTGTCAACCTATTTCTAGGCCCCCACGCCATTGCCGCCGGAGGGATCACCGGGCTTGCCATCATTTTAGAGGCTCTCTTCGAATTAGACCGCTCCATGGTGGTACTGGCCTCCAACGCCCTCGTCCTTGTGTGCGCTTGGATATTCCTGGGACGGGAAGTGTTTTTGAACACAGTGATCGGCGCGGCGCTCCTACCCCTTTTCATGAGCCTCGTCCCGCG
>Ga0131853_10021851_pt1 | contig 11598 bp, 7 predicted proteins | sample TergutLab28metaG_FD_92764 | JGI IMG/M metagenome (GOLD analysis project Ga0131853, IMG submission 92764) | Labiotermes labralis P1 segment gut microbial communities from Petit-Saut dam, French Guiana - Lab288 P1 (version 2) (version 2) | ecosystem: Host-associated > Arthropoda: Insects >...
CGGAAGGTAATTTCTGCAATGAGAGAGGAAAAGCCATAAAGCCGCAAATTGTGATGGATTATAACCATCATATGGGCTATGTGGATAAGGGTGACAGAATGGCCAACAGTTACTCCACCAGCCAGCACACATTCAAGTGGACGAAAAAATTGTTCTTTCATCTGTTAGACCTGACCATTCTCAATAGCTACATCCTTCATTCCTCTTCTGGGGGTAAGAAGATTTCACATAGAGATTTTCGATTTACCCTCGTGAGGAATATGCTGGCACATGCTGGACCAGAACAGAGAGTACCAAGGCCATTAGGTAGACCACCTAACATTGAAAAGCGTGTTGCTAGGCTTGAAGTCTGCGGCAGCAAACATTGGCCTACCCCGTCTGAGACGCAACTGATGTGTCGTGTCTGTAAGGCTAGAGGTGTGACAAAAAAAGTGTTCTGGAAGTGCTGTAAGTGTGAAGTGGGACTGTGCTTTAAGAATACTTGTTTTGAAGATTACCACACAAAGGCACAGTTCTAACATCACGTGCGACCTTCTTAGGAAAAACTGTGGAATCAAGCCAATATGTAAGTAAAGGAAAGTGAAATTTTTGCATATTCCACACAATTTTTTTGTCTATTCATTAACTAAAATTATTACTGATTTCTTGAACACAAGCAGATATGGCTCTGTCTTATTTCCCAAAAAATGCCGTTTAATCCATTATTAAAACTTTTTTGGTTCCTGGAATAATAAAGTTTTTTGTAAACCATGTACTAAAATTTAAATGCCTAGTGAAAATAATGTCATATGCGAAGGTTGACTGTAGCCATTTAAATCCTGTTGCGTAAAGGTTAACAGTCTCACAGCACACAAATCTGGTGACTAGGAGCAGCTGTCCATGTACAATTTGTACCCAATATGTTCAATCCTTCCATGAGCGGCTGTTACTGAAGATGCAGACTTCCTCTCTTTCTTTACCTAATACACATTCATATTGTATGTATATTCCTTAGAATCACAAAGTTTGTAAATTTTGATCCCAAACCTTTTGTGTTTCTCTGATATACATTGTTTGAAAATGACTCTACCTTTAAATAACATAATAATTTCACCACTGCTGCATATTCAGTTGGGCTGTAATATGTAGCATATGAATCACTCAGCTCATTAAATATAATTCTAATTTTCCAAATTCACTCATAGTTTTCATCCATCATATCAGGTTCATTTTTATCATCACTGAAGTGCATAAACATAAAAGAATCTGTCTCATATCTTAGTGTTTCTGTAAAAGTTCACATAAAAATATCCTTGAATGGATCCTAATATTTCAAAGTATCCCTCCAATCATCCCCATTTGCACAATAGGAGCCAAGAACAAATGCTTCTTGAAGAGTCATATCAGGGAGTGGGGACTGTCCTTCATGCAATGTTTCCAAGTACTGGTGATAATATGCTACACGATTTAAAAAAAGATGAGTACAAAAGCAATAAATAAGGTAAGATCTCTAGTAACATAGTGTGCCTCTGTTTATTATAACCAACTGGGACCTCCTGTAAACTTGTGGACTACAAGTAGAGAAGGTCAATATCACGTGTTGTCAGTAAACTGAGGAGAAACTCCCTCGTCTTCAGATAAACGTGTGTCAGAGTCAGATTCTAATATCTGTTCTGTGATGTCTTGTACAGTCAGTATTCAATTTCTAGCCATACAAATGCACTCTGAAACAAGGCAACTCACCAGAGAGCAAAACCAACAATGAATAAAGTATCTCTAAGCATGTCTATATCACCTGCAATGCTGGGCCTGACATATTTTATTGTTTTAACAGGGAACTGACTGAACTCTTGAGGTGAAGACAGAGATACACATAAACATGAAACTACACATCACAATAGTTATGTAATACTTACAGCAGAATGAAGGAAATCTGCCTTTGGTCCCACATTGCACAAACCGATATGATAAATGTCTGTTTTGGTTCCTCTCCTTCCCCACTAATTTCAAGGAATATGAATTCATTAATCACCCCACCCAGATAGGTCAACATAAACAATTTGCTAACAAAATAGGATGACAATACCCATGTACAGTCCACTCCAAATTATGTAGCACAGTGTACCCCATACATCCTAGAAGATATCTGAAATGAATAATTCCATAAACTAAGACACAAAGTGAAAATTAACAAATTTAAAAAGGATCCTAAACTAAACTGTGTAATAATAGGAGGGCTGTTTCAAAATTTCGACCACAGGTGGATGGATCCATTCTTAATACTGTAAATTTTATTACAGATTTTAGCATTAAAATGTGTGAAATACAATGGATAATATCACCAGGTGCAGAAATGGGAAAAAATAACCACACCCATCAGTGGCTATACTAGAATTTAAAGGCCAGATGATAAACATTGTCACTTGATATCCTGTCCCATTTCCCTGCTACACTTTCTATTCCCTTGTCATCACTACATATCTAGCAGTGTGTATATATAATCCACAAACCCCAACAAGCACCAATAATTAGTGGCAGAACTCTCAAAATAGGTGCTGGGTGCTGCCAGTTCATGGAATGGTCAACTTCCAGTTGGCACAGCTTCTGACAACATCCAGTAACAGGTATTGCAGCTTTGACTGTATTCTGACCACAAAGACAAGTGAGTCCAATGCACTGTTGTAAAACCAGAACTGAATCAAACGTTCCGATCAAGCTGTGTCCCCTTGACAGTGTTCCCCATTCCAGCAAGACATTCATGGCATTAAGCAGGGTACTAATGTACACATCAAGAGATTCACACATCCAACTTACCAATGTAGGGACCTATACTTAGGGACAGCATAACTTTCATCAGGTCCCCTGCAAAGTTCCCTTCCAGAATCTTACGAAGCTCAGACCAGATGCGTTCTCCTGATATCCTGAGAAGCCCTTCTGCATTGGACTTGATGGCTTCGAGTGTCTTCTCCTCGTGGCAGTCTGCCTGTTGTGCAATGCGACCACAGAACCTATTGGGGACCAGGACCAGACATAATGTTTGCTGTGTCCCTCAATGGCTGTTGGCAAGATCATGTTTTACATGTTTTACTTCAAAGCAGATGGAATTCACTGTCTAAAAAAAAAAAACATGAAATGTGGTACGTGGCATTACTTGTTCCCACACACCATGGAACATCAATGCATATGGTACTAGCACTCTTGAATTAATGTAGCTATTTTATGCTGTGGTTACAACTGCTATTTTCTTTTTAGACAGGGCTTTTTTGTAATGTGCTACAAAAACAAAATACAGGAATATCAGAGAGGTAGGTAACATGTGACAAAACAATGCCATGAACACACTGCAAGCATGCAGATTAGACCCACACTTTCTCAATGTCAGCACTATGTGAAGGTGAGAAAACTGAGAACCTATAACATTGCTTGACCACTTAAAGTAAGCTAGAGAACTATCCAGCACAGGAATCCACAGAAAATGGTGGTGTGCATACATAGTACAAGTGATCCACACATTTTCCAAAAATCTACGAGCAACCTCAAAAAACTTAGTGGCCAGAACCCTGACCAGAAATAAGGTTCATACTGAGGATCTGAAAATATCAGGCACCACTCTACAAAATTTAGTCACCCGTGTGACCTAGTGCGCAGGATTTGTGCCACCACTGGAATTCGATCCAAGGACCGTACAGCCCGTAGTGAGTCACTATACCGACTGAGCTGTCCTGGCCCACACCATGGCCAGGTATACCTGATTATAATGAGGGTGAAGCATATTGCCCAATCTATCAACCAACATATCTCCTGAAGGTCAGGGTGGAAATGGTGAATAGATAAGTAAAGGACAGTATGTACTACAGGACCAGCCACTATATGTAAACCAATCTGTCCACCAAACTTGTAAATCCAGTAAAAGTACTCATCACCACATGGTACCACAAATATAGAGCACAGCGGAACACAAAGCAAAAGCCTTGAGATGAAGCAGGCATTTTATAGAACCACTTCTGAAACAACAGCAAAAACTGCTGAAAGGCATGGTGCTGAGTCACACCACCAGCAGATGAACCAACACTAAGCTGAAAGGCAGGAACTTTATCACGCTCTGCTTTCTGTGCAATCATAAAAAAACCAAAAGGAAGCCAAAGATGAGAGGATGTCCACATACTTTCTTCTCATCTTTGCTGGCAAGTATGGTGTTTGCTGAACTACTCAGAGAACTCAGTGGAGTTACTTGTGATGCTGATGATGGCAATAGTTCAGTAATGACTGGTAAGTCACAACTGCTTATCAATCCAAATAAAATGGTAGTCATGCCTCTGAATAGGAATGTAAGAGTCCTCAGGGAACCGACTCTCTATGTTATAACAAGACAACTCTCTAAGAAGTCGAATACCCTGGACTAGTTTTGAAAAAGGAACTGGCATGGGGCAGCTGGACAAAGTCACAAATAAAGCCCACACAGGCACTTCACAATGAATGTGGATCATGCTATCAATTACGTTAGCAGATGCAGCAGAGATGTGCTTCAGAAGACTGTAATTTACCAACTTGTCAAGGAACTATCCGCACATTATGGTACATTAACCATACACAAATTAACCACACATGAGTAAATTACATGTTCAGCAGTGAAAAACATGTACTGTTCCTAGCAAACTCTCTTCTAAAAGTGCAGCCCCCTTCCCCAGTTGGAAATCCAGCACAACCTAATAATGAGAGAATTCAGTATACTTTAAAATTACAGAAACATTACTACTAATCTGTACTTACTACCTTAAAAACATCAAACAACGGCAGAATTAAACATAACGTTTGTTTCAACAGTTGCCTATACTGTAACAGGCACAAGACTTTATACTGCATAAATGTAGCTTACAGTTCATAGTAACATGGTAAACACACAAACTGGAAAGTCCATAAAATTAACCACTTTTTGTTTTGAATGTAAGAAACTGATTTCAACATTTTTAAGAAAGTCATTTTCTTGAGAAATTAATTGTTGTGTAAGCGCAGAACCACAACTTTGTATAATTTGAAAATCATGTCCTACTACACCATGTCACTTCAAAGAATAAAAATGCTCCTTGAGTGGCAGGCATCACTATACTCATTAGCACTCAATCTCTCAACCCCTACTGCTGTGTATTAGAAAAAAACTGATAACTTCACAAACGTTTTATTTTTTCATCTTGCATAATGCATTTACAATGCATATGGCATAACATGAATGTATCCTTCAAGTACTTCAAAAAAAATCAAGGAGCTTACATTTGCCATTTTCAAATTACTGGACCTATGTGGCAAATAAACAGCAACCTCATGAGCAAAAATCTCATATAATTTTGAGTGTCTGTATTACAGCTTTCATATATACTGTTTTGAAGGGATCTGTTGAAAGTTTCCGATGGGGTCAAGAGTACAACTGCTTTTTAATTGTACTGTTTCTAGACTTCAGGAGCATTCTTAACCTTTTGGTGCTGGAATTATTTTTTTTAATTTTTGCGCACCTGTATATAAAATGTGAATAATACAGGAACCAAATATGTTAGAATTATGAAACAAACTGCATTTTGAAGAGAAAAAATGGAGAGTATATACCGTGTTTAAAATATTCAGTACCTATATTTGTTGAATAAATATATAAAATGCAACTTTGGAGGTTAGTTGACATTAGGCGTCTAAAGGTTGAAGAGGGGATTGCTGGGCTCCAGTACCCCGAAATTGAATTTAAAATCACGCACAGATTTTGTAGACATCAGATATCAGCTACTGAAATTGGCTGATGTCTGGTGCATTGGAATGCTGAAAAATAAAATAAACTTTGAAAGTGTCAGATAAACTTAAAAAACAAGAAGATTGGCTTTTTGTGATTTTGAATTGAGTGAGGAGTCACGGAACATGTAGTTATATTTATATATATGTAAATGCAGTTGCAAACATCATTATGTTACAGTCATGACATGGTTTTTATAACACTGTTTTCAAAATCAAACATTAAGCATATATATACATATACATAGCATCAGGTTCAGCAACCCACCCACCCCCTCCCTCAACCAAACAAAAAATTCTGGGTGTGTGCCTGCTAGACTTTATGCTGTAGTCTACAGAAAGCCATTTAAAGTTGTATTTATATTTATTTTATTAAGAAACTACTTTCTATGGAATGAAGCAGCCCGTAACAAACATGACCAATCAGCCATTTACTAGCATAATGTTCCAAATAGCCTCAAAGTGTGAACAGAAAACTGGAAGGGAAGCAGGCCTGACTTCAGGCTTCGCCACTGTGTAAAGTAGGTCTTAGCTCTTTCTGGATGTTACACAGTGCTGTACGTAGTTAGTTATCGATGTTTCAGGACAGCCTACTGGTCCCATTTTCAAAGGGTAAGCAGTCTTGGACAGTTCACATCAGTAGCTGAGTACCATCCAATAATGCATAACATCCCAGACCAGCAAAGACCTGAAGCACACCTCATGAGTCTTCCCAGAACTTCTTGCTAAGATATACAAATACATATCTAAAGGAGAATGATGAATTAAATTTCCCATTATCATGCATGCAGTCAGTTTTGCAACCAAAATAATATAAACATGAAAATTTTCATATCAGATTAGACAGTAATTCCTGGTCACACCTTAATACCAAGCATGTATACCTGAAGTATCTCAGGATCCTCAGATAGTCCTCTTGTATTCGAGTGGCAGCATCCCCAACAAAAACCAACTTCCTCTGTAGAAGATCTTGGTGGCCCCCAAAATAATCATACAAAGTTCCATCCAGGCCTGTAACATAACAAATCGTTCCTTGTGAGCCAGTCAAATGCACAATGGTGAGTACATTAACTCACAGCATGGAAGTGTATGCTTACTCACTGAGAATTGAGCCATGAACAGGGCACCAAACCCAGCCCTATGTGATACACCAATGGGAAGTGAGAGAATAACACCTCTGTGAGAGTTGGTGACAGCAAGCATGACTATTGTGCGACATCTCAGGTTATCTTGGATGCAAGTTTGAGACATTCTTATTACAAACAGCACTATTTCTATGCACGATCAACACCTCACAAAGCAATGTCAGGTTAACAGCGTGCATCTACACATTAGTCCTTCAGCACTGTGCATAAAATGAGAAATTCAAAACATCCATTAATGATGTCAGCCAAGAACCTGCATATGAGCAGCCATTTAAATTGTTTAAAGTCAGAGAACTCTAGGCACTTAATTCTGGCTCCAGGGGGTTACGACAGGCATGATAGTTTACAGAGTGATGTGAAAAATACAATAGTTTCATAAGGCTTTAATTTTTTGATTTTATTATTCAATCAATAAACAATGATCAAAAAGAGGAAGCAGCTGCAAAAGTCTACAGCAAGAACACAGGGATGTGCTCTGAAAACAACAATATGAATCATCATGAAAATCAAAATAACAATGGATGGATGGATGGGTGAGAAATTCAGCCCACATCACTTGGTATTATAGCAACACACCATTACTGAACATGAACCAGCTGGCAGGACTACATGTTGGATCTGCAGGATTTTTTCTCACTGTAAGTTTGTCATAACATACATTCCATAATTACTGCAAGCTTGACACATTGTCTCAAAGGTTAGGACAGTATTGCCAGTCACAACAATCTCTGTGTTATAAGTTCAAATTTATTAAGCCACATGTTTTGGCTCACCTATAAAAGAGCCATCATCAGACAATTAGATACAAATGGAAATTATATATGTTACACCTTATCTAGTTTTGGTATTATTTGCAGCGAAATCTCAGTTTGTATATCATACAATATACATATATGCAAACATACAGGTACATATAATAAAAGGGTGTATCAAAAAGTTCCGAGACTGGACCTACAGACTAGAATGTATTTACTTGATTTAAGTTTGGGCAGCATCCCCTTCAAAATAGTCCCATTGGGCAGCGACACATCGATCCCAGCACCATTGCCACTGCTGGAACGCGTGCTGGAAGTCCTGTTCTTGAAGTGTACCAAGAACATTCTGTGATTCCTGCTGGATCTCCTCCACTCTGTCAAAGCGGCAACCCTTAGCTGCAGAGGAAGAAGTTGCAAGGGGCCAAATCCGGTGAGTAAGGTGGACGCAGAAGTGTGATAACGCTGTTGTGGGTGAGAAATTCACGCGTTACGAGAGCTTGGTGAGAGGGTACATTGTCATCATGGAGCAGCCAATTGCACGTGCACCACAGTTCAGATCGTTTTTGCCGAATGTCCTCCCTCAGACAGTGAAGAACATTGCAGCAGAACCCGGCATTCACGGTCTGGCCTTCGGGGGCAAATTCATGGTGCACAATCCCTCAAACGTCAAAAAACACGATGAGCATGCTCTTGGTCGCGGTGCGGCACTGCCTTGCCTTCTTTGGTCTTGGGGATCCTGGGCTCTTCCATTGTAAAGACTGTTGTTTTGTCTCAGGATCATACCCATAGACCCAGCTCTCGTCCCCAGTGATGACCCTCGACATGAAGGATGGGTCATCCAGGGCATGCTGATGAAGGTCTTGACAAATTGCAACATGGTGCTCTTTCTGTTTGGGAGTCAGAAGCCTGGGCACGAAATTTGCAGCAACACGGTGCATGTTCAAATCACAAGTGAAAATTGTCTGCACTGTTCCATATGACACATTAACGATTGCAGCAATGTCCTTAATGGTTCTCTGATGATCCTCATGCACAAGCCGCCGAATTGTTTCCACATTTTTAGGCGTTGAGCCTGTGGAAGGTCACCCTGACCTCTCATCGTCTTCGAGTGATGTTTTGCCTCTCCTGAAGTGCGCATGCCACTCAAAACACCTTGCACGACTCATGGCCTCATTTCCATATGCACGTCATATCATCTCAAAAGTCTCTGATCCAGATTTGCCGAGTTTCACGCACAATTTGATGTTTGCTCTCTGCTCCAGTTTCATGTCCACTCTCAAATCACAAATGTGAAGGCACATGTGGTGACAAACACTTGTGTTGTGCAACTCCCAATGTTCACACAGCGATGCCATTTGGCATACTAAGTGGCGACGTTCCCTGCTCCCAAGCACGGCGCATGCATTCACGTACTGCCATCGGTTGGCGTTCTATGGAATTAGTCTCAAAACTTTTTGATACACCTACGTACATGATGAACCAAAAATTATTTGGTACAAGATAAATATACGTGTATATAATAGTAATCAGTTAAAAATGAAGAGAATATTTGTAGTTATAATCGTAATAAAAGCACAAATTTTTAGAATTATTAAAATTATTACAATTGGTGTTTCCAAGTAGAACTGTGCATATTAATCAGTGATAGTGGCCAAGCAGATGTTATGTCTTGTTGTGACTGATGGTACTTTCCTAACCTTTGTATATTTATGTCATACTTAAAAGAATGTTCATGCTGTTATTTATGCTGCTATCCATGCTATCAGACTGACTGTAGCTGCAATGAAGTCTTCTCAAACACAGCCAAGTGTTTGAGAATTCCAGAGATGGAATTAAAGCATAATCGTGCACTGGCAAGAAGAAAACAGAGTTAGTAATGCACCAATCATAGTTGCAGTATATCCAGCATCCAGACAACAGATGGCAGCACATACAACCAGCAAAGCTGAAAGAATGGACAACTACACTACTTCCTCATACACATGTCCATTTATCTGTTTCTCTGTTGTGTGTCTGAATGGCCTCTGCTCTTGCACAACCCTTCTTCACGTCTGTGCTGTACACACTACAATGACAATGCTAGAAGCCACCTGCAGCCTACGCCTCAACTCCAGAAAGAGTAACAATAGCTGCTAGACAAAACAGCTCCAGTCAAACATTTCAGACAATCCTGATGCTCAAACAGTGTAATGAGAATCTAAGGAACAGTAAATTAGTTAGATACACAACCATATGCCACACAGAACAAGTACAAGAGTCTACATAACCACATTCAAAGATAACATTACATCAAGAGTACACTAAACACAAACCCAACCTGTAACTTTAACACAATGACATTACTACATGCTGAGTATAAAGTGTTTTACTTCTACCTGTGTTATAATAGTGCAACCTCACGAATACTCCATGAACCCCAACCATAATTTCAATGCCAGTTAAAACTAAAGACAAACCCATATTGTAAATATAACCTTAACAAACAACAGTGGAACAGGCTAATGAGAGTACAGAATAATAGAAGAAGTGACAAAAGATTGACAGTTTAAACCTTCAGCAACAAGGGATAACACAATACAACACCAACATAAACCTGTTTCACTATCTAAATACAAGGTAAAACAAAACACAAACCCAAAAACACAAGAGTGACACATCTCCTGTACCCATCCGTGACTGTCATCAAGTCTCAAATGCTGCACAGGGAACCACAAAAGATGGCAAATATGATATCATGTAGTAGCGCAGACACTGCAGACCCTATAATGCAGTTGAAACAGTCTCCAAAACATCAGAAACTCAATCCATACTGCCTTGGTTGATCACACAAGAAGGCCACAAAGTAGTGACCATAAGAAACCCAATACACATGGTAACTGTGCAGGCATTCACTGTTCTGATGCACACTTCTAAGTTATGCTTGTCGTGGCTACTGCAGTTTCTGGCCTTACTCTCCTTGGGAGAGATCAGAGAACCCAATTCTGATTTTGGGGTCATTATAAGGCACACATTAATAGTAAGAGGAGGAGCCAACAGTCCTTACATTCGCCAGAAGTGGCAGAAAGGAAAGACAGGCTTTTCAAAATTGGTCCTGGCCAATACCAAAACACAAAAGTTTGGTCCACAGGTCCAACAGCACTACTATACTATTCTAGGCTTGACACAATATCTCTCCAACACAAGAACATAAGGCACAAAAAAAGCACACTTACTTTCATCAGCACAATATACTTGTCTCAGGCCCTGTTACAACCTGACAAAAAAACCAACACAATTGCTTCCATAACAGTAGCAATGTGACCACAAATTTGTACCACTGAAGAGGAAGGAGACAACCCAATTGTCAGATTACTGCAAGAAATCTGCTTACCAAGGAACATAGAATTTATGGTGAGATCTCGTCTGTTGGCATCCAATTTCCAATCGGTTGTGAATTCCACATCAGCGTGTCTTCCATCTGTCCTCAAGTCAATCCGCAGTGTTGTCACCTGCAGACAATACTGATTCTTGAGTCATACACATAAATTATCAGCCACACTGGCCACTACTTGCTATGTTCCACAGCCATCCATATCAGTCATACATGCAACACAAGATCTGCAGCTGATGTGGCTAGAATCTCAGATTAATCAATTAAAACACATCCAAAATATATAAATAATATCCTACAAGCTGGATTAAAACTCACCACATCACTGCATCAAGCATCACTCCACCCAGACTAAACAATTTTAACTCATAAGATTTCGACAATAACGGTCTCCTTTATGGAGGGTAGCTGCGAATAAATTGAATAAGCAGTCGTGGACAGCCGACAAGGGGTTGTCCTCCAGCTTGGGGGTTTGGCGAGGTGCTAACAACCCCTCCCTGTAAAACATTCATGTTAAGAAATACTTGCAGGCATGATGCTTCCTCTGGAGATAAAACAATCCGGAGGTAAACTACTC
>Ga0131853_10021853_pt1 | contig 11597 bp, 9 predicted proteins | sample TergutLab28metaG_FD_92764 | JGI IMG/M metagenome (GOLD analysis project Ga0131853, IMG submission 92764) | Labiotermes labralis P1 segment gut microbial communities from Petit-Saut dam, French Guiana - Lab288 P1 (version 2) (version 2) | ecosystem: Host-associated > Arthropoda: Insects >...
ACACACACACACACACATTCCCACATCACACTTACTTATACATTGTCTATGACTCACCCCCACAAGCAGGTCACAAGACACCTCAACCTGATGCTCTTCTTATCCCATGTACACCATGCTTCAACACACGGCAATCCACTGTTTCTGATACACAGTTCTGTACTTTGGCATAGGGATGATGGTTGTCCACTGCTTCTGTTTATCTGCATAAGATTCCACTCCATCTTTATGTGAAAATCTCACAAGATGACACTGTAAAAAGGCATGCCACAGTGCTAAACTGTAGATCAATAAATAATCCTTCAATGTCCCTATATTTCGTGTACCATGTGTACTGTATGAGCCAAGACAAAAAGCATACCTGATATTGCAACAGCAGGAACAAAGACAATGTTCCTTCATCCCACAACTCCAAGCACTGCCACTAATAAAGGTTCATTCCTTCCACCAGCAGTTTGGTAACTCCTGTGAAACACAACATAACCACAATGAGAGGAGTGCTATCTTTGCTGATGGGGGGGGGGCTTCATTTTCTTACAACCCTGGGAGGCTCCAACGAATGGCTAAGTCAGAAACAAATCATGGGTGCAACATTGCCCAGGTGGCCTAATTTTGCACAGTGGTGCCTAATATTTGTGGGACCTCAGTATGGAACACATTTCATGTCTCCATTCTGACACCTGACACTTTGAGAAAGCTCCCAGAATTTTTTTTTTATTTTAAACCATGGGCTAAGACATCCTGCACCTTACATGGAAATTTAATTTACAGTGCAAAAGAAACAATACAAAGACTGTGGCAGTTTCGCATATGAGGGTGTACATGTGTTTCACGATGAGACAGTAAGCAATAGAACACATCACTAAATGAAAAGGCCAACAGTCCCAATCAGCAGTAAGAATATTAAAAAAATGAAGCACATTTATTACTGCATTGTAGCTTCATTAAGATGTGACCAAAACTTTGAGCAGAATATCTCAACTGCCATTACACCACTGTGTCACTGGGCTTTCTAAAGATTAACAAGAAAGGCAATGAATGTACATTTAACACTGAGACACATCCGTGTAACCACTGTTGGCGTGGAACAGCAGCATTACATATTCTGAGTGTGTGTTCATAGCCTTAGTCATCCAGCATACAAAGCACATGGGTGCATAGGACCTACTATATTTCATCTGTGGCCTGTCCAGCTCCACCATGTTTCCACTTTACCTCATAAATGGCATGATTTTCAGGAAAAAGTGTTTCAACATTAACATGCTGTTTCAATTTTCTCTACAATTTATACCTAAAACATTTCTCATTATCAGAAAAATGTAGCGAGATACTAGCATAAATGTATACAAATCTTCATGCGAAGTACCTCTTATTCTTGTCAGATTTTAATCAAACTTCAATTTTATTGACAGATGTCTGAAAAATACTCGAATATCAATTTTCACAAAAATCTGTCCAGTGGGAACCCAGTTGCTCCATGCCGAAAGCCAGACAGAATGAAGCTAATAGTTACTTTTTGCAATTTTGTGAACACACCTAATAAGTTCAGTAACATACAGGTAAAGCTCACACCATAACACACCATCACTGGCACCTGGCCTTGGCACTAGGCAGTCAACACCACACAGAGGCACTTCACCCCCAAGAAGAGCCCCTGTACCAAATGCAGCTGAATGGAGGTGGTCCCCAGGGCCAGTCTGGATGAGTATACAGAAGAAAAAATCTCCTGCCATCCAGTGGGGTTCAACCCTGGACCAGCCAGCCCATAGCAAGTTGCTATATCAACTGAGCTATCCAGGCTCCTGCAAGACCAAAAAGGTTTAAATGAACCATAAAACTTTACTTTCATCATCACATTTCCATTACCGCATTTTAGGATGGTTCTGACATGTGTGACAGCGTACGCTCATTACCTTCTGCACCGCTCCCAAAGTCACCAACCATCTAGCAAGTGCATCAGCACATTTCTGGGCAAATGAGGACAAAAGACAGGCAGCAAAAACATCATGCAGGCTAAGCTTTCTCCATGACACCCTGCACAAAAACATACGGATCACACCACACAGTGAAAGACAAGACAGAATGGTAAAGTTGACAACAAACCGTCTGGCATAATGTGCATTCCACACCTTCAAATGGAATACACAAATTCAAAAAAAAAAAAACTCCAGCCATAAAATACTGATATCACCATGTGGTTTTATTGCACACCACATAATGTCCACTAGGTAAGCATACAGCACCAGACAGCCTTGACAAACATTTAATTTCTCTGCAGCATAAGTCTTACTTTCCTGCAACACTGCTAGTGTACAAAATTCCTCTGTTGAAAATATGTTTAATGGGCTAGGTCCAGTAACCTGAAACCCAGAATCTCCTTTTGCTTGGGAATTTGTCTCACTGGGGACATCGGTCAGATCACTGAAGGTATAATTACATTGGTGCTCTTCACAAGCAGAGTGCATTTCCTCTAAAATGCAGATTTTGGTGGTCCACAGAATGTGACATACAGATGTTGCAGTCTGTGTGATGGACGGGACAGGACAACTCACCACAATGCCATTTCCTCAGCAACACTGGTAAGACAGCAGTCACATGGATCTTATTACAATCCACTATTATAATAAGTGAACAATCAGTCTCAGCATATTTCATATGAAATGTTATAAACAGACCACACACAGGTCTTGGTAGCCCACCCACATTCAAAACACCTGCACAGACTGCACCTGGAGGGTCAACCTTTGCCATACATGGTGTCATTCTCACTCAACCAAAAATAAACACTGGATGCACAAAACTTCCAGCTATTAACTACTGCATAAATGACACCCTCAGTCTACCTACTTTACAGCTGGTGAACAAAGCCAACTCTTTGTTGATCCTCTGGCACTACAGTGTTTCTTTTATGGCTGTCCTGGGCACCACAGGATGTCGTGACAGAACCTGGCTTTTGTACAATAGTCAGTATGTTCAGTGTGGAAATAAAGAAATACCCTGTAGAATAAAGGCAGTTTCTTGGGACAGTCAGTACCTCAGACTAACCAACATTATATTGTGTGTCAGTAGAAATTTCTTATCAGCAATCAACTATTTACATCTGTGTAAGTGATAGAAACCCATTATCCTATGCACTCAGACAGATGACGGTCTCCATATACATGCAGTCCTATCCTGCAGTTCAGCTTCATGAGATTAATGCCCTTTACTTTATTAACCATACTAAAGAATACTTACAATATTGTTGACTATGATTTGCCATATACAACAGTGCACATTCAGTCCCACAATACAAGTGCGGCAAGCAACAATGTCACTACCTCCATGTGTAACAAACTTTGTGACTTTTCTGTTCATTCCTTAAAGATCCCATGTACTACCACTATGCAATAAGCATATATCAGCAGTTGTGGTGTAACTACACTTTATTCATTCATATTCATATTTATTATTATTCCATTGTATCATACAGATATGGAACATGTCAGTAAAATAATTTAGCAATAAGAATAATAACAATAATAAGAATGTACGATGCATAAAGCATCCGTCATATTAAACATTGTCATTGTCTTATATACTGGTATACTTATGGCTGTAAACTATTATATTTATTTTTTACTCTAGTATTGTAAAGACTAAGATCTCAAATTAACAAAACTACAGCTATAAATTTTACTTTTGAGCTTTTGTGCACAACCTATTGATGGCTGACTAGGCACAACATGTAGCTATGTAGCTCTCTGTACCCATGAAGAATATATGATGTGTCAGACAGATGGTAAGTCGGTTTTCATCCTAAGATGCTGGACTTTGAAACTATCCAACTTGATACATGTTGCTTGAATAAAGTCATTTTTACTGTGGATGGTGCAATAATCCAACTAGCAAAAAAAAACTAAAATCATCAAAGACATCTCTTTCTGCTTTCACTGGGAGAAGAAATGGTAAGACTGCATTTAAGCAAAAGGGCTGATACTGGAAATTTCAAGTAATGTGTTCAGAGTACAATGAAAGCAATGTCAGTCTCTTGAAAGAAAACCAGCTTCTCCTACAACCAATAAAAATGGAGAAGACTGCTATCCAAAAAGTACTATCCGTGCAAGAGCCAAGCACAAAAAAAAAACAGATTGAAAATTTTTTTAGTGATCTGGATGGTTAAAAAATGTCACTTCATGTTATGGGCAACAACTGCAGCAACAAATCACAATACAAATTTCATTCACATTTCTGTTCTGAAGTGTATTTCCTTCATTACCACAAATTTTAGACCTTCCATTTTATAACAGTGCATCAGAAATTAACAATTTGAACAGAAGTAATTTCTGCCATTAATTAAGTCTAACATATTTGGAAGAAAATGTTGAACACATAAACATGTATCCACTGCAGTTAAAGTTGGATTTTTGGCTCCATAATCCAAGGGTTAATTACCCTAGCCCTAGGGTCCTTGTTCATACACTGCACCAGAAACATAAAATCTATTGAAGTCAAAAGCCATGTGACATGTTGGCGATGGAACCAATCAACGTATTCTGGCTTATTCATATGGTTCAGTGACTTACTTTCCCTTTCAGATTACTGTTTTCTATTTCAGGACATATGTAACAGCATTACATGAAGTTGTAATGAAAAATATGCCTACCCCAGCAACAACAGCAAGCAATTGCCGTCGTTTCCACCGCCATTACACTGCAACGAAAGCATACAGATGAAACCTTTCCCTTACTGGCAATTACCTGAATAATCAAAATATATAATTAATCTTCGCACACCCTCCACATAACACTGTGTGGGAACGCATCCTGTACTTACCTCAGTTTTCCAGGATGGACTGGTAAAATCCGTCGACCGCACGTAGCGGCAAAAAACGAACACGTGTTCGCTGTAAGAGCAGCGGCATGCCTCCTTCATCTCATCGTGCATATATCAAGGGAACCAGTTTTGTGTAACAAGATGAAGATGTTCATCTACTATTCTGGGCTAGCTCAAATACTTCTTGGCGTAAACATGAAACACGAAGCTTACAAAGGAAATCTGTTCTATTCATACACTTTTATAAAAAAAAATAAAATTAGCAGTTTACCTCTCTGGCATCAAATTTGCTACATCCCCAACACTCTTGATTTATCGCGTAACGTATACAACGGCACTATTATATCTAATTTAGAAGTACCCACAGCCGCCACAATGTAAGAAATAAATACTTCAACAACCATAACTACAAACGAACAGCAGCGTCACAACTCGCTTCCAACTTTTCTCCACTCGCACGCCTCCTCAATAACAGCCATCATGTGAGCCGCCACTACTCACATTTGCCACAACACAAAGTTATCCGCGCTCAAGTGTCCGGCGCGGATAACTTGCTTGTGGGTAACAACCAACAGTTCACTTCATTCCATGTTGATTAATGACGTTCAAACTCCGTTGACAGCTTATCAACAAAACAATTACCAAACAGTACACGCAATTACAGTTACCTTAATACCAGGAGCCCAGAATCAACGACTGTTTTCAGAAACATATTCTGTGAGATGATCCGTGGTAGTTTGTAACAAGTTTCCTCAGTGGCAGGGAGTAAACGGAGGTTTCCAGCGGCAAGGCTCATCCATGCCAACAGGAGTACCGTGTTAGACTGTGCCGCAACATACATGTGCAACTAAATGCTAACGCATTGGTATCTCACTGCAAAGCATTCTCCTGCCATCTATCCGTGGATGACATATAACGATTGTAAACATATCGCTGAAGATATGCAACGTTCGTGTAACCCAAAACGCACCCAGCTCCAGTCGATAAGGTAGACCAACAGTGTTATCCCCACATACCAAGCAGGCATGTGTGACCATCGACATCCCTAATTCCACTCCACAACTCGGTGCGGGAAATTGGGGGTCTTCAATTTCATTCCCCAGTTGCTTTCCCTGTTGATACCCGGGAAAACCGCCCCTGGTACATAATGAATAGGACGCTGACCAGTGGTGTGGTCAGTCCATTAAAAAAAATCTCTTGCCTTTGCTGAAAATCTGATCACACTCCCATTATTTCTAGCACATTGCCTTTCCAGCAATATTCTAGCCCATCAAAATATTTTACTGACCCACACAATGAGCAAGTGACTTCCCCCCCCCCCCCCCTTCAATTATAAATTTGATGTTGTACATCAAACTATAAAAAGAAGTCTGGTATGGGGACACCCACATTAGAGCTCTCCTTCCTTCATCCAGTTAACCGCCAGACAGCACAGCAACGCTTTCTCTCTCTCTCCCTCTCCCTCCTATCCTTCACTCTCTGTAACCCCAGTCTCCGCTCACAGCTTCAAACCAAACGCAGCTTCCCATCACGGCACCTCAACAAGAGCATACATTCCACTAGCCACGCCAACCAAATCTCCCAAGTAACCAATGGCAGGGCAAGCCGAACAGTGAGAAGTCTGTATAAAAAAAGGCCACGGTTCCAGCCTGAGATCATTCCATACCTCAACGAGCTCCAACGGTGGTTGAGTGAACCGAGAATCGCCATTAATGTATCGAAGAGCACCGCGATAATATTCGTGTGTGCCGGACAGCGCTTCATTCAGCCCTGAACAGTAACACTCTTCGGGGAACCAATCGAATGGGTCGAAACAACTCGTTATCAGGGGGAGACCCTAGATACACGACTCACCTGGTCGTCTCACATCGACCAGGTAGGGAAGTGGACTGCTCAAAGGATGGGTATGCTGGGACCCTCCTGAATACGAAGAGTGATTTATCCATCAAGAACAGAGTCCTGCTATATAAGCAGCTCATCCGGCCCCTGATGGACTATGCGTGCCCAACGTGGAGGTCCGCTGCCCGCTCCCATGTCCGGAGGTTAGAGGTGTTACAATCCAAGTGTCTTCGCCTCGCTACTGGTGCTACCTGGTATGTAAGTAACAAGCAGAAACAAGAGGATCTGGGCGTTCCACTGTTTGCCGACCATATCAGAGCCCTGACCGAGAGCGTTAACGCAGAGTTAGCTGATGTGTGGAACCCCCATAGTACGGTATTTCAGCAGATACTTAAACAGACCAAGGGCTGAACCCGTTGCCTGACGCGAAAGCCAAGGGCGGCAGGGGACAGCAGGACAGTCGAGACCTAAAAGAATCCCGCTCAGCACTGATCATCCGAGAGCCCTTCAGTTACCCTGAGGTTTTCCGTGATTTTCCTCAGTTGTAAGGCAAAAGCCAGTGTATTCGATGAAAAGTCAGGGCAGACCCGCACTTCCCTCCGCCAGGTGTGGCGGCTTCAACTAACTGCCTGACAAACGTCGCATAACACCAGTATGAGACAGAGCCAGTCTGGGTTCGAAATCCAGAGAGCCAACAAACCAAAGTTTATCACTCCCATACTTAGTCCAAGGCAACCTTGGCCCTAGTCTTTGGAAAGATCAGTCAAGGCCCTCAGCCTGACTTCAATATCGTTAGCGTAAGCGAAATTCCCTATTAGACTTTAGACATGTTACTCAACCCAGCTATGCGGTCAAACGCAGGAATAACTGACAGGGGGTCGTCGACTTGCTCTTCGCGCAGTGCTCCGCCCCCAGTTAACACTTTGGCTTGGCTTGGCCTGAGATCATTCAACGCCTACATCAAGAAGAAGATTCATCAATAAGGACTAGTCAGCTCCAACATCAAGACAGACTAGGTAGCTCGGTACATAAAGAAGGGCCAGTCAATCCCAACACATCAAGAATGGACCGCCAGCTCCAACACGACAAGGAGTAATTTGTCGGCGACGACCAAAAGGAGTAGGATGGTTGGTGACGATCCACAAGGGAGTAACGTCGTTTGACACCTAACGAGTGGACGTGGGCCTGCTCTGTTGTCGGCTGACATCTCTCCACCGACTGGACAGGTGACCGCCACGCAACCTGCGAACTGTCTGCTACGCATCTCGCTGCCCACTGCCACAGCTGACCGGACAGTGCTGCCACCTGCCTGGGTTCCACACCACGTAACCGCACTGCGCACTTACAACCAAAACGTCATGCGGTGCAGAGCTCACGAAGCGAGGCTAGACTGACATATCATACTCACGACTATAAGTAACAATTCAACTGTACTGTATGAGCCTAAGACAAAATAAATATGTGTTTTACTGTGATAGTTATTGCAACAATGCTACAGTATCCCACACTGGGTTTGAAGCATGACAGCCAAAGATTTAAGTCTGAAGATGAAGGCAATGCAATCCTCTGAAACATAAACAACTACTTACCACTCACTATGGCAAGAGACCCTAAAGAAATCAACCTTCAGCACCATCACTGTGAAAATCTCAAAACCGTGCGTGACCACTGCTGTTGCAAATCAAGATAACACTCTACACAATGCTACAGAAAAAGTCAAAGTATTTTTCATTTTTGTACACATACAACTGTGTCAGCATAAGACAAGATTTATTTTTAAAATTAACTGGAAATTGACAAATTATTTTTAAGTACATGAGTAGTTGCACATCTGATTGAGAATATATAACAATTAAGCAAATTACATTATAGCATATTGCACTTATCGAAAAACATGTTTTTAAAATACCCAGTATCAATTATCAATACTGTTGAATATAAGGAAGATTTTAAATCTCTCTCTTCCTCTTCTGGTAAACGAGTCCTTCAGATTTTGCAGCTTGTTCTTCATATGTGACAAGTTACAGCGTGTCCTAAAGATGGGCAAAAAGGTTTCTCTGCATTTCTGTCCAGAATACATGACATCATATTCCTGTGTCTAAGGGCCATCCCATGAAGATGTGTATGGTAGAAGGCACAAAATTTCACAAAGTTTTAATCTCTACTCTGTACAGAACAATTTTGGGACATGTTTTATCTTTTTTAAGTCTCACATTAATAAAAATACAATTTTTTCATTCAATTCACCTTTCCAATTATTGAATACTCCCATATCAGCTACTACCAGCACATGCGTCACATATAACCACCACAACTGCAGCAATTAGAAACTACTTGGTCTGTAGACAAGAAAGCAACCATCACTGTTGTATTCACATCCAAGCAAGTGAAGATCCACACACACATACATACACACACACACATACACGTGTGCGTGTCCCAATAGTGACATGTATGTTATAGTCAGAGCGTCATGGAAAAAGTCATCATGACGACATGCCCCAACAACCCATTAAACAACATACCAACAAAATCTATCACAATAATCTTCCATAATATCTGCAACAGAAGAAAAGACAAATCAGAAGGATAAAATTTCCTACAAATCGCCATCAGCATTTGAACACAACATGTATGAAATATACAAATTTTCTAAAAATCTAGCAGCCAACTCAAAATTCTAGGCATGGGAATGGTGACAAGAGGCAAGCTTCACAATGAGGGCCCACAAATGCTGATAGCCACAGTATAAACAGTCACCCAGGCAACCTGGCATATGGAATTGGAGCACCCCTGTACGAGGGTGATATTGGCAAAGTTCATTCTTTCTAGACTGAAGTTGTCTGATCTGCAACTCTTAGAGAGGGTTGATTATCAGCTTTAGTATAACGCACAATGGCATAGAGCTCTTGCTGTACCATGTTATTTCTTGAAACCTGTGATTCCTGTCATTTTTAAATGTGCATATTTCCCAATTTGAGGCCCAGATTTTTGTTCACAACATAAGAAGGTACCCTGAAACAATAAGGTTTTACGTGTATTGATCAACAAACATAACAAGAGTTTTTATAATACATTTAAATATTTTACTTTTACAGCCAGAAGTTGGTATAGCACATTCAGTATAGTGACAAGGCTTGACAGCCAGGAAACTGTGGTTCAATTCCTGGTGGGGACAAGAGTTTTCTCTTCTCCAAAGCATCAAGATGAGCTGTGGGGCCTACCCATCCTCCCACACTACGGGTACCAGGGAGTATGACCCAGGAGTAAAACTCATCCCTTAATCCCATCCGGTGCAAAGGTTAAGAATGAGTGAAGCTAGATATATACCTTCAGTACACCATATGCCTTTGTGCTGTGCACAGGGGCAAACTTATCCCCTACAATCATATTTAAAGTAGAAACTTAAAACAAGTACTGCTGGGAAGAGTATTTTTTTAATTACCATTTTGTTTTACAGTCCACACAAAGGTAATTATGTTACAGTCTTTCATACCTTTCACACCAGCTAGACATAAGATCCTCTGAAAATATTAATATTCACAATATATCATATGAAAATCTATGCATGAAGGAAATTAAACCCCTGTTCTCAAGGGTTGACAGTCACACAATCAGAGCAGAATGGTTCCTCTTATGCAACTATTGTATACAAATTCTTGAACTGTACAAATAGGTCACAAACACTTGTTTCTGTCTACTACAACCGAACCTACACATCTGCAAAACTGTAATTAAATAAATGAAGAACAAATACTCAAACAAAAATGACACTAACCTTTCTATCAGTCTTCCTCACCCATCACACCATTACTGTCTTTGCTATCATCAGTCTTCTTCATCATCTGTTGCATTCTTTCTCTCAGAATCATCGCTATCCACTCCCCTTGCAATCGGTGTTACCGATGAAGAGGCATCATGTCCTAGCAGTTTGTCACTTTCCTCTCCTTCCCATCCTTTCCTCACTGTTATCACTATTCCACAAACTATGAGCAGAGCACCAATTCCAGCCAAGCCAAAGAATATGGTCAAACCAATTGTAGGAAGCTTGAGTAGAAGCTTTACCATGTCTGCCAAATTTGGTGTAAGGTCTGCAGACTGTGTGAACCACAGAACAGGAACCATCACCCTAGGAACATCTTTGAAAAGCCTGGAAAATAAGATTAGTCAATTTAAGATTTGGAAATCCCTCAAAAAGTTCTTGTTTTCAAATGTAATGCAGCAAGTGAGGAAAGACATTTTAAAGCAGTGTAAATTACATTTTCTTACAAGTCCTGCCTCTAACTGGTGCTACAGTGTGCATGTGGGTTGTATTTTTGGCTTAACTTCTCCTTATGGTGCCCCCACTTCCATTTTTGTAGATTTGTTTTTCTCCTTATACATTTTATTTTGATTATCTTTACTCATCTCCCTTCCAGCTACACTTCCCTACCCTTTCTGTATTCTTTTTCCTATCTTCTGACTCAACTGTTCCCCACTTTCTTCCTCCTGCACTTCTTCCTCAGTAATGTACACCTTCATCAATTCTCAAACATGTTTCAGTCTTTATATGACCGTCAACAGGGAAATTGCAACGAGATTACACGCAGTACCCATCTCTGGTGTTGAAAGGTAATGCTAATGAGTAATCTTGCATCAAACCACATATTCTGATTTAGTACATAACTTATTCCTGTTACATACTGGAAACTATTGAGAAACAGTATATAATTTACAACTTTTTAAAATCATGCTCCTTTTTTGTTGTTCTGTTAAAACATGTTTAAATACAGATTATTTTTCTTTTTTCTTTCTTTTTTCTCTCTCTCTCTCTCTTTGGGGGGGGGGGGGGGCCCCCAAAAAAAAAAAACGGTTCTAGGAAATAAAAATTTTTTTTTTAACCTTTTCCCTCTTTTTTTTTTTTAATTTTTTTTTCTTTTATACACTTTTACCTAATTTATTTG
>Ga0131853_10021854_pt1 | contig 11597 bp, 8 predicted proteins | sample TergutLab28metaG_FD_92764 | JGI IMG/M metagenome (GOLD analysis project Ga0131853, IMG submission 92764) | Labiotermes labralis P1 segment gut microbial communities from Petit-Saut dam, French Guiana - Lab288 P1 (version 2) (version 2) | ecosystem: Host-associated > Arthropoda: Insects >...
GCTGAGTGGACCCCGTTCCAGACCCACTACTACTCAGAAAATCTGGTAGCGCCGGGGATCGAACCCGGGACCTCTGTATCTGTAGCCAGAAACTCTGACCACTAGACCACAGAGGCGGTAAAACCTGACCTAAACAAGCACATAATTACCCGTTGACGCAACTCAGGTGTCGGGATATCGCAGTCGAGGTAGTGACGCTCACGGACCATGCAGCACAGGCCAAATTAGGGTAACACAAGTCGGGCTGCTACACCTGTCAGTTATAAGACTCTGTGCAGCCAGGCTGTGCTTATAATCTCTTTGTCGTGTGCGCCACTTGTTATACTAAAAACATTAATGACTAAATTCAAGGCAGCTCTCCGCTAGATCAAGTCCTGTATCAGTTTAATGCATTCAATCTTTATGTTTGAGATCATCTGGTACTTTGATCCTTATCCGATGTAGCTCTGTCAGTATAGTAATACTGCATGGGCTTGGATGAACAGGTAATCAAGGTTCAATTTTCTCTTGCGAGCCACCGGGTACATATCGGCTATAGAGTCGAAAGTACTTAGACAAGTCGGTCTCTGAGCCCGTAATTTAACTTAACAAACAAGAGTGCCATCCGTTGGACCCTAACACGTAACGAATATTATATAATTTTTAAAAATTTTAGACAAATCTGTAAAATACATTTCAAGAGACAATTTTACGTACCCCAATCCTGTATTTGCACATCACACCTTTTAGACAAACGTTTTAATTAGACATTTTCCACGAATGTAAACACGATGGGATCCCAAAGTGTGCATAGCATCTGGTAACACAATTGTTACTATAGGCCTGAAGAAGATTAGGTTATAGTCGAAACATGTAGCCTTGTATTGCCTTATATAATAAAGTGATTGTGCTGACGTACACTATATAACATTATATTACGATTTTATATAAGTTACAGTGATTACATAGTACCTAGTTCATATCGCCGAATGCTTGTTCATTTGCAATGTATTACATGAGAAAAGCTGGGGGAAAAAAAGTCTAACAAATTTTGTGGACACACGTCGGTAGATAACTTGGCAGAATTATTCATTTATGAGTTTAACATTATTGACCACAGCTAAGAAGAAATTATTTAGAAAATCATAGTATTAAAGTGTAGGTTAAAGTGTATTTCACTATATTTGGTATAAACCAACTTCGAACACAGAATACTGATGAGTCGGAGTTTCAGTAGAAGCCTTTAGGTTACGTTCCTCGGATCGAAAGGAAGACGAATCTTGCGCCATGCGCACAACTGCCGGCAGTTACGGGTTCCGTTATGTAATAGCAATACGCTGGAATTCGTTCGGGCCCAGAATTCAGTTACAGTGCAGGTCACGATTTTGACAAGTAAATGGATTGCCACTAGGAGTCATGCTTCTTATGTACGCGTCCATAAAGCATACTTTCTTTTGCAAACAGGATCTTGCAAGCAAAAATTTTATGATTAACGTTCATAAAATTAATTGTATGTACTTTATATTATTTCAACTAAGAGTAAATATTTCAGACATTTTTCCACCCTGTTCCTTTAGCGAAATTAATATTTATTTATTTATGTATTTGCATTATCTCCAGCTAGAAGATAAATTTTTTCATTGCTGAAGAATTCTGAATGCAGAATTCTCTATTCTTATTTTTCATATATAAAACCACAAGATTCAAATACGTAAAACTTAGCATTGCGCAAATGAGGTTTAATCTCGGTACTTCACCTGAGGGAAGAAGGTCGAAAATGTTTCTGAATGAAGTTCTTAGAAAAATACTTGGACCTAAGGGACGGGAAGCACATCCCGACGACAGACATTGCTTGTGTGGCTGAAGTCTGTGGCTAATAAGCACCAGGTCGGGTCATGTGCGACGCGATGATTTTGAGTTGTTTCACGTTTCGACACATGACCACTTGCGTTAGTTTGGATGTAGTACGAGAAGGAACAAAATTGAAGTGATACATAATAAGTACACTTCACCGACTGGACTAACTGAAACAATCATATGGCAAATGTGGCAACAGGATTATCCCAAATATGCAAGAGGGCCAGAAATCGGTGTTACCTCGAGACTGTACCCTAACTTATTTCAAGATAGGGATAAATTCGCTAATTATTTTATAATTGATTTTAATCAAATTATAATGAATGTCACTCAAATCTTCTTGGATGTTGTGTCATTTAGGCTACTGAATAATAATCGACGTTTCAGAGAAAAGTGCTGCCTCCATCTTCAGGGATTAACACCCGAAGTGGTAAATTGGTAAATCTGTACCTTGCAAGATATGAGGTTTTCACGGCTGTGTTGAGAACAGTTCGAGTTAAGTTCTCTGGGAAGTTACACCATGCTGACTGCTGGACCCCAAAGATGAGGGCACCTCTTCCTCTAAAATGTCAAGACGACACTTCGCGTGACGTCTCAGTCATCAGCACGGCTGTGGAAGCCTCACGTCTTGCAGTAATGACTGGCTTCTCTTGCTGGCTCTTTCTCAATATTTTCTCAAGCCATCTTGATAATGTCCTTGGTGTCACACTCTTCAGCTCTTACATCACACAGTAAAGATTCGTCCCACACAATCAGCGTCCAACCCGTCCTTCTTTCCTGTACAGTTGCTGTCCTATCTGGCAAAGAAGGGACCATTCACTGTCATGCTCCACACAAAACAAGACAAGTCTGTCGTGACTGATTTAAGCAGCTGGATCCGTTATCAGTGTTCAAAACATTCGGACTGATCCCTCCTGGTCTGGTGTGTTTTGGTGTGCCGGCACCATTGCAGTGATGACATCATGGAAGTTAGGACCCGATGTTAAAATATCAGTCGGAAAACTTGCGATGAGAAAATATAACTTGTGAGATGGAGTGTGTAGGAAGGAAACGTTAAAATAAGGATTAAGCAGATTGCGAGGTTGTGGATTGGGTTCATCTGGATTCATCAAGTTCAGAATAAGGATGGGGGAGAGGGAATATCCTGATCAGTTTATGGAATGTTAGTCCTCAAGAACAACTCTGTTTCATGCAATTTTAGTATGCATTACTCTGTTTAACAACAACATGTGTACGGTTCTAATAACGCTGGAGTTGAAACACCTTCAATCTCATCTCAGTAAACTATCCACCTACGAATAGCGTGACCAATGAATATAAAATTCGATATAGAGGTCAGAGTGCTACTTTCACTTTCACAGCGTTTGACGTCTGTCTCGAATCCTACTCCAGCACAGAAGTGGCAATGTTGGTAAGTTGCGTTAGTTGACAAAAAATGTTCGCGTTGCATATTCTTGGCGTGCGGTGTAAAATTATTTTGTGTATTAAGATTTTTGGCTACTTTGTACTTGCAAAGTGACGGCTCGTAGAAGATTCAAGAGAAGAGCGAGGCTAAGTAGAGAGGAAAAGGTTTATTGGATATTTGAAATCCTCACAGTGATGCAGATGTCTGGGATTTAGTGAGTGAGTGAGTGAGTGAGTGAGTCATGCCCCCATTGCGGTGGCTGCCGATGACGTCATACCCCAGTTTGCCATGGGTACAAGTACGGCGTGAGGCTGAAGAAACAGTTGATCATGGAGCATATAATACAATGTAGCACAATCACATGACATTACTGCAATATGTGACATTAAGGATTGTTTGCTGTAACAACAAACAAACCGTCGATGAACGAGACCGTGAAGGACGGCGTGAATATTGTGGCAGCACGTCACTTCACGCGCACGTGGCTAGGTCGTAGTTACCGATAACGCTTTGCTGTCTCCATCTTCACAGAAGCCAAAGAAATTAAGAAACTTGTCTCCTCCGAGATGTCGTTAACCCTATACCATTCTACACAGTGCATTTTCTCAGAAGGCTGTAATATTATCTTCAGGAGATTATTCCTCATATCAGTAGTGGAAGTGAATTGTTCTGTAATTGTTCACATATTAACCAGGAGTTTGGATTCATTAGCAATGCCGAACTTCAGAATTTACCATGTCAGACTGTAGTCTACGTCTTTATGTTAGAACAAAAGTTTAGGTCTAATAACTTCCTTAATATTTTAAGTAATATTTGTTCATATTGCACAAAAAATATGAAATTTACTTCCTGTCTTTCATGGCATTCTCCTTTATTTTCGTTGAAGCCACAGTTTGTCGTCTGATTGGAATTTCGGCACTCACAAATCCAACAATTCAACGAGCGTGCTGTATTGTGATGGGCTACGCGCAGTTGGAAAGGGGGCGTTACAAGTGAAGCTTAACGTTACACTACAAGTACGATACTGTATAGAAAGTTCTCTGACCAGCCTGTGTGCTTTCTCCACTTGGAATCGCCTGGCTCTGAGGAACCTGATAAGGAACGCCTCATCCGTCCTGTGTGGAACTACTTCACCTCGTTCTGCAAGCACAAGATTAAGACACGTGACCATCTCCATTAATATCAGCAACAAAAAATTATGATGATTATAATAATAATAGTGGGATATTAACTCCAATTTATGCCAGTTGCAGAGACAATCAAAATACACTTTTATGTTCAATAATTTTTTTGCGAAAATCATGCCCTTAATGAGAAAATGTGGCAAAATGTGGTACAGCCGTATTTGCAACAGACGACGATATAGCGCATGCGCATTACATGTTGGATACCAAAGGCTACTAACACACGCTCATATTATGTAATATTTATTGCTTTTCGATTGCAACGGTGGTTAAACGAAGGTACTTCAATGTTACTTAATATGTATATTGCCTGTCTTGTTAACATTGTGTATTCTACGCTTGTTCCTCATATGCGCATAAATCTGGCACTAAACTCCAATACGTGTTACAGTCATGTTTCGCCCTCAAAGCGCAATAGGAATAACACTGTTTGGCCCCCTTTTGAACCCCTTCACACAGTCGTAAATATCCCACTGTTAACTGAAAAATGAAAACCAAATAGATGCTACTTATTATTTTATTATGCTTCTTATAGGCTCAACATGTTTCGGGCACTACTATGCCCATCATCAGGAGCTCGCGACTATGATGTTGATTACCATATTGGTCGTTTCGTTCTTGGATTGCAGTTAGGTTGGAGCAGTGTCCGGGCTGCAGCCCGGACACTGCTCTAGCCCAACTGCACCTAACCTCCAACCTACAGCAAACCAAGAACGAAACGACCAATGTGGTAATCAACATCATAGTCGCGAGTTCCTGATGATGGGCATAGTAGTGCCCGAAACATGTTGAGCCTATAAGAAGTATAATAAAATAGTAAGTGGCATCTAGTTGGTTTTTATTCTTCAGTCATCACAATGACGCACGGTCCAACAAACATCAAATCCCACTGTAAGTTACTTACGTTGTTCAATACGTAACACAAGATTTCGCATCCTCAAACCTCAGAAGCCGGGTCACATATCTCTGTTCTTTAGCGCAGTCTCTCAATTAAACGTCCATTCTACGAATGAAGTCCCGATACTTGGCTTATAGGGTCATATACATACACATACACGACAAACATACTTTTCACTTTGACTTCCTTCAAGTCAAATGTCATTTCATTGCAACACACTTTTTGCGTATTTGTATAAATGCACAAAAGGACAGAAGATGTCCAAAGAACTGCATTCAATACGGCGGTTAAACTTCTTCGGTTACATTCTGTGTCCTTTAAACCCTGTCCTTGTGAGAGAAGTTTACACTTTATGGGAGAGAAAATATTTGCTTACTTCGAGGTCAGGTGAATAAGGTGGTTGGCTAATTTTCACCACGCTGCCATTCGCCGAAGACCGCTTGACTCCCATGGAAGAAGGAGTAGGGACATTACTCCGCCAAGGGAACACAACTGACTCTCTAACATTCATAGGTCCGTGCATCGCTAATATTCTTAGTGTACAACCAAAAAGATGCGACGTTTCTAACAATTTATTTATTTCTGTAAGAAGGTCTACATGTTTCAGACGGTTTTTCCGTCCATCATCAGGAGCTCAAAACTGCACATACAGCGTCAGGTATTTGTCAGACCGTTACTGCTACCTGCTGCTAGCCGTCCAGGCTCGTAGCAAGTAGCAGCATTGGTCTGACAAACACCTGACGCTGTATGTGCAGTTTTGAACTCCTGATGATGGACGCAAAAACCGTCTGAAACATGTAGAGCGTCGTACAGAAATAAATAAATTGAGAAACATCGCATTTTTTGGTTGTACTCTGAGAACAACTGATTCTCTCTGCGAAATGAGGCCTCACTTCTGAGATCCGCTTCGTATACACTCTTCACTGTGTTTCCTTCAAAAATTCTTTGTTTGTGAATCGCTCCCTTTTGTTCAGAAAAGTTTATCAGCACCATTTTCATTCGCAACTTTTACAAGCGAAACTTTCTGGGCCTCGGTGACAATTTTGTTCCACAATACATGCAATGCTTTTCTTTCAGGCTCTTACCTAATAGGCAAGACACGTCTGCAGTAGCGATGCAGCTGAATACTGTGGATTGTTCAGACACCTCTGTGTGAAATTTTCACAAGTTGTGATCCTACTAACCTTATTCGTCCGTAAGACAGTGTGGAACAAACCTTTCGGTGATCTTAATCTTCCTCCCATCTTCACGGAGGATCTCTTTTCGGCTCCCGGTTACTGTGCATTGATTATCCATGAATTTTAGAGTCATTCGACGGTCTCTGACCACAAGTTCACGAAATTTTGTAACTGTTTTCGGATTTCGACCACTTAACGGACGCCTACTTCTATAGTAATAATTGTCCAACGAGATGCAACACTAAGCAGTCTATTTATTATTCTGCAAGTTCACTCTACACGTTTCGGGTGTCAACCACACCCATCATCGCGAGTACACGAAACTGTAATTACAGCCTCCGGTACTGGTCTTATTTTTTGTACAGCCTCCGGTACTGGTCTTATTTTTTGTGCAGCTACCTCCCTCCAACGTGGCAAAGTTAAGCTTGGCCACGTTGGAGGTAGCTGCACAAAAAATATGACCAGTATCGGAGGCTGTAGTTACAGTTTCGTGTATTCGCGATGATGGGTGTGGTTGACATCCGAAACATGTAGAGCGAACTTGCAGAATAATAAGTAGATTGCATTGTGTTGCCTCTCGTTGGGCAATTATTAATATAGGCCAGCGATGCACGGAACCATATACATAAAAACCTACTTTTATGATCATCGTCAAGATTCTCACATGACCCTTTGAATATTTCAAACAGTTAAAGACACGAGTGAGAGGTATAGCCTATTTGGAATAAACAGTTTCTAGTATTTCGCATGTTTCTGCAGCTGTTTTCACGTATATGAAAAAATACCTGAAAAAGTTACGAAATGTGGTGCTGGAGAAGAATATAGACGATCAGCTGGAACGATCGTGTGAAAAATTAAGATGTATTACATATAAAGTCAACAAGGAAAGGAATATCCTACAAATGCCAAAGAGAAGGAAGGCTAACTGGATTTGTCACATCTTGCGTAGGAACTGCATTCTAAAACGCGTTATTGAAAGAAAGATAGAGGGAAGGATAGAAGTGAAGGGGAGAGGAGGAAGAAGACCTAAGCAGCACCGGATGACCTTAAGGAAACGAGAGATTACTGTAAATTGAAAGAGGAAGCATTACATCGCAGTCTGTGGAAAAGCGCTTCAGATGAGACTGTGTAATTTTCGTATGTATCTAAACTAAAGCATTGCTGCACAGGGAATTAATGAATTTTGATACCTGGATACATTCTAGACGGCATACGTGATTTATATGTAGATTTGATAATTCCTTACTTATTTTAAAAACCCATACCGTAAATCATGTCCTTAAATTCCTGCACAAGGCTCGATCTGGTGTCCGGTGATTCACCAATATGTATTCTTGCAAACTCTTTGAGATCATCAGGCGGCTCTCCTAGATCAAGTTCGGGAACGACATCTTCGAAATTTTCTAATTCATCCGTCTTTGAGAACGTCTCTTCTATGTCGTCATTTTCATCATCGTAACCTCCAAAAAACATTCTGGAAATTAAGACAAATTTTAATGCACCTTCCCTATAAACTGAAGTTCATTACAGGAAATAAAGCAAAGTTGAATTTACTAGGGGACACAGGTGCAGGTGGAAGGATTCATATATGTATGAAGCTTATAAGAAAGTAATGTGTTAGCATGTGGGATTGGGTTGATGATTCAGAATAGTATGGGATGTAGCGCAATGTTATCGGGTAATTACTGCCTTTCAACGACACTACGATCATTGAAAACGTCAAGAACCCCCGACCCAACAAAAGGGTTTCATGTCCAAGAATACGTGAATTTCATTAACACGGCCATGAGAACCTCAAATTTCGCAGGTTAGGATTTAGTGCTTGAGCTTGCCAAACAGGTTACGAGCATCTAGAGTCCATGAAAATCTAGAACGTGAGTTACCAGCAGATTGACTCTAAGTGTTGGGAAATTGTGATGAAAATGGGAAATTTGACTGGTTGGTGAAACAGACGTTAGCGACACTGTGGAAAAGTAGAGGTTGTTGTGTCGATTGGGTGGGGCTGTGTAAGCCAGAACATGTAACAAGAGGTGTTGTAATTAAAGTATTTTTTGTGGTAATAGAGATTTATTTGGGCTCGCTACTACTTTGTAAATCGAATCAGAACGCCGGGTAGGCTTTGGATGTAACACTAAGTTTTTTTAAGGAGGTCTTTGTTCAATGGAGTCATATAAAGTAAAGTAAAGTAAGTAAGTAAGTAAATAAGTAAGTAAGTAAGTTATTTTCCCCTTTACATACCTGATTGCAACCTGAACAACATCCTAATGTCATTCCACCGAATAATTAATTTAGCGGCCTAGATTCAAAAAAAGTATAGTAATATATATTCATAAAAGTAAAATTACTCTATAATTGCCAGATTTCTCTCTCATATTCTTCCCTTTGAAAATTGTTTTATGACGGGAAGTTTTAGCTTAAGCAGTGTATGTTAGAGATGCATTAAGTTTATTTAGGCATTTAAGTTTATTTAAGGCGAAAGAACACGTGTATTGCATTCTCGTAGGCTTATTGATTGCTGCTGCAAATTCGGCTGCACATCCCTATTCTTCTTTATAACAGAAAAAAATAATTGTACATTTAATATAGGTGAATGAGTTTACATTTATTTTACATTAAAGATTCTTTAACATAAGACCGTTAAAACCGACAAAATTTTACTTTACTTTACTTTACTTTACTTCACTTCACTTCACTTTACTTCACTTCACTTTTACTACACTTTACTTTACTTTACTCTACTCTACTCGACTTTACTTCATTTTATTTTAATTTGTTTTACTTTACTTTACTTTACTTTATTTTACTTTACTTTACTTACTCCAAGGAGCAGAGTCCTTCTTGAGAAACTAACCGGTTTTCAGTTAGTCAACAAATTCCCCGCATTTTATGGAACCCGAAGGTTCATTAACGCATTCAAACATTATTTATCTAATTAAATGCACGATAAACAAATAAATATGCAGTGAAGAGATGGCGGTTGTATAGGATTTCTAAAGCTTTTGACTCAAGCAGTAATAGGGAAGGTATTTGGTTGCATGTGATAAAGAAAAAGAATAAGTGATAATAGGATGCAAGAAGACATAAACTGTTGTGTGAAAACTGGAGCTGGCAAAGTGACACATCACATACGAACAGCAAAAACCATACATACAGAATACTAATCATAAATGTAAATATCAAAAGAATCTGTAAATGATTACGCTAAGCATGTAGTATTACTAATTGTAATGGGGCATACTGATAATAAGCTATTTATAAATTAAAAAATACATACATACATACATATACATACATACATACATACATAATACATACATACATACATACATACATACATACATACATAATACATACATACATACATAAGACATACATACATACATAATACATACATACATAATAAATACATACATACATACATACAGGCAGAAGAAGGTAATATTTCAAAGTTAAAGCGATTGGTACTTATATTTGCCACTGGGCTTTGAATGTTTAACTCAATTACAAATAAAAGATGCGTTTTTTTTCAATAGTTTCTCAGTTTCAGCGGCAAGCGTCAGTGTTTTGTCTAAGATTGTGTGCATTTCGTAAGTGTTTATGCTTAGCTTTTGCTTTCTAAAGTGTAGCCATCTTCAAGTAGTAAAAGAACTGCCTCATATCGCGATCCATATCTGTTTCGTTCAGTCTGCAACTGCGTGATAGGCACTGTTCAGACTGTTACTTTTAGGCCTGGATAGCGCAGTTGGTATAACGACTCGCCGCTGGGTGGAAGTTCCGGGGATCGAATCCCGGTGGGGCAAGATTTTCTGCACCTGTCCAGGCTGGCCCTGGGGCCCACCCAGTCTCCTATACAAGCGGTACCGGGTCTTTCCCGGAGGTAAAGCAGCCGGGGCTTGCCCTATATCACCCACCCTAATCTAGAGCCTAGGTCAAAGAAAACGTAGAGCTATACCTCTACTCTCACTCCGTTCTTTCGTGGTCTGTTCTAAGTTGAACTTAACTTTTACCTTACCTATATCCTTATCTACTTGTTTATAATGAAAGAAGATCATTATATCTTATCATTCTTATCAGAAATATGTTGTTCAAAATGAGATTTATAAATGTTATTTTATCATTTGAGGTCGTCCAGAAATAACAACAATGTTATTGCATGTAATATGACTGCCACGTCTCTTACTTTCTCATATACTTTATGGATCCTTATTTTGTACAGACATCTGTAGCAAATTCCCAACACTCCAACACCACAGCCCCTCACCCCGGTCTCCAAAATGCTACTCTTAATTAGATCCAAAATTCAGGACTACTGCTGCATCTAATAGACACTGACATTTCCTGTTAAGATTTGGCATTATTTACTCACCTCACAGAATGCTCAATATACAGGATGGACCAAAAGTAGGTATACAGTATATAATATATACAATATTGTATACTTACTTTTGGCCCACCCTGTATTTCCAATACGAAAACCAATGGGATAAAACTGTTTAAATAAATAATTGCTACTCGTTTTGGGACTCGTGTGAGACAAACAAATAAGAGCATCTTCTTTTTGCAAAAGTAATTGTATTTGAACCCTTGTCCAGAGAAATATATATATATATATATATATATATATATATACATATATATATATACTGTATCAGGTAAAGCAGTCCCGTTACAGGCCTGGAGTGGCCCAGAGGGTTCCAGGAAGTTAAGGTTCCCAGATTATATGACAACGGCACAGGTTGGTGGTAAGGTTGTCAGCCTTGCGCACCGGCCGCCTTTACTCCCAGGAAATGCTCCTGGTACTCAATTCAGTTAGAGGCTAAGTCGACCCCAGGGCCATAGTGCGATCGGAAGGATTTTATGTCAATAAAAAGTTCAAATGACAGCAGCTAAGATGGAACCAGCGACCTTCCGATTTGTAGCTCAGTGCCTTAACCACTGTGCTACCGCGGTCCCCATATATACTGTGTATATAGGTATACATATATATATATATACAGGGTGTCCCAGGAGGAATGTGCCAGACTTCGGGAGAGTGTTCCTTATGTTAAAGTATACCGATATAACCCAAAACACCTATGTCCAAAGTTGAACGGTTA
>Ga0131853_10021855_pt1 | contig 11597 bp, 4 predicted proteins | sample TergutLab28metaG_FD_92764 | JGI IMG/M metagenome (GOLD analysis project Ga0131853, IMG submission 92764) | Labiotermes labralis P1 segment gut microbial communities from Petit-Saut dam, French Guiana - Lab288 P1 (version 2) (version 2) | ecosystem: Host-associated > Arthropoda: Insects >...
ATTTGGGGGGGGGGGGGGGTTGAACACCCCAAACCCCCCTCTCGGTACGCCACTGCCAAGAACACAGTGACTCCAAATTCAGAGATTTAGTTGAGAGGTCCAATTCTTTTTTTGAAAGCCTCAACGTTTGAAGATAAAGGCACTTCGTTTTTTCGAAACGTTTGACAACACTGCCCCAGTCACACAGCTTTACATTCTAGACAACCTCGAATCCTTATATATTAACCTGATTTGGCCTCGCGAAAGCAAAAGTAATAAATAGTTAAATTAAAATACAAAATATTTTTAAACATCTGTGACTGCAGCCCTATTAAGAGATTATTATTGGCTCTATTTTAAGCTTAAGTTTCTTTGTAAGTAAATAATCTAGATAAGCTAAACTAATTCGATAATTTACTATCATAGTAAGCAATCGCACCAATTTTCGTGTCCTGCCCTGCTGTGAGGAGCTTTCGGCAGCCTTCCGTTTGCAAACGGTGACAATTCTTAGTGTATTCGGCGTACAATCTGCAGGCGTCCTAAGCTGCCGGGCCGACTGAGCCAGAATGGTACATCGGCACGTTACTGCACTCTTAAGTCTCTAACCCAAAAGGCAATTTCTAACCCAGTATTCGACTGCATAAAAACTCTGGGTCTTCAAACAAAGTGTTTTACTCGTTTCTAATTTGTTAATCACGCCAATACTGTCACTTAGTTCGTGACGCATAAAAATCTGCTTGGGAAGGTGCACGGGCTTGTGACGGGATTTATCGTACAGTTGGACACACAGCTACAGAGCTAAAAAGATTTCTTTTTTATACGTTGGAAAATGCTTGAAGAAAGATGCTGCTGGTTAGGGATGCAGTGAAAATACAAATAAAATGGCGCATTAGATAAATAATTACGTGTATAATGTATGGCAAATAATATCAGAACTGTGAAGAGTGAGTATAAGGTTAGGTCAGAGATCACTTCATTGTGGACTTTAAAAAATGTGTCATATATATATATATATATATATATATATATATAAAGCAAGTTTTCGAAACGCAAGTAAAATAAGTTTAGAAGTAACAGAAGGACATACACATACAGGATGTGGATATGTCTGTTTGCATTCTCACTCGAAAGTTTAATCGTAACTGTTTCGCTGCCTGTACGAATATCAACGTTTACGAAACAGTTGGTGGAGGAACGCCTTCCTCCTCTTCTCCAGTGCAGTGTCTCTGAGATGTTCACGTAGGATCCAAAATGTGTGTCAGTACCACGTTGACAGCACCATGGCAGCTTGTCGGATCTGAAACTTTCCGTGTGATTTCACTTGTAGCAAATGAAGAGTCGCCGTGACACCTGAACATTTCCGCAAAAAACGCCTATGTAGCATTTTTTAAATGCTGGAGGTTTATAAGACAGGTTTTGTGTAATCCTATTTTGGTGAATTAAGTAGAACAGAAGCTTTGTGGTGTGTCATAAAAACAAAATTCGTAACTTTGTTTTTAGGCCAAGCGTGACCACTGGCTGACACTTTAAGGTAACCGCCGATCTGTTAAGCTATATACTCAGTATTTGAGGGCTGGTTGCTAAGCCCTGTACCTCTTTGCCAGGTGGAAACCTCGTGGTATGACCCAAAAGGTTTTCCTACATTATCTCTGGTACATTTTAACAAATTTTAAGCCAGCAATATCAGTACTGTCCGCCTTCACTCAAGACAAATAGCTGCAGACAATTGATATAAATTAATAAATGTTATTGCAAAAGTAAGGAAATGGATGTGTGTTAAAATGTAATAAAATATTTCTTTCGTTACCTTCTAAAGAATTTATAAACAAGTCACCAAAATTGTCAGTTGGGGTTGTAATTACAAAACAATTTGCCAAAAGTGCCAGTTGGAGTTGTAATTACTAAACAATTTGCCAAAAGTGCCAGTTGGAGTTGTAATTACTAAACAATTTGCCAAAAGTGTCAGTTGGGGTTGTAATTACTTCGTCTGTATTAAAATCAACAATATTTTAGTCAACGTTCATCCTATCGGTATAAATGCTTCAGTAACAAGATCATGTAAATGTAATGTAAAGTGAATGCCATACATTTATAATATAACTAAGCACGTTAATTGACAGATAAAGAAATTTAATTTAAAAACGTAACTAAAATTGTACGTACACAATTTACATTTTAAATGTATTTCTTTGCACTTATGTTATTTAATAACGTAAACTCTTTTCATATTAATTCCACGTGCTAAGTTTCACACAACGTACTCGTATGTAATTTATATTGACTGAGATCAGTAAGTCGGTATTTCATTGAACATTTCCATTTTTTACTTTATTTTGCTGTAATTTAAATTTACTTTTCTTTCGAAACAAAAACACATTTTATTTAAAATACTTTCTCGTGACGTAATAGCCGTATCTGCTGCTACAAATAACACTCTCACAAACAAAAAATTTTATCCACAATAATCTTTAGAAACGTTCGTATTGGTATTATTTATATTATTTTACTGCATTTTAAGAACATCTTTTCATTGTTAAATGAGATTACCGTCTCTAGGTCTATTTTCTATCATCAATTTTGCTTGTTGTCAAATTCTTCAGTCCTTGGTCTAAAAGTAAACCTTACCTACTGACTTACGGATTTCACTATATATGAAAGTATGATTCATGTCCTTCAACTAATATGCATATTTCGTAATTAGTATCGTACAAAATGTAATACCTTCCCCCTTATCACAGTGGTCTCTGCTACATATTCCTATTCAAAAATTCCTAAAATTTCTTCAGGTTTTGAGGGTCCATTTTACTTTACCTTCCATAATACAATTGTTCAACTACGTGTTATTAATCTTAAGGCTAAATGACATCAGTATGGAATGTGCTGCGATATTCCCATACGAAAATGAGTAATTCCATTTGCAGTTCTCTGCTAGTAAAATTTTAAGCGAACCGGCCCATTTCAATAGTATAGATTGGGTCCAAATTTTTGGGCGTGCTTTAACCAACTCAGAGCAGTGGCTTACCGAGGGGGTGGAGATAACCCCCTCGAAATTCCGAAAGCCCTCCAAAATCATACCAAACTCAACCCGATTGTGAAAACTGTTAAAATTTGCTAAATTTAGGACGCCAGCACCCCAAGATGTGTGGAAAAAAGGCAGTAAAATTCTAAAACGACCTGGGTTCGAATTGTTTTACATTAGCAATGAGAAGTAAATTGGTTGTCATCATAAACAGTCTTAAAGCACCAAAAAGTAAGAAGATTTTACTATATGAAATGAATTTTTTTGGTACGAAAGTACAGCTGCCTCCAGAACCCCTGACTAGGGGGCTACCGTCCCCAGATCCCTGTTCTCTGTCCACAACCGAATTTGTTGAACCACCCCCCCCCCGAATAAAATTCCTGGATACGCCACTGACTCAGAGCACTGTGCTAAGTATATGCGGCGCATCAGCTTGTGCTCTTTTTTTTGTACATGAAGTCTTAATGTTATTTTAAAAGGGCACATAGAGGTCTTAATAAGTAGAGGAATTTAAAAATTAACTTTATTGCCTTGCAGGGAACGATGTAATTGGTGGAGATAAAGATACTTGCAAAATGCTTCAAAGACAGTTGACTTTCCTGGCTTTCACGTCAGCAAAATTTTTCATCAATTTGGTGATATCGAAATTTAGATCGATGGTGTTTTCAGTAGAAGGGGCAGCTAGAAAAATCGGTCTTTTTGGGAGACAAGAATGAACGTAAGTAAGTCTTAATGACTTTAAGTTTGGAAAAACGTGTCTCACAACTGACGACCAAATTACCATGTTAACACAATTCTCAAAGAAACCCGTATATTGGGGAATAGATCTTCGTTAAGTGAAGGGTGCTAATATGTTACATGCAGGTTTCAAGATGTAGTGAATTTAATAAGTGAATGTCCAGAGATCATACTTAGAACGCAGCGCTGAACTCGCACTGGTGAAATCCAAATTTCAGGCATGAAGAGAAACACAAAAGTAGCGAATTAAAAAATTTGTATCCTAAAGTAAAAAAACATATGGTTTGAAGAACAGTCAACGAACAAGTTAGGCAACCGGAAGGAAGTCGAAGGTATGGATGACTTTAACAAATGTTGTGAAAGTAAGAAAACCGGAAGTGTAGATATGATACCATGAATGGGTAAAGCGTAGTGGTTTGTGTGCTTTTAATTGTAGAGTTGAATAGAGTCGTTTAGATGAATTTTAAGGCTAAAAGTAGGGCTTGTAAGTATAAAGAACCATAGATAATATTTTGTAATACAATCACGATAAATTGGTAAATGCCCATTTAAAACTAGATATAAATGAATTAAGAAATTACTATGGCAACCGACATACAAAATTTTACTGGACATAAACGGGGAAACCTAAATTTTATGATAAAGAGAGGTCTGTTTGTGTTTACTGCAGTTTTATTATTTAGACAGTAAGAATAGGGAAGGAGAAGGCAGACCAGTATATGCATACAGAAGTAAGGACGTGTGTGACCTCTGTAAAACCTCAGTGCACATAAACGTAGACACATAAAAAGTGAAGTACGACTCAAGGAACTATATTGATATATTAATGTTTGTGTCCTCTACTTCCCTTCATCATTCCTCTTTCTTTTCCCATGCCGTTGCTACCACAAACTGTTTTTGGTCTACCGAATTAAATTGCCATGGACTTATTTCCTACAATAACTGAATCACTTCTACATGTTCATCCGATTAGCCTATTTAACAATATTTGTCAGCCAAACCTCTCACAATTTCCCTTTATATTTTTAAATCAAAATTCCTTGCTATAACCAATTTTCAAAATTAAATTCTTTCCCTTTATTCAATCCTAATTCTTCCCGTTCTATCATGCCGACTATTATCGTTGTGTCGGTACAATTTCCGTCTCTTTATCTACTGCTTGTTCCATTTTCATTCCTCCGTATATTTAAAAAAATTATGCAATATATTAAAATTTTACAATTTCACTTTCAAATTTCAACCTCAATTCGTAATTCTTGCAGATAAATAAAATGAAACTTCATGAGTTTGATTGTTTCACTATCAAATGGCACAAATAAACAAAATTTCTTCCCTCAGTCAACACAGACCTTAGATTGTCTAAACATTTCCCTTCTAAAATTATTCCTTATTCTCTTTTTATAGACCATGTTTAATGATTATCCAGTAATCCCTCACGGTTCATAATCAAATAAATGTCTACAACAATCGAATTCCTCTTTTACTTAAGTTAATATTCTAATTATTTCTGACTTATGCTGAAGATATTAATATACTGGGTGGAAGCATACATGCTCTAAAGGAAAATGCAGAAGCTATAGTAGCTACTAGTAGGGAGATTGGACTGGAAGTAAGTGCTGATAAAACTAATTACATGGCCATGACTGAAGATCAGAATGCAGGACGAATTCACAGTGTGAGGATTGATAATAGTACCTTCGAGAGGGTGGAAGAGTTTAAATATTTGGGAACAACTTTAACAAATCAAAACTGTATTGCGGAAGAAATGAAGAGCAGATTGAGGTAAGGAAATGCTTGCTATCATTCGGTGCAGAATATTTTGTCTTCCAGGTTCCTATCCAAAAATTTTAAGATCAAGCTATATAGAACTAAAATTTTGCCTGTTGTTTTGTATGGGGGTGAAATTTGGTCGCTGACATTGCGGGAGGAAGGAAGCTGAGGGTGTTTGAGAATATAGTGTTGAGGAGAATATTTGGACGTAGGAGGGACGAGGTAACGGGGGAATGGAGAAGACTGCATAACGAGGAGCTAAACGATTTGTACTTTTCACCCAATATTGTGCGGGTGATAAAATCGAGAAGAATGAGATGGGCAGGGCATGTGGCGTGTATGGGTGAGGAGAGGGGGGTGTATAGGGTCTTGGTGGGGAAACCGGAGGGAAAGAGATCACTGGGGAGACCTAGGAGTAGATGGGTGGATAATATTAGGATGGATCTGCAGGAGGTGGGATGTGGGTATATGGACTGGATTGGGCTGGCCCAGGATAGGGACAGGTGGCGGACGCTTTTGAATGCGGTAGTGAAACTTCGGGTTCCGTGAAATGCGGGGAATTTCTTGACTAGCTGCAAATGAGTTCGCTTCTCAAGAAGGACTGCACCATGGAGTAAGTAAGTAAGTAATTATCTTTTACCAATAGTCTCAGTTTCTACCGTTCCTGCAGGTGTAATATACCTACTTCATATTCTTGCACCTTTGTTCACAAAAAAAAACCCCTTCAATAAAATTTTAGGACCCTTTCATAAATTTCACTGGACTGCAACAGCTACAAATTTGTCCGCATTTGTCATTATAGCTTTTAAACACAATGTGTCACAGAGATTGCGTGAGTTTCTTTGTGTACTCATGCCACACGGTGCACAAGAATGTTCAGTTTAATCGAACTGCCACGCAATAAAAGCACAAAGAATAATGTGGCGTCCCTCAACCTCCGGTGTCTGCAGTTGTCTAGCTGGTACCGTTGCAAGAGAATAAGCGCTAGGCTGTCTTGATAAACGCCAGCCATACGCTAAAGTGTTTCGACTTTTGGAACACGGTGCCTTAAAATGACACCCGTGAATTCAGGTCGCCCACGGATTTGATGATAACAGCCAAAGAAGATGTCGTAATTGTAGCTGCGGCAAAAGAGCAATAATATAATCTTATTCGAAGTCTCACAGGAATTTAGACTATTCTGACCAAAAGTATTCGAAGTATTTTGTGACAATCGATTGCATTCATGGCATTAATAGTGGAGTTCTTATCTGTGTTCAGACGGTCGTTCCCTGCACACACAACGTGCGATTGGTTGTAACATCAACTCGCTGATGATGATGATGATGATGATGATGATGCCATTTAATACATAACCTTATACACAGACAAGTACTTTACGAGCGACGGTGTGCTCACCATTCTCAGCTTTCACACCTCCACAAGGGATAGTCCTCACTATATCCACAAACCTGTCACAAAGTCCAGTTCATTGTCAATGTTGGGCTTGTATCGCCTGGGAGATTTCCGTATGCTCCACGCCGCTACCTGACAGTCTAACTCTTCAAAGACATCGCATTTTTCAGGAAAATGTTTTAGTGAAGATCTCTGAAGATGCATCTCTAACTTTAAGGCAGAATTTCTGTTTCCAGCACTAGGCTAAGTATTGCCGGAGGTGGTTAAACGCGACTTAAGCAGTTTTGTTAAAGGTCGATGCCAACTCATTAAAGCGTGGTCGAAAAATACGGTGCGGTGCACTGCAGGCTGCCATGAGATAGATGGCACTAACTTGTAAAACGTACTCTAACTACGAAGTCACCTTGCATTATATGAAAGATAAGTGTAGCCCGGATCCTGACTGTCTCAGGTTATACGACACACAAGTTTTCGACCTACCTTTAAACAAGTAATTACATGATCGGCTGCTCAGCTGTGAATTTCTTTACACTCTATACATTTTACACGGACGCCCAGTACTTTATGATATCTGAGTTCAAACAATATAAAGTAATTGTCTACAAACAAAGCAATGCAAAAACCCTTCATTCCTAACTCGGCATCATTTGACACAGTTTCCGGTGCCGGTACATTTTTGATGTGGTAATATTTCCAACGCGAAACTCCGACCTAATCTCTAAGAGCGCGGAAATATGAATAGTTCACTGCAGACAAAAAGTACGTGGCTATATGCCGTTTTAAAGGATAATGAGAAAGACCAGTGCTTGACTTAAACTTTTGCCCAGATGCTTCTTTGCGATTTACGTAGGGTGTTCGGAAAGTAAGTACCGTCTGCGCTTATCTCTCGCGCATGCTCGAGACTGTCGCTTTGCTCATGTACAGTGACTTCCTCTATCAACTGAGAAGCCACAGATGTCATTTCGTGAAATTCGTGTTATGTTTATGTTTGTTCCTGTGCGTTAAACATGTTTAAGACAATTGAAGGGGCCGCCGACTGTGAAATAATGTCGTACATGCTGCTTCTGTCTGCAGAACACAACGCCAAGAGATTTTCATACATTTTTATTTTCACACTGAAAGGAGTGTCACATACTGAAGTTTGTTCAACATTACTGTGTGATCTGAATGCTAAAATAGATATACAACGTGGCTTCCCTGCAACCAAACAAACATAACGCAAACAATATTTGTACAGTAACGTCACTATATATTATACACAAAAATGTTATTAAACTTTATGTTCTATACAGATGGCACTTAATACAGATGAAGAAACTTGGAGGAAATTGGAGAAATTATTATATTTCAAAACGTGTTACAATAGTCTAAATCGAGCAAAAATTTCAACACTAGAAAAAATTGGGTGCGATTTAATACTCCTGGTTGCCTACCACCAGGCTAATTGCAATAAAATATGTTCATATAAAAGGTGCTCATAGTGTGCAGAATTACGTGGTTATTGAATTATAATCTTTTATGTGTGGGACATCACTGAGAGGAACTGAGGGCTGCTAAATGGGACAAAATGTATGGGCTTGCGTCAAACATACGTGTAACCACTGGAGCTGATAAGAACGTACATTGTAATGCATGATCAGAGGTAGGCGTGACAAAACACGCTGTAATCTCGTCATTTCACAAATTAAAGTCATGAATTTTAAAAGGTAACAATTACTGTGTGTCCTTTCAAATGCTCTCTGACAGTTCACGTAAATCCACACGGTTATGAAATGCAGTTTGTTCCGTGGTTAAAATCTGACTTTTGTTCATGAACCTTCTTGTAAATAAAGGTTCTAACTCCGCACTTTCCACCTCAAATAGTCATCAGCATTAGGTCCATCATTATAAACATGTTCTATACAATAAGGTACAACAGTTAGATAAGAAGGACGCTCATGACAATATCTCACCAATTCCAGTCATAAAATCTCTTTACAAACAACATTCTCTCTGTGACGGGCACTGACTTGTGCAAATCAACTTTTTACTCAGGAAACGCTCTTTTTGACAAGCAGTTATGTTTCATTTCACATTCCATTATGACATTAACCCACACAACGTAAGGCAGATCCGATGCTTTGCGGCTAATTGTAGATGGGGGAGAACCACCACAGTGGGTGCGTAATCACGTTGGTGTCGCGTGATGGTGCTTCAGCCGCCTCATATCTCGCAACGATGTGCCAATACGTCTTGAAAATCGTACATTATATTGAACAGAATAAGAAATCCATAATATCCAGGTGTAGCATTTATAGGCACACATACAAATATATATATATATATATATATATATATATATATATATGTTTATATAGACAGACAATTTGTGTACATGTGCATATCCTGTGTGTGTGTGTGTTTTTACAAAAAAATCTATGATAAAAATTTCTATTGTTAAGTAACCTACAAATCAGAAATTATCAATATTAATTCTTGCGTAATCCTTTTAATACAAAAGACTTCTCAAGATATTCTGGGTTCTGTTAAATTATTATGTGAGAAAGAATAAGTGGTTTTGCGTCGCCATGTATTTAATATATCAAACGGTTGGTATACAGGAGTAATAGTTGGTGTGCGTTTGTGTAAATCGAAAGCTGGATACGCGTGTGTTTAAAGGTTTTTAAAATCAGTGACAGCCGCAGCTTGGTTATCTATTGACAATCATTTAATTACACGGCAGTGCCTTTCATTTGCAGTAGGCAAAAAAAAAAAAATGAAATTTTAACCCAAAAGTAATTCGTGCTTCATGCTTACCCAGATAAAAACTTCGGCCCAAAGAGGCGGAACGATGCAGACTCTGTGTGGCGGGCTGTTGTCCTCTGCATCCATCTAAATATCTTTATCAAATGTTAAAATATCTTACAACAGTACAGATAAATTTGTTCCTGTAAACATCACGAAGCCAAGTAGAGCTAGTATAATACAGCTGTACTTGTTGTTACCCTAGGCACTAGGAGTAATGTGGGCCGGGATAGCTCAGTCAGTATACCGACTAGCTACAGGTTGGACGGTCTGGGGATCGAATCACAGAGGAGGCCACAATTTCCGTACCTGTCCAGACCGAAAGTGGGGGCCCACCAAGCCTCCTGTAGAAATGGCTACCGGGTCTGTTTCCTGGACGTAAAGCGGTAGGGGTGTAGCGTTAACCTCCTACCCCATCTACAACTGAGGTTCAAGAAAGAGTAAAGCCATAACTTTACTCCCCATCTAGACCTTGGGTATGGCCTCTTGTAGGTTGAATTTTACCCTTTTTAGCAGTTGCAATGGCCAATTTGACACACCGGCAGCTTTACCCCTGGGGTATGAAACCCGGAAGACATTGAATAGACTGCTGAATGAGTCCAGACTTTCGCAGATGTTTCTGAAATTAGAAAAATTCCTCTGCCGGCGATCGAATCACGTACGTTTAACCCACAGTTTGTCACTATAAGGCTACAACACCTTGGCGCCTGTGAAGTGAGTGTGTTGTGCAAATACAAAAATCTACAATCACTTTCTTTCAAGGAATTTTGCAATGAGTTTTCATGGTCACACTCAGACACATCACACTCAGTAGGACTCCTCTGGACGAGTAATCAGCCCGAATCAGAGACCTCTATCTGACAACAGACAACACTTACAAGACACAGACAAACTTGCCTCCGGTGGGGTTTCGAACCCGCGATCCCAGCATGCGAACGGCCGCAGAACCACGCCTTACACCGCGCGGCCACTGAGATCGGTGTGTAATGAGACAACCAGGACACATTTGGAATTGCTTCCTTGTTTTGGAAGTCAGCTAAAGTAAAAAAAGGTAAAGTGCACCCTTGTACAGGCACTGAGGCTCTGCACAGGCCGTACGGCCCACAGGGGAAGTAGAGATATAACTCTACTCTTTCTTGACCACGGCACTAGAAGGGGTGAGGGGTCAGCGTCACGTTTCGGCCGCTCTTTACCCTCGGGAAAGACCCGGTACCCATTGTACAGTATGCCGGGTGGGCCCCAGGGCCGGTCTGAACAGGTGCGGAAAATCTCGCCCCTTAACGTGATTCGAGCCCCGGACCGTCCAGCTCGTAGCCAGTGGCTATACCGACTACGCTACCCGGTCCACCAGCTAACGTAGTTAGTGATGAAAATGTTCGTGGCAAGGAGGAGGCAGATAAGAAAGGGCAAAGCGGTTGATTTTTTTTACTGAACTTCCTACAAAATCACAGGTTTCCAGATTAAAGAGCCTAATTTCTGTAGCCCGCAATGTCGCACTTGCCTTGTTTAAACTCTTCTTTTGAAAACGAATTGGGTAAACATGTCTTTTAAATATATCTTTCAAATTTCGCAGCGAACGTACATAATTACCTTCTCATCCAAATGTGACATTCAAATTTCATCGTAGACAAACTTACGTGCTTTCTTTTCTAACCATCAGTGGCGTACCGAGAGAGGGGGGGGGGTTTGGAGTGTTCAAACTCCTCCCCCCCCCCCCGAAATTCTGAAGGGCCTCCAAAATCTTGCCAAACTCAATCCGATTGTGAAAACTCTTAAAAATTGCAGAATATAGGACGCCAACACCCCAAGATGTTCGGAAAAAAGGCAGTAAAATTCTAAAACTACCGCCGGTTCGCAATTGTTTTACATTAGCAATGACAAATAAATTGGTTGTCATCATAAATAGTTTTAA
>Ga0131853_10021856_pt1 | contig 11597 bp, 6 predicted proteins | sample TergutLab28metaG_FD_92764 | JGI IMG/M metagenome (GOLD analysis project Ga0131853, IMG submission 92764) | Labiotermes labralis P1 segment gut microbial communities from Petit-Saut dam, French Guiana - Lab288 P1 (version 2) (version 2) | ecosystem: Host-associated > Arthropoda: Insects >...
CACACACACACACACACACCACACACTCACCCACACGCACCACACACACACACACCACACAACACAACCACACACACACCACACACTCACCCACACACACACACCACACACCCCCCCCCCACACACACCCACACCCCACCCACCCACCCCCAGCTCTCCCCACTCCTCCCCTCCCCCCCCCCCCCCCCACCACCACCCTATACACCCCCCCCCCCCACCCCTCCCCCCCACCCCCCCCCCCCCAACCCCCTCCCCCCCCACACCCCCCCCCCCGCCCCCCCCCACACACACACCCCCCCCCCCCCCACCCAATAACTCTCCCATCCAACCACTCATCCACATATTCGTTCCCTCATTCACTCATTCACTAACTCCACCAACCCACACTCACACTCACCCTCCCACTAACTCTCCCACCCAACCACTCATCCACATACTCATTCCCTCATTCACTCAATCACTTACTCCCCCGCCACACACACACACACACACACACACACACACACTCACCCACCCACACCCACCCACACCCACCCACACCCACCCACTCCCACCCACACACACACACATACAAACTCACCCACCCACTCACACACACACACACACACTCACCTACCCACACCCACCTACCCACACCCACCCACCCACACACACACACACACACTCACACACACTCACTCACCCACACACTCTCACACCAAACTCACTGTGCCCGTAGGTTTACATTCTCAAGTCAGCGATCCTGAAGACTGAGCCAGAAATTTCCGGAGCAACCTTGGCCCACAACTACCAATCTACACAGTTCACATCCCGGAGAACCTTTTGTTCTGAAAAATAGACACGTGAGACGATCCATTGTTTCGCTTCCTCTTCTCACTTACGGAATATTATCTCACATCCTTTCTGGCTTATTTACTTTTGTACCTCTCATCTCCTGTGCCTTCCATCCTCCGCTCATTTTGTTCATAACCTTTACCGCTCAAAGCTTTAAATATCGCAATTTTTTGCGACAGAAATTAATTAGCCGCAAGTGAAGTAGTACTAGTATAATCCAGCGGCTTCTCCTTATCTTTTCCACTTTGCCGATTGACTGTCTTCTCGGTTCCTCTGTAGAACTTCTGAAGCTGAGAATATTTTAGACTGCCCTTTCACAATCATTTATATGATGACGAATAAGGAATTTTTCAATTCTGGGAAAATTTTCGCGGATCCACAGAACGTTACAAATATTAATTTTGTATATTAAGTGTGACAGAACGCGTTTTTTATTAGCACAAGATGCGCAACAAAACACAATACAGCCTTGACATTCACGTTGAATTGGTTTGAATATAAGCCTATTGTAATTAAGGCGAAGAGTTTTCTGACATGTAAGCCGGTTTCTGCTGGTTTTAGAGGAAATTGCTACCTCCATCTTAAAAGTCTAAGCACTCCAGTTTGTGACTTGTTTCTTTCGTGTAAAGTAAGATCAAATTATTTTTAATTCTCTTCCTTCAATTACTATTCCACAGGAAGTTTCTTAATTCTAATTTATTGACCACAGTAATAATTTACAATTATTTCTACAGTAAAACCAACTTTTATTTTATTTTGGAATAACACTCTACATGTTTCAGACGGTCTTTGCGTCCGTCATCAGGAGTTCAAAACAATCATAAAGCAACAGGCATTTGTCAAACAGATACTGCTGTCTGCTTGCTGCTTGCTAGCAACCATACAGCAGTAAATGTTTGACAAATGCCTGTTGCAGTATGTACAGTCTTGCACTCCTGATGATGGACGGAAAGACCGTCCGAAACATGTAGAGTATCATTCCAAAATAAAATAAATTTGACACATTGGTGCATCTAGTTGATTTTACAATAGAAATAATATTACGTTGTACGGCCCTATGAACATCAAATTCACAATTATTCCACAGTGTTATGTCTCGTAAAGGCATAAGCGTAATCATGAAATATTCAATAAATACGCGTAAATGGAGATTCGACGTTACGGAATTTTTCCAATGATCCTCTGAAAAAATTCTGCGGTGCCATCACTTTCTGCGTAACATAATTTTAGTTTTTGCAGTTGGCAAGTACAATGCTTACGCACAGAAGAACACAGCACAAGAATAACAAGTGCTTACGTATCCAAAGCAATAACTGCAAGGGTTATAGCTACGGAAGACACCATGTATTGGCCTTATATTGACAGTTTTGTCTCGGCAAATTTTTGTAAATTTTTGTTGCAATTGCATAGACCCTTGTGTAATATCCTTCACGCGTTCAGGCACAAAATTTATTTATTTTCCTATTTTTCCTTTTATTTTTTAATGTATTCTGTAATATTTGTTATTTTTGTATCTCAGGTATTTTATTCTTATTCGGAAGAAACATAAAAAACAAACAATATAAGCGCTTTAATTTTTTCAGCGAAAATATTCGCTGTCTCTTCATCTATCAACGCAAAGTAAGAACCCGTTATGATCTGACAAGCATTTGACCGAAGAAGTGAACACCGATCTAGTCTCTTGACAGCTTTATGCGGTGCCCAATCACGTCTGGAAAGATCGTAAATACGCGGAGCGTCAACCGGAAATCTCATTTTGAGATGAACTCGTGCTTCCAGCGCGAAAACTTCATTCAAATCCCTTCACAAAAATGTTGGTCCAGTCATTTATCTCCGAATAAGTGTACTTGAAAATAACCTATTATAAGGTTAATATCTAGCACCATAAATCGATTCCACATCGTTACTGACTGTAGTGATAACATGGTAAAAGACAGACTGCAAATTTATTTAAAATCTCAAAGAAATCACTCAGTTGTCAAACAGCAACTGGAACAAGTGTGGAATAAAAATGAGGTGCAAATATCCTCCTTTATAGTAGTGTTAAACCTTATCAGAACCCAGAGTTTATTAACTAGCAGAGGAACTATAAGATCTTGAAGAACTTTATTCACGGAGTTAGATAACTACTTAATTAGGCACCGTGTGGCCTCAAGCCTCGTTGCAAACCTGCCTGCAAAGAAATACACCATCCACACCTAGGTTACAACGTAGGAGGAGAGGTGTCCTCCAGACTCTAGCCTGCAGGGACATGAACTATGTTACTAAATCTTGAAATTGTGTGTACAGTTCATTTTCATTGATTCTACTATTGTTTAATCAACAAAATCCCAACATTTGATGTCGACACTTTTTTCTCCTTATTAGACACCTACATGTTTTGGTGCATGACCACCATCGCCAGGGATTCTCTTTGTACACTGAAGTTACTACGACTAATAACGTGGAACCAATTGTTATATACTTATGTCAAAATAAGGTTAAAAGATTAAAACATCACGTAGTACTACACAGCAATATGGTTGAATTCGTAAGGTCTATCTTAATTACAGTCAGGGCTCAAGAAATGTCAATCGTATATGATGGATTTGCATACCATCATCAGTGTCTGGTTCTGTATCTCCTAAGGACCCAATCCTGTAAATGAATCACAATGATTCAGAGGGATGTACAAGTACAATATTAAAATGGTGAAAATGTGGTGCAAGGGGATAGGCTTACCCTGTATGTGAGGCTTCATACAGAGAATTGGTTGAGTGTATGGTTATGTGATGTCATGTTGGTACTGTCACGTGACGTTAGCCATTGCGTAAATGCGATTTAATTCGATGACTTCCTGCTTTCGATCAATAAGCCCTGTTGCTGGTAGGTTTCTATAAAAGACGATTCCCTGTCATTCATTTTTAATCCCTTTGTACGTGTTTTCAATAATTACACAGTGTTCTCCATATTCCCATTTTCATGTCTGATATTCAGAATATGTAATGCATAAGCCGAATTCGAGTTATTAGTTTTTATGTATCTTATATATTCTCGATATCTGCCTCTAGAAAACCGCCAGTCTGGCCTACATATATAATTACATGTTTTACACTTCAACCTATACATGCCACTAGTATTGTTCACGTTTTGTGGTTCTTTGTTATTTAAATGGTATGTAATGTTTTGGTAGCTCGAAAAGCTATCCGTAAATTAGTGTGTTTATATAAGATAGTGACTTTTCGTATAAGGGGGCTAGAGTATGTAAAAGTGACACCTTTCTTCTTTTGCTGTGTTAGTGTGGACGTACTTTTGGTTTGTTGTGCTTTAGGTATTAATTTGATTCACAAATAAATCAATACATAATATTATCAGGAAGTAACATAAAAACTGATTTCATTCCACCAACGCCCATGTTATTATTCCTCCATCTACCATTGACGGTATACATTCTGCATACCAACAGCGTCCCTGAAAAAGTACCTAAGCTTTACAGGACTACGCTCAGTGAAATTGGACAGTTCGTAAACACCAATGCGCACGTCGAAAATAACAGATTTTCAATACATAGAACACAAAACAAAAACTAAAGATGAAGGGCAGCAAGAGATAAAAAAAACAGTGTTCTGAAATCTGTCTTTATGGTGTGTTGCACACGTATATGTCCATAATATTCAGAACACAACGATTTACACCTTCTAGGACTTTACGCGGTGTCGTCGGATGAATACCTCCGGATGTTACGAAGGCATGAATGCATATGGACGAAGAAAAAACATGAGGAGCGTCGAAACGTCGGTAACTGTTTACCCAGCGACCGAGCTTAACATCCCATGAGACTTGAAACTTCATTGTCACCGCTGAGCGAACCACAAGTATCGAAGGCAAAACGTGTTTTGAGTACGTCAGCAGAATTCACATTCACATTCTCTACAAGAGACTTTTGTACAGCGCCAGTAGGCCGGAAGGCAAGCGTCTGTGGCCTCGGAAGCAACTTTATTATACTGACTGCAGCCTCTCCTGCTGCAAGATCTGAGATTTTCAAAGATAGAAAGAGCACGCTTCTCCGAAACCTCGGTGATATTTTAAAGATCATAACTTCGTACAACAGAATACACGAGTTTTAACATTTCTCCACTTCTCTGTGGAATTTATCGCGTTTTATTATACCTTATCGATAATGACTAACGTAGTACCGCCAACCACAACAAATTATTTTATTTGCGACAGTATATGCTACATGATCCGATTGTGTAGACCACTCTCAGGCATTAAAATACATATCTTTAGACATCAAAATAAAATACACAGAAAGGTAAAGCAATGCCAATGCATCCAGGAGGTTGAGGGTCCCAAAATTTCCAGTAAATCGGCACATGAGTATGGCCTTTACTCCCCAGCTGATCCCCGCAGTACTCATTTATGTTAGAGGTTGAATCTACCCGAGGGCCATAGTGCGGCGGAAAGGATTAATTTATTAAAAAATCCCAATGACCCCATCGGGACTCGAACCCACGATCTTCAGGCTCGTACAGCAGTGTCTCAACAAAGTGTGCCACCTTGTATCCCAAAATGCATACCTATTTTAAATTAGTGAGATATCACAAATTGCATAAGCAGTATTGCCTTTTAATAATTTGTGTTTTATATTCCTGTATTTGTTAATGACGCGAGCTTAATTAGTTTTAAAAATATTTTGTGGAATTCATCGCGATTTGGTATATCGTATGAATACTGACATACGTACTGCCCTTAACTACAACAAATTGTTATTATTTTCGTCAATAATTCCTAAATGTTTCGATCGTGTAGAAAAGTTTCAGGCATTAAAATAAATGACTTTGTTTATTTTGTGAGATTTCACGTAAGTTTACTTAAAATGTATAATACTTTTATTTTTTGTTTTAAAGTCATGTATTCTGAGGCCTGATAACGGTCTGCACGACCTAAATATGTAGCATATATTGACGAAAATATTAACAATTTTTTTGTGGTTTAAGGCAGTGTTTATGTCGAGTTTGTTAGTTTTGTACCCTTATACTAACAAACATTATAAGTAAGTAACTAACTAACTAGATAATTAGTTTGAGCACAGTCCGTCTTGAGAAGCTCACAGGTTTCAGCTTGTCAAGAAATTCCCTACATTTTATGAAACTCGAAGGTTCATTACCGCATTCACAAGAGCCCGCCACCTGCACGTATTCTGAGTTAGTTCAATCCTGTCCGTGCCCCATCCCACTTCCTGAAGATCCACTTTAATATTATCCCCCAACTACGCCTGGGTTTCCGAGTGTTCTCTTTACCTCACGTGTTCCCCACCAAAACCCTGTATCTATCTTTCCTCTTTCACACACGTGCTACAAGCTCCGCCCATCTTATTCTTCTTGATTTCATCAACCGAATAACATTTGGTGTGGAGCGCAAATCATTAAGTTCCTCCTTGTTTAGTCTTCTCCATTCTCCTCTCACCTCTTCCCTCTTAGCCCCATATATTCTCCTCAGCACCCTGTTTTTCACCACTGTCCGTATAGCTCAACCGCCACTATTTTACACGCAAACAAAACAACTGGAAAAACATAAATTGACATAAAAGAATAATTATTTGCACAACGTATAATTACATTTTAACGAAGATGGAATTAAGTAACTGATATAAAAGGTTCAGAAATCCATGAAATATAAGTGTAGTCCACCAAAATCCACACGTTCCTGGAAAATAATAATCCACATAAATTACAAACCCAGCATCACAAAATGCTGCCGGAAAATGTTAGAGAGATTTCAGGGCTCTTTTCTGATGGCCAGTGCTCTGTTATACGTCCGACCAGCATTATTAGACTCGATCAGAGAGCGTTAATAAAGTGTCCAGAAAGTTGCGTTATATTTCAGAAAATCTGTGGGACAATGCCGTGAAGTAAATCTATAACATACTATCCCTCGGGCTCACTATAGATCACACAAGACGTCCGATACCTCCTACGCCAGACCTGCACCATTCTTTATCGGTTTCTTCCCCCAACTTGTCATCAAAGAGGGAGGCTTTGTTTTGAGACATGACCTGCTGCGGAAGAACTCACAAATCTTGTGGTATGATTTGTGAAGCTACTGAAATATGAACGCAACAAAGTTCTTTCACCAGCAAAACCACTGGAATTTCATACGATAATATCCAAAAGACGATATCGATTTAAACGTACGGTTTCTCTCTTTGCTTTCTTCCATGATTCTCGGGTGTTTAAACTCTTTGGAAATTTAGGTTTTCATATTGATTCCTAATTTACAGTATGCTTTAGAGACCAGTAGTTCCTACATGCAGCACTGCTTCAGCAATACAATACTGTGCCTTGTGTCCACACAGTTCACTTATTTATTCCATACGTTTTTAGGACAAAAATAATTTTTTTAAACAGCAATAATTGTTCATCATTGTAATGGAGACACGATGTGTCTTGTCGGAGGCATAAATTGAATTTTTTATGTTGATTTATTAAGTTTCGTGCTTCAGTGGGTTAAGGCGGCTTGCCTCTCTGTACATCTACGCTAGAGTACACTAAACGCTAGTACAGGGGAGTTGCTTGACTGATGTGATTTGTCAAGCAGGCCTAACAGTCAGTGCGGATATTATGGTCCTGAAAAGGACGTTTTATGACCTATTTTTACCATATTCCCTTTAGGATTGATCCTCTTAAATGTTCCAGAATTTTCCCGCCTTCTTATGGAACACGTAAGTTCATCAGTGTTCACAGAATCCCTTCACTAGATCCTCTCCTGAGCCAGATGGAACCAATCTACAAACTCTCGACATGTTTCTCGGGGAGCAAATTTTATACCCTACTCTACTGTTTGCAAGGTTCGTTCAGTTTTTATTTCCCTTTCAGACGTTCACGTAAAACTGTCTACGAATCTCTAACTTTCCCATCAGTGCCGCATTCCTCTTCCACTTAATCCTAATGGCTTCTGAAAACTCAACACGTCTTGGACGTCAGGTTTTGCTATTCGTAAGTATTAAAGGATAAGTACTTCTAAGTGAACATTTACCAATAGACGGGGTGTAAGACTCCGTAATGTTGCAATATGGGCAGCAACACCGCTATGAGAACCGAACTTTCGCCTCCTTGATTGTATTTCTCTAATAACAACGAAACACGGTCTTCTAGGCGAACATACCCAAAAGACATTTGATACTGAACACTCTCGAAGGAAGGCACAGCCTATTGTTCTAGCACTCCCAATATATTTGTGTATAGCCTACGTGTATAGGGACCAGGAAAGTCAGGATAGCGTAGGCGGTACAGCAACTACGCCACGGACTGGAGGTTTCGGGCCTCGAATCCCGGATATGACAAGAGATTTTCTCCCCACACCAGACCAGAACGGACTCTCTCAGCTCTCTGTAAAATGTTCCTCGGGGCTTTTTCCAGGAGGTAAAGCGGCTGGGGTTTGTTGCTGACTAACCACCCTCTCCTAACGCAGATGTTAAAGAAAAAGTAGAGTTATACGTCTTATCTCCCATGTGCATGGAACATTATGAGGAGATGTTTACCATTACACACAATATATCTCCAAATGTTGGAACGTTTTGTTTTCCCATTGTTACTAAGCCAGGACCAGTAACTGTCAGGTGTGATAAGTGATTAGATACTGTACAAATTTTAGCTCATTTTTTTCTACATATGTCTCGGTCCTAAACACAATAATTAAAGAGCCCTTATTTAAAGAAAAATGGCCAGTTTTGCCCCAGAATCTCCACCGGCAGTCACTTCGAACCCTTAGCTCATTTTACGCAGCTAGGAGGTCTTACATTGGTGAGTGTGGGACTGTGCCAGTCAGAGCTGCTCTGGTTCCGTCATTTCTCCGACACTTTCGTAAAGCAAGAAGTGTGATTCGTGACCTTATATATTGCAGCGGGCTGTTCTTTAACAATTCTATGTTTGTTTATGTTTACAGTATTTGTAGCAAAGCTATGGGTGAAAGAAGATTGGAATTTTCTCCACTTCTTTTTACCGGTACACACTTCCGCAAGCCATGCCAGAATCACGTGATCGTACGTGGTGTCTTTGCTCCACATTTAGGTACAGTCGCCCAAATTGCATTTGGGTGAAGATGCCCCTCTAATCATAAGTTTCTTCATCCCTGATGTGTTCTATGAAATAACTAATGTAGAGTGTGTGTACTCGTCTAACACAACTATATTTATTGGTAGAATATAAAGTATTTTCTACATAAAGTACAACTACATGTTTCGGCGCTTGATAATGGCCATCTTCAAGTTGTACATGGAATACTTATTAAGCAGCTATATTGTACCAATAAATATAGTTGTGTTCGATGAGTACACACACTCTATATTAGTTACGCCCCTCCAGTATTTTAACTCACGTGGTATGACCTATGATCATACATCAAAGTGTATACAGCTTTTCATTGACTTGTTAATGAAAGAATACAAAACCATCACTTCTGCAAACGTCCATCAGTCAACACCCAACCACGTTTCTCAGGAACAAACAACAAATAAAATTCTCATGGAATTGTCCCCACGACCAAAATTATCAACCCAAGGCCATCAAAGTTTCGTCTTTCATCCAGAAGAAGAAAGAAGAAGCCAAATATACTAGGACTAATTTGAAGAAAATAGTACGCAATTGCAATTCAAGTAATTCTGATACAAATAATGCCAGCGACTGCTGTAACGAATGTAAGGAATACAACTATGTAACAAAACAAGATAAGCCTGGATAAAATGATCAGTCTGTGAACAGTGGCTGTATGAAAGTTGCACAATTTTGTCCGAAACTTGCGTCGATTTTGTAAGCAAAAACCGTTTTAGGAATTTCGAATAATGTACGAAATCGAAAAAGAAGTATGAAGGAGTCTCATAGTAATACAAAATATTGAATATTTTATTTGATTACAATTTTATTTGTTACAAATTTAATATTTTCTACTGCATTATATTTGAGGCATCTTTTACCACGCATGTGTCAACGACGCCCCTTTTAAACCTTTGTAATTTATATTGTTCTCATTAAAAGAATGTAAATTTGTTACAAAGGAACTGATTGCTTTGTAGCAGAGACCCTACTGTACCTGTTACACACCCACATGTAACTCCTGTTACAACACATAATTGTAAAATTCTGTCAGAACAAAAAGAGAGACACCTTTTCCTTTTTCCTCTATATGAGAGTACAGTAAAATTTCAACTTTCCTTCAATCCGTTATGCAATATTTTCTATGTAATTAGAACCAACACAATACACACTTTTACATTAATGTTTTAATTTAATTATAGTGTCTTCGACATGTTTCGAACATCCAAGTGTTCATCCTCAGGAAGATTTGTTCATGCAGTTTTATGGTATTGCTGTAATGCATCCATATAAGCAGTCTGGTCGATGGCAGGATGTGCTTGATACTAAGCTTAGTATCAAGAACATATGGATGCATGAAAACAGTGCCATAAAACTGCATGTCCAAGTCTTCCTGAGGATGAATACGTGGATGTTGGAAGCATGTCGAAGACACTATGGGTAAATTGAAACATTAATGTAAAAAGTGTGCATTGTGTTGGTTTTTATTGCATAGGTATATCACAAAGCACGGTTCAAAAATCGTAAAATCCGTCAAATTCTCTTAACCGTCATTGTGACAAATCACCTTGTGTGGGAGGTGTAGGAGGAAACGCGCATGAGTCCCATAGCACGTGATGTGTAGTGTGTAAATAAGATGGAATTTTTTAGAATATCAATTTTCTGTGATATTCATATGTAAATACACGTACTGTAAAGAGTAAAATAAAAATAACTCTAAGCAGGCCTCGAGAAAAGCCTTTGGGATTCCAGGAGATTGAGGCTCGTAGAATTCATAGAGAGTCGGCGTATGAAAGTGGCAAGATTGTCAGCCGTACACTCCGGCCGCCTTTATATCAAGGAGATATCGTTGGTTCTCACTTACGTTAAGAGGCTGCGTCGATTCCAGGGCCACAGTGCAGCTGAATGATCAAGTCAATGAAAAACCGCAGTGACTACTTCGGAAATCGAAACCACGTCCTTCCGGCTTGTAGTACGGTGCCAAATGACATGTACTTCAGTATGTAATACGCTATAATAATTTTTTTTCTTATTATAGACTTTGTATTTTTAAGCACCTATTTTATTATCCGTCTATCCTCGTATCCGTCTTCGTTTCGGTCCAGAGCCCTGATGGATATCTGAAGTTTGACTGTATTAAATTATTCGGTTTAGTGACGAAGAGTAAGTTTGGAATTGTTCCTTTAAATGGGAAAATTATAAATATTGCTGATCGATACTTTTATACCCAAATGATATTGCCTCCGTCAAATGAGATAAGAGTATTTTCCTTGAAGGGAACTCTTTGTCTCGGAGAGTGATCCTTACAGTGCAGTGAAGCTGAGAGGTCAAAAAGTTCGTGATTGCCGGGTACCAGCCAATTCTCCAGATTTGCTGACATGTATTGACAGTAAATCAGGAACTATTCCTGGACCTAATACTGATGTGAGGGAAGGAAGGAAGGAAGGAAGGAAGGAAGTGTAGTAACACAGAACTGTTTCAGTCTGGACATCACATGGTGTAGTCATGTAATAGTGCAAACGGAACCGAGGACTATATATATATATATGTGTACGAATGGGGGCTATTATATATATATATATATATATATATATATATATATATGGTTTATGCGTGGCTATGCAACATAGATTGCACTTAATTATACAGATAGAAGCACTACGTCCGACGCTGTGCCATCTGACGCATAAG
>Ga0131853_10021857_pt1 | contig 11597 bp, 9 predicted proteins | sample TergutLab28metaG_FD_92764 | JGI IMG/M metagenome (GOLD analysis project Ga0131853, IMG submission 92764) | Labiotermes labralis P1 segment gut microbial communities from Petit-Saut dam, French Guiana - Lab288 P1 (version 2) (version 2) | ecosystem: Host-associated > Arthropoda: Insects >...
ACCCGTTGCGCTGACCACGTGACACCCCTCTATCCGCAAAAGTTGGCACTAACTTCGCCGACCGGCGGCGGCTGCTCTGTCAGTATAGTTCGCGTGCGGACTAAGGCCACGGAGTTTAGTTTATGGGGATTATTATTAAATACCTGACTTTTCTTTTAGTATCGATTCTATTAACATGACCAGTCCAATTCAACCGAATTCTGTAAAATGAAAGTGTATCCAAATATCCAAGCAGCTTAAATAATTCCTTATTACGTCACTTTCTCCAATTTTCATCTACTTTATTTCCCCAACACTTTTCTCTTAAAACCTTTCTTTCAAAAGCAGCCGACCGTTTAGCAATATCGTTTTTCAATATCCAAGGTTCTGCTCTGAGTACTGATTGACTGTTTAGCGGAGGAAGAAGTGCATAGTATGCTCTCTTTTCATTTGTAATTCTTCTTTCGAATTTTAAATAAGTTGATACTTTTGATAAAAGTCCGGTTCGGTTGAAAGTGTTGGTCGAGTGGAGGAAGGGAAGTGCTTATAAACGTTGCGCGCAGGAGTGATATAAGTGAATCTTAATTCAGTACCTTGTCTTAAAGACATAGGGGGAGTGAAACAATAGATGCACACCTTCTTAACCCCGGCCGTATAAGTAGTAGATTGGGCAGCTTGGTGCCCCGACCACTTTGCCCCCGGGGGAAGTAGCCCTCATAATCCCTTAATTAGGAGGCTGCATGGGCTTTGGAGCTGGCCTGGACGCTGTGGAGAAGGGAAGAATTTTGTCTCCGCCGCGAACTGAATCTCGAGTCCTCGGTGGATTCTTTCTACTTTACTGTCAGTTTTACAACCATCCTCTTCAGCCCGGACTTAAGAAAGGGGCTTTTATAAATCAAGCTGTGACGACATATTTATAGTGAAGGACATGATGACTCTGCCCAGTTGTAGTCCAAATGGTGTAACAATTTCGTCTGGTATAAAGGAAATTCGACTACCCTTCTCCAACACTTTTGCAGGAAGAAGAGGACCGACGCTAAACGTTTTCGAGCTAATTTAATATTCGTTCCCACCAGTCAGCTATAATAACTATTTTACAGGAAAATCAAATCCATCTGTTTTCTTAGAAACGATGCAGCTTACAGTAATCTGTAAGATAATACAAAATACAGCCATCCTGAATGCACTGGTATTCAACTTTTTATCATAGTGGAGAATATTTAAAGAAACACAAAATACATTATTCTTGATACCGTGAAGTGTGTCGCGCCCTGTAAAACAGACATGCATCTGCATCACAGCGGAATTTCTCCAATTTCCTCTGCTGAAGGAAGAAATTTCCTTCGTTTTCTAAATAACCAGCTGTGAGGCCCACCAAGCCTGCTGGGTAATATATAACCCGAGGGTATGTCTCCGAGCATAAAGTTGCGGGGGCGTGAGCTGATCACTCACCTCCATTTAGTGCGGAGATTAAGAATGCATGCAGTTGTACCACAACTCCGGCTTATGATTTCATGGCGAGCACAGGGACAACTTTAACATTTTAAAGTGTGTTCGTGTTTACCGAGTCTTTGCACAGTAGCTACTTTCAAGGAAATAAAAACAATTTACCTTGTGATTGTATTCGAAGAAAATGAAGTTAATGTGATTTACTGCTTTGTTTATTTAAGATTAAAAAGTCCATCCTACCTTCTGTCGAGTTTCCGCCATAGAAATGGTGATTGAATGTAGCAGCATGCAACAGTTACATAACGAGGGATGTTGAAATAAAACTGTTCGCCTTGTTCCACTGAAAGGGAGCTTATGTAAGATTTAAAGTTGTGAAGATTTTAATCAGTAATCAACCAACATCAAGGCCACTGATGTAGATAAAATTTCACAGAAGGCTTTGGGGAAATACCAAACTCTAGACCAGGGCAACAGTTTTTTTTCTGTGGCCCAACTCAAAACTTTAGGAACCAAACAATTTTTTACCAATAGGTTGATACAATGTGGATTGGTTTCACCTTCTAAATACGCACATCGGCAACCATCACTCAGTATGATGACTTTTAAAATTATAAGCAGACTGTCAACTAAACATTCATCCAATACACAGGCCTCCGAACAGATATTTTGGTGTTGAGATTACCAGATGTGAGCACTTATGTGGCGCAATAACTTTTGAGCTGGAAATGTCAGAAAAAACACAAGACATATAAGTCGAATAAATATACATACTCTGGAAACTATGAATTCGCACATCCCTGCCTTACGCCAAATTATGGTGAACTTCGCAAGCTATTGATTGGTAATTTGTTTATTAACACTGGCGATTGACCAGGCCAGTTAAATTACCGCGAAGTACCATTAATTATTCACCGATCGCAACCCAACCTGCACCGTATATCGCGGATGCGGGGAGAGTGCGAGGTATGAATTTTTAGGAAAATTCCTCCAATTCAAGCCGAGATGCAGATGAGAAGCCATAAGGCTCCTCAAGTAAGTTGTTCTTAATTATTTTGCGATCGGAACGAAACATCCGATCCGGTGTTTGTAGCGCATGCCTGGAGTGTGCGAGGTTTGAAGTTTCAGGGAAATTTGTCGAATGAAAGCCGAGACACAGGCAAAAGAGTACTTGGGTCTCCGATCAAAGTGCCCTTAATTATCTACCTATCAAAAACAAAGTTACATCATTTATAGGGGACTTGAGGAGGTAACGAATTATGAAATTTTGGGGCAAATCCCTCCACTGGAAGTCGAGATACAGCTGAGAAATTACTTTTTCTAGAAGTGTAGTGTCCTTCATTATTGTCCGATCACTACCAAACTTAACACCGTTTGCAAAGAATGAGTGAGGAGTGCGAGTTGTGGAGTTATAGGCAAATGCTTCCAATAGACGATGAGATAAGCCGCAAAGGTACATTGTTTACCAAGTAAAGTGCCCTTAATTATTGACCGATCGTAACCAAACATATAAAATATGTACGGCATGCATGGAGAGTACGCGGTACATATTTTGAGGTAAGTTGTTTCAATGCTAGCAGAAATAACAGCCGAAAAGATTATTTGTTCTTAAAGAAAGTTGCCCGTAATTTTTCACCTATCGCTATTAAACTCACAATGTTGCGCAAGCCTCGGGAGGTCGAGGTATGAATTACAGGAAAATCCCTCCAACGAAAGCCGATATACGGCCGAAAAGGTACTTTGTTCTCCAAGTAAAGCGCCATTTAACTATCGACCGAATGCAACCAAACTTACGTCATTTGCAGCATTTTGGCGGAGACTGCAATGTGAATTTTCAGGTAAATCCCTCCAATGGAAGCCGAGTAACCAAATCGACGCCGTTTTTACCGCTTGCGTGGAGAGTGTGACGAATCATATTTCAGGAAAATACCTCTAGTGCAATGCTTCTCAGTTCACTTTAGCTCACGGAACCCCAGAAAAAGCTACAGAACTTACTGAGGAATCCCTGTCTCCACAGCAAGTAAAGTAAAATTATATTCCATCATTTTTTTATTTTTATGTACGTTAGGTGTAAGAAATCAACAGGTGACTCAAACTGATCGATAACCTGATCGTCTCACATGACACATCGACCCTGTCTGTGGCGAGCTCTGCTTACTTGACTACAGAATCGGAAAGCTTCTATATGGAAACAGCGAGTGTCTGCGTACTGTCAGTGATGGAATGATTAGTTCGAATGTCGCCACACGAATTTTAATTCGTACATATATATTTAGGACCGCCAAGAAAACTCTTCCGCCATTTCGCATTTTCGTCCTTCGGAACCCCTGACACCCCTTTCCGGAACCCAGTTTGAGAAACGCTGCCCCAGTGGAAGGAAAGATACAGCCGAGAAGGTATTTTGTTCTCCAAGTAACATGCCCTTAATAATTGTCCGATCGCAACAAAACTTTCATCGCTTGTATTCCATGCTTGAAAAGTGCGAGATGTGAAGTTTGAGTAAAATCCCTCCAGTGGAATGTAACATAGAGGCGAGTAGGTTCATTGTACCCCAAGTAAGGTGCCCTCAGTTTGTGAGCAATCCCATTGAAAAATGTACAGTTTGTAGCTTATGCGTGGAGATTGTTAGTTACGGATTTTCAGGAGAATCCCTCCGATGGATACCCAGATAAAACCGAAAGATACTTTCTTTTCCAAGTACAGTGCCCTTAATTAATGGGCAGTCGGAATGTAAATTGCGCCATTTGTAGCGCATGCTTGGAGAGTGCGAAGTATGAAGTTTCAGGAACGTTCCTGCACTGGAAGGAGGCATGCAACTGAAAAGGTAATTTGTTCTCCAAGTAAAGTGACGTTAATTATTGACCGATCGCAACCAAAGTTACGATGTGCACAGCGCATGGGTGGAGTTTCATAGGCATGAATTTTCAGGGACATCCCTCCCATGCAAGCCAAGATATAGCCCGTATGGTACTTTGCTCTCCAAGTAAAGCGCCCTTCATTATGCCCGATTGCAGACTGACTTACAACGTTTGTAGCGCATGCGTGAAGATTGCGACGTGTGACGTTTCAGGAGATTCGCTTCGATGGAAGCCGAGATTCAGCTGAAGAGGCACCCTTTTCTCGAAGTAAGGGGCCCGTCATTATTGACTGATCGCAACGAAACTTACACATTCGTGGCGCTTGCGTTTGAAGTGCGAGGTGTGAAGTTAGGAACCATTGGAAGCCGTGATACAGGCTAAAAGGTGTTTTGTTCTGCAAGTAAAATGCCCTTATTTATTTACCGATCAGAACCAAAGTTACACCGTTTGTAGCGCAATTGTTGAGATTGCGACGTATGAAATCTCGGGAAAATCCTTACAGCGGAAGCCGAGGTGCAGCCGAAAGGTTTTTTGTTCTCCAAGTAAAGTGCCCTTAATTGTTGACCGATTGCAACCAAGCTTACGTCGTCAGAAGTACGAGGTATGAATGTGAGAGAAGTTCTTCCAATGGAAGCTAAGATACAGCTGAAATGTTATTTGTTTTTCTAGTAAAGTCTTTAATTATTGACTGATCGCCACCAATCTTATCAAAGTTTGCAGCGCATGCGTCGTTAGTGCGAATTGTGAAGTTTCAGGATAATCTCTCCAATGGAAGACAAGATACAGTCGACAAGGTACGTTGCCCCTCAAGTTAGTTCCCTTACTTATATACCCATCGCAACCAAACTTCCACATTCTTTAGCGCATGGGTGGAGAATGCGAGGTACAAATTTTCAGGACGATCTTCTCAGTCGATTCCCAGATACTGCCGAAAAGGTATTTTGTGCTCCAAGTATAATTCTGTTTACTAACGAACAAGAACGTGACTATAAAATCTGGTATCATCGTTCGGAATGATGTGTCACAGAGGAACTTTTCGTAGCAATCTTATGTTACTTTGTGCATAATTACTTTGACTTTGCACGTTACTTGTGGTATCACAAAACATTCGCATATCAAGAGTTACTTAGCAAACTAAAAGGTTCTACTCCCTAACAATGGAGAAATATATGTCACATGCCGGATCGCTACTTTGCAGGTTGTTAGCATTGTAATTTGTTACAGTGCCTCGATGGGTATTTATACCATGGAGACAAATTTCAATCTCAGAATTATTACAAATAATATGTTATAGATTTAATAAACCCCTGCTACATTGTGATATCGGTGGTTCTCACGGTTATGTCTGTGAAGGTACGGTCTTCGGTGTTATGCCGCTGTGTAGTTTTGTAGAACGTACCGTCGTTTGGGAAGAACATTATCTTTCCATCTCAGGGCTGAAGAGTGCAGAAAAACAGGAGGTTTATCAAAAAATTTAGCACCAGTCTACCAAATTCTTATAATAGAAGCCAATAAGATGCACTGTTTCTCAGCTTTATTTTGATATACAACTCTACATGTTTCGGACAGACTTACTGTCTGTCATCAGGAGTTTTGGTACCGTATTCACAGTATGACAAATACCGGTTGCTGTGAATACAAAATCAAAACTCCTGATGATGGACAATAAGTCTGTCCGAAACATGCAAAGTTGTATATCAAAATAAAGTTGAGAGATAGTACAACTTATTGGCTTCTATTATACGAATATATCATGATGCACAGTCCTCAGAATGTCAAAATCAGTCTACCAAACTTTACAGAGTAATATGCTGTTGCGTGGTCTGTTTCGTGTACGGTGCGTACGGTCCACACTCTGACGTCCTAGAGCCTACCTGCCAACACTCACCGTACAACCACCCAAATGGTAATGTTCGGAATCACTTCAGTTTGCTTTAGATTAATGAAGAGCAAAATGCAGCCCATATACTTTTGCAGTGCGACCTGATATCTAACTGCAGAAATATGAAACAAAAAGATGTATTGTTCGACGAATTATTTTCTTATCCGCATTTATTCAAACATATTATTTAGAAATACTTCGTATTATTGACAGTACTAGGTGCTTTTCTTTACGACATAAGCATAAGGTCCACCTCTCATAGAAGTATATATCGTGCTGCTTGGCAAATGAAAGACAAATAATTTAAATTATGTGTCCTATCAAAGTACACTGTTTATTACATCAACTAAATGCGTAGTTTATTTTATAGAGGACGTCCCGTTCTTTAAATTTACAAGGTAAACAAATTGTTAATATTTGCCGTCAAACACAACAATAGTACATTAGTTTTAGTTTGTGCATTATGGTGGCTAATTGTTTCGGTCATTCTTGACCATCTTCAGGCCATTTTATAGAAATTTAAGGTACAATCAGTGCATATTTATGTAATGTGGGATCATGAAAGATAGGTAAGGAAAAAATACAGGTAGTATTTATAATGTGTCCTGCAAATGTCTTTGTTTCTCTTGATTTGGCCTTCTTGTCCATAATGTTGCTCATCACACGTTTAGTTCGAAACGTTTATCTTGCAACGTTCATTTGAATATTACTGTCCCTTTGTATACTATAAAATATAATATTTGTGGACCATCTGCCATTTTACACTTAGTGCGGTAATCAGCTTCTTCGCTGCATCTCACTGTGCACGTGTCTTGCTGTGCCTCAGTCACTCAATTCAAGGCCGTCTGTCATTGTTATTCTACGCCTCATTACGCAATTGATCTCTTATTAGACACGTCCAGAGTTCCCCATTCTCATACACAGTGGAAACATACAGCATCTTATCTCACGGACACTCGGTTAGTAACAAATTTCCCCACACGCAGTGACAGGCACGTTAGAAATCTTGCTACATTCAGCACTGCATCCATTATTATACTAGTGATTTATCAGAATCGGGCTAGATATTAGGAATACTACGCGTTTCTGAGAAAATGAAATAGACTTCGAAACACGTGAGCGGAGTTGTTCGATTCCCGGCATAAGCAAGACCTCTTTTTCTCCGCTGATATGTCGAGGCCGGATTCGGAGCCTGTCCAACCTCCTAATCAGTGGACAGGGGGCTCTTTCCCCGCGGATGAAGCGTGGGGTGAGGGGCGTGAAGCGCACTACTCACCTCCTAGTTTCGAGGTTGATAAGTGGAGCTGTACCTCCACTCCTACATATGCCTTCATGGTGTTCTCAGGGACACCTCTACCTTTGCCTTTTGTATGGACAAGGTGCTGAGAAGAATATTTGGAATTAAGAAGAAGTGATTGGAGACTGGAGAAACTATAGTGAGGAACTTTATGATTGTTATCCATCAGAATAGATTATTAGGCTGATCGAATCAAGCAGAATGGTTCTTAATGATTAGGAATAAGCTTAATAAAACAAGAGAATTTTGGGGATAATATTAAAATAGATCAATTTGGAAAGAGTTTTCTTGGCGGTAGTCACAAAAATCAGTGTACATTTTGCCCTTCAACGAGTCTGTCAAATCGCAAAAAAAAAAAAAAATGTTGAGGGTTGGAAAGTAGCGAAGAAAATGTTGAAACGTACAAAGGTGTAACTTATCATCGACAGTTCCGGCTTTGCGGAAAAACAAGCAAGGGATTTCATCTGTAGTAGAAAACAACCGCACTACGAACTAAAAAATAAGAATTATGACTGAAGCGATGTTGATCGAACACTGCTGGTAGTATTGAAGGCGTCTGAGTAATGTGATTTCCCGATCAGCAGTTCCATTTTAAACGTACAGGCAAGAAGAAATGGGCAGCAACTAGGGCGCAAGAATTATACTTGTAACAGCGGATTGTTTCAAAAATTGGGATAACATTGTTTATGTTGAAGTTCGTGGAGAGGCCATGTTAGGAGATTAAAAACAAGAGAAAATGTTTGGGTAGAATGTAAATATGTTGTTGCGAAGAAGACACTTAACTGGCTGCTTTATAAAGCAGCGCCCAGTGCATCGTTTAAATCTGAGTTTGAAATATATTAGGAGAGAATTAAGAACCTGTGTACAGCTTTATTGTATGTAGGAACACGACTGTAACGGACTAACTTTTCGTAGAAAGATCGCATAATACACGTTTATTAAAAACCGCAAATTAGTCTGTCGTTGATTGTGCGTTTAAAAACAAGGTATTGATGCTTACATATAGGTTTTAACAATACATAAGTGTAAGGGACAGTTAAGGAGGGAAAAAAAGTAGGATTTTTTAAAATATATATTTACTTTTAAAATGTTTATTTTATTTATTTTTCTGTGCTATTTCGTACATATGTTGAACATAAACTGTATTCATTTGTACCTTTATACATTACTATTCCCTATGTGCTAGGTTTTATATTCATGCATATTTTGAACTACGGTCATATCCACCAGAATTGCCCAGAGCCTTGACGCCTCGTTATAACCGACTTCGACAGTACCTTGCCATGGCAGTATGAACTTAGTATGAAGACATAAAGATGGAATACTCTTACATGCTGAGTGGAGGAAAATACTGGTGATTGACTGGGACCGATAAAACCGTCAGGAAAAATTGAATCCATTTTCAATTTAAAATGCTTATTTGGTTTTAAGAACTTAATGAATTACGAGTCATAAAAATATAAAAACCCTCATAATCTATAGAGAACGTCAAAGTTTATTTTTAGTAACAACACAGAACATTCCTTACACACCGAAGCAGTGGAGCATGAAAGTAATCAACGAATTTGGGTAACATAATCCCGTTGTGCTAGTTAATCATTAGCCATCTGTTCTGTTGTGTTTGTGTGGATTAGACTGCTAATGAGAGTAATCAAGCTCAATAAATGGAAGATCTTGATTGGGCTGAAAGTGATTTCTGCCAAATCAGAAGATTGGGGAAGCCCACTCGTCAGCTGTATGGTCTCATCCCGGTTCGTCGGAACCAGTAACGAATCTTCGAACCAATAATATTAAAATGAGTGATCATGAAAGGTCGAAATTCCAACACTGAAATTCACGAACTGTGAGATGCGACGATGTCCATCTCTTACAATCCAGAATTTAAGTGACTGTTTTGAAAGATGAAAATCTTACGTTTGAAGAACAGTGTTTTAGAAGTACACTCACTGAAAATTCCCTTAGTTAATTGACCTCTTCAGATACACGCGCAGTCCGTTTTCTTTACAGACACACACACACATACACACACAAATGTATATACAAAATATATTGTTCAATGGGAACGGGGCAATAGGGGCCCGGCTCCCATTCTGTAGAATGCTTGGTGTGCTTCATAGCCAGTTTTGACCCTTTGGAGAGGTGAAAAATCAACCCCCCCCTCCTCCCAGGGAATCGAACCGTACTATTTACATAAATTTGCAATCTATTTTATTCCCTTAGAAAAGCGCATTAGGTTTCATATGTGGCGTGGTCCTAACAAATACGTTGACAGAATTATTTCTCGCTGCTACAAAATTTCCTTCACTTATCCAGCTTTTCTCCGACCAAAGAACTTACTTCGTTATACCCTCTTCTGGTTTCTTCTCTATCTTGATCGCTAGATCTGAGTGGAATAATAATGCAGCAAACAGTATGGCATTTAAATTAACCTCTGAACTTAATTTACGGCTGGTAAATATTCAGAATAAGAGATGGCGCACGTGTGTTTTGTACCTTTTAAAATGGTGTTTCCACTTCCTGTAGAGTGGCGTTTCATCGTACTTGCAGGCCAGCGGCGTATTCGCATTTCAGTATCATAGAACTTGCTTGATTATTTTGGAGGATGATACACACAGGTTTACAATTATTCATACTTTTTGCGTGATATGTGCTAGTAACGCTAAAAAATATGTTCTGCTGTCTGTTGACAGAAGTAGTTACATCGTCCTATCTGAGACGTCATGAATGTAATCACTGATTACGTTAGTGGTGGAAAATGTGACGTGTCAAATGGCTGAAAGGGCCGTTGCCTAATAACGTAGTCGCTTCCACTAAACAAAGAAGCAAGTTCATGCTATTCATGCATCACGCAGCAACCCAGAGCATATAACACCTCGTCATCTTCGTTTTTCGGTGGTGGTGGTGTTGTTGTTACTATTATTATTATTATTATTATCATCATCATCATTATCAGTAACAGCAGCGCTATCATATGAGGGTCTGGGTTGAGTAGTCATTATAGCGACTCGCCACGGGCTGGACAATCCGGAAATCGAATCCCGGTGGAGGCGAGAATTTCGCACCCGTCCAGGCCAAACTTGGGGCCCACCAAACCTCATGTAGAAGGGGTACCGGGTCTTCCCCGGGGGTAAAGAGGCCGAGGCTTGGCGTTGACCACCCACCCCTCTCTAGCGCCGAGGTTAAAGAAAAAGTAGCGCTGTAGCTGTACTCCTTCTCTGGACCTTCATGGCCTGGTCTAGGGTGAACTTTACTCCTAACTAACCTTTATTTGTTATCACGTGTCTTTATTCAGGGCATTTGCAATTGTGTATTTGATATAATACTGCAGATATTTTGCAGTTGCGATTTATGGTACGTATTATATTATTTCCAGTGTTGCATGTTTTGTACTGTTGCATCAGTACTTTCCGCCGTATGTGTGCAGTACCCAATATGACTGTTGTCTGTCGTTTTTTGACTTTGTGCTTTCTCGGTGTGTTGCTCAGGTATTTTCTGAATGATTTTGAGATGGTTACAGTAGCCCCAATTAGTACTGGTGTCTTTTTTTTTTTTCATTCCACTCGCGCTTGTTTCTATTGTAAGATCTGTACATTTTAACATCTTCTAGTCTTCTTTTTTGATCACATTTCTAGATTATTATTATTATTATTATTATTAAAAATTCCCTGGGTATTTTGTTGTGCTTTCGAAGCACAGGCGACTCCCCATATTGCTCACCGAATACAATAGCAGCACAATCAAAAAATTGCCCATTTACATTTAATACTACGACTGAACTCAAAAATATAACTGTATCCGAAAATAACGGCATATAGTAGGATATGTTTCGACTAACAAATGCGGAGGAATTGTCGGGTATAGTTATATATTTTAGTTCAATCGTACTAATAACTCCAAATGGGCAATTTTGGGATTGTGCCACCTATTGCATTCAGTGAGCAATATTATGGCTTAGCTGGCCTGAGAATATGTGGTTCTTTAAGAGAGAGAGAGAGAGAGTGTGTGTGTGTGTGTCTCTCTCTCACCCCCCCCCCCCCCCCCCCCCCCCCCCCCCCCCCCCCTCTCCCCCACGACCCCCCCCCCGCGGGCCGCGCCCCCCCCCCAGAGAGGACACGGCCCAACGCAACAAAAAAAA
>Ga0131853_10021858_pt1 | contig 11596 bp, 8 predicted proteins | sample TergutLab28metaG_FD_92764 | JGI IMG/M metagenome (GOLD analysis project Ga0131853, IMG submission 92764) | Labiotermes labralis P1 segment gut microbial communities from Petit-Saut dam, French Guiana - Lab288 P1 (version 2) (version 2) | ecosystem: Host-associated > Arthropoda: Insects >...
TACCAGATTTTCTGAGTAGTAGTGGGTCTGGAACGGGGTCCACTCAGCCTCGTGAGGTCAATTGAGGAGCTACTTGAATGAAAAAAGTAGCAGCTCCAGGTCTAGAAAACAGAGATTAACGGTCGTGGGGACCTGTTGCGCTGACCACGTGACACCCCTCTATCCGCAAAAGTTGGCACTAACTTCGCCGACCGACGGCGGCCGCTCTGTCGGTATAGTTCGTGTGCGGACTAAGGCCACGGAGTTTAGTTTAGTTTTAGTACTAAAATTTCAGCATATACACGGCAACATTCAGTAAAAAAGGACGTTACTGGCTGAACTGTGTTAATGTTTGTGTGGAAAGACTGAAGATCTTTGTAATTCCACTATGTATATAATTTTGAATGGAAATATGATAAATGCATCAATTGTATTCAAGTGTTTATGAATTATGAAACATAATTTCAAAAGCTGTCCTGAAAAGAAGATTGTTCTTATGTCTTTGTCATAACTGAACAGGTCTACACGTTTAGAGGGGGGAGCCTGCATGACACACTAACATTTCCCTAAACACTTTCTCTGTTAAAATGCTTAATATTTCAGACATGGTAATTGTCAATTAATTGCAATATGGATCTTTGTAACATTACAAGTGGAGTAAAGGAATCAGTCCAGTGGCAGCTGTGGTTGAGTCAAGTTCATTACTGCATGCCTCACCCTTCTTGTTACATGCAATATACTTTTGTCAGACAGGCATAATGCAGTTTCAACTGTACAGTGCCTGATGTTTCCTCATTTGCAACTCACTGATCAAGACACCAGAGCTGGACAGTTGTTTTAGAGGATCCTTGAAAGAAAATAATTAAATAACAAAAATCTTATGAATGATAACTGACATAAACTTGCTCATAAGCAAAGCTGATTACACACCAAATCAGACATGCAAAGTTTGGTCATGAGAGATGACAAACAAACATTCACCTACTCAAGCAACAGGGAGGAACTGCAAACAATAAGAGCAAAGCAAAAAAAGTGGTACAAAGCCATGTAAACAGAGAATGTGTGAGTGTGAGTACGTAGAAGTGTCTAGGAACCCTTGCCTTCACCCTGGTGGAGCCGTGAGTTCTCCTGAATGAGTTCCAAATTAGGCACCAAATTAGCAGCAGGAAGATGGAATGAGGATGGATCTATCCTGCCTTTGTGAGTAAGAGAATACAGTGGATACACTTTTTGGATTTTGGGATATTGTTTAAATATATCTGGCACTTTAGGTGGTAGCTCAAAATGTGATTCTAACAAGATTGTTAGGTCAGTGTCTGGAGGTGTGGTGGAAGAGGTAGTTGCAGATGTGGTTGTGGTAGTTAATGTTGTTGTGGGTGGAACAGTAGTGTTTGCATGCATTTTGGTTTTTGTTGGAGGAGGATGGCTTGGGAAGGACAAGTTGGTATACAAAACAGGAGAGACATTAGTGGTCACAGCGGTGGCGGTAATGGTTGTGGTGCTCCTGCTGGTAGTGGTGTTGGTGGTGTTGGCAGTGATGTTTGTGTTGGTGGTATTGGTGGCAGTAGTAGTGGTAGCTGTTCTTGTTGTGCTTGCTGTGTTGAAACTTGGTCTCTTGGAAATGGCAGCAGGAGATGCAGCTGTGGTGCTTTTTAACCTTAGTTTAGGAATGACTGTAGAAGTAGGCTGCAGGACCTTAGAAAGAGATATATGGGCAGGAGTAGTAGTTGTTATGGGTGTCCTTGGGGGTGTCAACTTCCCTGCTTTGGTACTGTTCTTATGAGAATTCTTGTATTGTTTCATGGAAGACATCACATAGGATGGAGTGACAAGCACCAGAGAAGGATGGGCAGGTTTTGATTGTAAGGAAGAGCCAGGTTTGGTAACACGTCGAGGAGGGATAGGTGGACTGTGACCTCCATGTCCATCAGGTGTGACTGCAGTACCGTAAAATATAAGGGCCCATTCCTGTAGAGTGGCACGTCCTAGTGGTGAGAAAGAAGCGACCAGGGATTAATCAGCCACATTCACAATCATGTTACACTGCTATAATAATAAGCTAATTTATGTTACATTAGTATTTACAAAAAAACACTTCCTGTTGACATCACTATATAATTACAACATATTAAACCTAATATATTCAGGAGACACACGCAATGTATGTCTCAAATGTCTTGTTTTTAGTCAAAAAGACACAACATTTCAGACACTGTCTCTGTTTCTGTCATCAGGTAAAAACAACATTTTAAATATACTCTGCTAGGTTCACTGAACTTTATTCTTGCATCACTTCAACAGACCTAACATCATATAACTTATAATTTTCTCTTTTTACCTGGTGATGAGAATATGGCTAGCTTATGCAATCTCATGTAATTTTACCTAAAAAGAAGATGACAGAAAAAGTCCTGTATGCATGTCATCCCACAAACTCACCTTCATCATAAAACTTTCAATTTATATACAGCATTCAGTAAAATTTATTTTGACCACTGTTCTCCTGAAAACAAGAATATATGCCTCAAGACTATCTCCTCTTGCTGCCACTAACAGTTCTGGTGTGTATGAACTTATTAGCATAAAACCATGTGGTAATCAAGAAACATAGTATGGGACAAGTTCTATATCAAAGAGTCTAATCAGAAAACTGTGAGGTGCTAGGTCAAATCCTGATGTTAGTATAAATTTTCACACTTCAGTCAACTGCTCCTAGCAATATGCATATGGAGACTTGTATATATATGTACATACATACACAAATGCTTGTGTTTTTTTTTTTTTTTTTACTTTCAAAGTAATAACAGAAGACAAATGAAGTTTGTAGTTTCATTTATTTAAATTAAAAGCCTTATTCTCCTACTTTAATTACAGTCCAAGTAATTAGGATCAATGAAAGAACATGGTTTGAAAGTAATTGCCCATTTATTAATGGAAGGTATATATGGTGCACTGAAAAACATACAAAGAAACAGTATGGCATTCTAACATGAGAGGTGTGTCATAGCACATTCTTTGTTTTGTTTGATTATTCTGAACTTCTAAACCTTTGCAGTACTATAGTCATCCTTCTGTTCAAGTTTTGTACTATTGCCAAAATGAATTTATGTTCCACAGTTCAGGTTGACTGAAGTAGGCCTTCAACTAGCAATATTAGTGTTAAAACTGAAGATCCTTCTGATTAAACCCTTACGGCATGATCAGAGATTGATATCCATCCACAACTGTCCACATCACAGTTGTCTTACTGTTTGTAAATACACCATGGTATAGATGTTATAAGCTTTCCAAAGTGTGTCAGTTAAGCAGTGAATATGGTTACAGCAAAATGAAGTTCATAGTTCAAAGATTTTAACAATAGAATAAGAATACAAAAGGTCCACCTTTATTTTGTAAGTATTCAAACAGCAATGACTTTGAATTCACAGTGCACATGGTTATGTCACACCTAACACATATGCACGACAGGGTAAATATGAATTACAGCAAGTTTGGAAATGTATGCATAACGTTCACAGTTCTGGTACATTTGTTCTGTTATGGCCTATAGACTTCAAATTTATGAAAGCTAACTTTAGATGATTTAGGAAAACAGTGCCCTTCCACTTATCCACATCAAACATCATGTCTTTTCTCCACATCTCAGCAACAGATGTAAAACTGATCATGCTTTTCAGTGACATGAACACACCTACAAGTGGCTAATATAATGGGCTTATAAAAGTGACTACAATTTGCAAGATTTGAGGTTTTCAGAGTGGTGGTGCTGGGGAGTTATGTCACATTAAACAGTAGATGGTTACTGATGTTGCGAAGGATCATAGTAACTTCATTGTCAGCATGAAGCAGTTAGAAAAAAAAATGGGGTGGGGGGGGGGGGGTCTTAATGTGTAGGCATTGTGGTTCTATGAAAAAGCCAGCCCACATGGCATCACATCCCAAAGACCTGAATCTTCTGGCTACAGCTACTGATATTTCCTTTCAAAATGACAGTCCTTTCAGCATGACACAAGCTTGAAGTCATAGTTTTTAATATTACAGCATGATACTGTCTTATTCAAAAGTCAGTGGAACAGTGATCAAGTAATATTGTCTCAGTACCATGCCCACCTTAATGTGTTTCTTACAGTATGTGCACAAGTGCTTTGTCATTACGGCTCAAATTTATGAACCAAAGGCAAGACATGGCAGCAACATCTGTGCATATTTAATGTCATATGCCACATAATTAGTTTAGTTTAGTTTAGTTTTGCTTATTAGTCCAAAATAGTGGACTCATCAATTTCTAGCAATATACAAGAGGTGAGAAAGTCCAATAGCAAAGATCATAGTATTCTACAAATGATTTCAGAACCGCTTATATATATAGTGTAATAAAGTGTAAATTAGATACAGAGCTAATGAAGTTACATAATTACAAAGCTACAAATTCTTCCACTGAGTAAAAGGAATGCAGAAGAAAAAAAAGTGATTTCAAGTCCTTCTTAAAGGTCTTATAACTATCTATTTCTTTTATGTAACCAGGAAGTTTGTCATATAATTTCGTCCCCATATTTATGACACTTCTCTTATATAAATCACTATTGTGTGATTGGATGTGTATATCCATCTTTCTTCGTGTATTATGAGCATGGATATTTGAATTTAGATTTACACACTGGTGGTGTTCTCCATTATATATAGTGAAACCAAGGTGAGAATATTTAATTCTTTAAATAGCTGTCTGCAAGATGTTTAAGATCTAAACAGTTCATAACACACTAAAATGTACATTTCACCAGAATTTTTTCTCTAGAGGAATATTTTATGCAATGTAAAGCACTGCATTAGAACTAACTGAGAATGAAGTGTCATAAAAAAGTGTCAAATGAGAAACTTATTTTTATTGACAAGCAGTAACAAATACTCTCCTGATAGAACTGAATATGTTGACTAACATTATCAATATCAATAGAGAAATAAAATGATGTTACAATATGCAATGCATTCTAATACTTGTTGTAACCAACACGTCACATATAACACAGCACTGTTCGGTATGAACAATTTATATATGTGCTGAATGAATACTTCAGATCATTTGTATAAAATCAAGCTATTTAACCTAATCTTTCAACCATAGTGCTTATTTTCTACAACCCTGTAAGTGGCATACATGCTACATACAACAGGCTCTTCAGATGTGTGCTCTTATTACTTCCTTGTGGACAGCATGAACTGTTAACACTGTATGTAAAAAATGTGTTGTCTTATGTGTTATCTTTAATAACATCAACTATTATTAGAAATGCCATATCCAATTCCAGCATTTCATTTCATATCAACCTGTGTACCTCAAATGTCAGTGAACTGTGACCCAAACAGGAACTGACCCCCCACTGCTCAGGCTGGAGCCCATCATCATACACAATTGATTAACTCTCCTGCAATATAACGGCTTACCTAACAAACAACTTAACAAAACACTGAATACAGGGTTTACATATTACTTTGTAATCTTACACTTCACAAACGCATGAAGAGATGTAGAAAACAGTCAATTCATGAATTAACCTTTTGACGCCTAATGTCAACTATAGTAGTTGTACCGCACCGCTAACCTCTAAAGTTGCATTTTATATATTTATTCAACAAATATAGGTAATGAATATTTGAAACATGGTATATACTCTCCATTTTTTTTCTCTTCAAAATGCAGTTTGTTTCATAATTTTAACGTATTTGGTTCCTGTATTATTCACATTTTGTATGCAGGATGTGCTAAAATTAAAAAAAATAATTCCGGCGCCAAAAGGTTAATATACAGAATATCCCAGGACTTAAAGTTAATACTGCATAATCTAATTCCAGATGTAATTCTGAGTCAGAAATATTACACACACAGATCCAATTCACAATGTTTATTGGATTGTTATTTGTTGAAGTGTTGGGGATGCATGCAATTATGGACATGCAGCCAATATAGCATCAGTAGTATGTAAGATAGCACACAGTGCAGTGCCATGAGAAGTGTACTGTAAGAAGTAACTATGAAAATGCCGGTTTTCCATGAAGGATAACAATGATACACATTTTGTGAACAGGTTTTGCAATGGTAACACCAATGCTGCTATTAACGAACATCAGCAAAAATATCGTTGATGACAAATCCCTGACTTATGCATGGTCGCTAATGTTCACCAGCACCTGCGGAAAAAGGCTCCTTTCCAAGTGAAAACTGCAGTGCTGAATGTAAAGTATAATGAAATGTGGAGGAGCAGAAATACATTATGGATATAGTAAAGCAAAGTCCATGCACTGGGACATAAAGAATTTCCACCTGCTTCAGTGTTCTGTGAATGACAGTCAAGAGAACATTACATACAGGATTGTATCTGCACCATTATAAGCCCATTCAACATCTGAAGCATGCGGACATACGTAGCTGATTGGAATTTTGTCGTTGTATTAACGTTAACCCACAAATGTTTTGTAACATTTTGTTTACTGATGAGGTCCATTTTAATGACAATGAATTCAACACTACCAGGAATTCCAATATATTGGATCATGATAATCCATGTGGAACAGTCAAAAGTGAATACCAATACTGCTTTTCCCATCAATGTGTGATGTGGCACCATTGGTGAATCACTGGACCATATATCTTCCCACAAAGTCTAATAGGTGACATTTATGCTAAATTACTGCAACATATACTGCCTGCAATCCCTCTTCAAGAAGGTTCCACTATGAACATGACATCAGATGTCCTACCAGTATGATGTACAGTTCACTCATATCAGTCAGACTGTCATGCAGTATCTGAGTCAGCAACTTCCCGGTCATGGTGCTAAGCAGAATTGGCCACAATGGTCAATGTACATGACTCTGTTGGGTTAACATGTATGGGGATACATGAACACTGTGATGTATGCACGGTGACTTTCCAGTGAAGCAAGACACATGAAGTAAACTTCACTGCTTCATATGGTTAAACATTTCCAGTCCAAATGGTTCAGAAAATGTATCCAAACAGATGGAGGCCACATTGAACTACTAATCAATCAATAAATAATGTACTTCTTTCTTCTACTTTATTCAATTTATTGTACACATTCACAGCTCTGTAATTTTGCAAAGAGGATCCATGTACATGAGATTTCTGACTTAGAATTACAACTGAAATTAGATCCTCCTGTATTGATCTTAAGTCCAGTGACATTCTGTATAAGATGATATGATTGGCAAAAGAGTTCTGATTTGTACCAAATTACGGTGATAAGAACTGTAGATGGGAACTGGTATTATATACATTAAGAATGAGTGAAAATAACAGCATTAAAAAAATAACATTACAGAAATGAATTATGTAAATGTTGTATGTATATGGATGCTAATATCCCACAGCTCAGTGACCATGCCCATTTGGGGTACAGATTGAACTAGATACTAATGTCATGTCTGTAAAGGCATACGGCAATGCATACCTATAAAACGGCCCTCATTATGTATTTCTAGCTGCCATATACCAAACGGTTTCTCTCCCCAAGTATGGACGGACATAAAAGGCCAGGCCTGGAAGCCAGACCGTGAGACATCATGAGGACGACGAGCTAACAGGGTGGCACGGGTTCCAGCTGGGGATGTTAGATGGATTTGAAGATCACCTCTTCTGGCTGATGCAAGACTCACTTTAGCCTACAAGATAAAATCAAATTATTTTTACTCTTTACAAAACTGCCAATATTGCCTTTAAACTAACAAGGCATTTGCATCTGTTGCAGAAAAGTATATTTGTGGCTAAGCTGGAAGATAATCTACAATATTAGATTTATACCAGGTGTACTGATTATAGCCTCTGGGTACTCCCACCTCAGAAAAGAAGTAAATTACTCTTACCGTGTAGACAGTGATGAAATCTAACAACTGTAACAGGATAAACTGTAAAATAATTGCAAATTACACTAATGCTTGATATAAGTAACAAAAAGGAGAATATACTTGATACATTTTTAGAGTTGCAAACATACCTAGCTCTGACATGCAAATCAGTTTCATTATTACTGAATAAGAAGTATAATGAAAAGTATACATCACACACTGTATCTTCTGGATTACAACACACTTATTTCTATGCCCCCCCCCCCAGGAAATACTGTATAAAATATGCCTGTATCTTACAGTAAACACCTTCAATGCAACTCAGATTCTGGTGTTTGCTGGAGGGAAGAAACTGTGCAATTTCTGAAGAAATGTGGTATTAGTAAAGCACTGAATGGAGCAGTAATGCACTGAATGGAGCTGAAGATAACGTACTGTTAGAAAGAAAAGGAAAGTTCAGAGTTAATTACAAATGTGGTTACAGTACTGCAGATTTTAGAGGATTTTATGACACGAGGAAACTCTGCACTGCACTGTCAATTCATTGAAGAAATGTAAATAAAATACACAAAAATCTCACTATCAACTTAGATGCACAATATTTCTATGTATTATACAATGTTCCTATGTATTTTGACCATAAATCTCAGACATCTTCAGGGAGCTACAAGTTTGATCAATGTGTATGTGTACACTGTATATGGCAACTTGTCATTGATGACAAACACAAACTTGCACACACACACATTCACACACAATACACAACCTCACACACACACACACAAACTCACACAATGAAAAAATACAATGAAGACTGCTGCTATATAAATTGACAAGATATTAATAGGTAGATATAATGTTAAAAACTATTTTTAAAACTGGTCTTAAACAGTTATACATATTTAAAGTATTAAAATAATGCTCCATATCCAATAATCTGTGGTGATGGTATTAGTTCATCTGTTTAGATTGTATCAGAAATCCAATGTTGGTATGCACCATCAACGAACGTGCTATACTTTTAATTCTTATGACTTTTTTAGACCATGTTGTTAACAAACAGTGTTCAGCTTTATATCTACCTATTTACATATTGATTATTTATATACTGTCATCACTGTATTTTTATTATTTTAAGTATATGTATATATGCTGTAAATTATCTATGACAAGTTGCCTTATATGTTGTACATGTCAATCAAACTTGTTTCTCCCCAAAGATGGCCAAGACTGATGGCTGCAACATGTAGCAGCATTGTATAATAAACATAAATATTGTGAAACTAGTTGGTGATGAAATTTGTGTTAAATGGATTGTTGCATGGAAGATGTACAACATCAAAGATAGGTAAATAAAATATTTTCTACTTAAAATTACCTTCTACACTCTTGGCACATATTGTATTCCAGAATATACGGTTCATGTATAAGCTCCAGGCTTTCATGATGAGCACTGTTCCCTACTCACAGTCAGATCCCTGACATTTACCGTTTGAACATATAGTTGGTTCTGAACTGGTTTTCTGTCCTTTTCGAACAATGTCCAGTGCCTAATGACAGTATAACTACCAATCCCAACCAAGAGATATGTAGGAGCTGGATAGCTACCAGGAAACAGAAAACAATATGTAATGTTAACAAGTAGCTAAAGAGAACAATTCATTTTCTGTTGTGGAGGAGGTGGAGGGGTGCAAAATGATTTCTAAAAAAGTGGAATCCATTTCTTATACGTCCTTCCTTGGTTTTATCTTCAACCATGAACTTCTCTCTGCTCCTCTAGTAATTCTGCATCTTAGTATACACCCATTTCTCAAAACATTACCACATATATGCTGAAGTAATGTGTTATGTTTCAAGTTGTGGGAAAGGGACAGATTATACACAAAAAGCGGGGAAAGAGGGGAGAAAATTGGCTTTAGTTCATACCGTAATGTGGTCAACACTTTTACACAGAGTGACCAAGGAAAGCCAAAAAAACCAGTCACAGGCAGTAATCCTAGTTGAGACTTAAACCACTTGTTATTCATACACAGGAGGCCATGACCCAACATCATGCTGTTTGACCACAAAAGAAGGAGAAGAAAGTTTGCACACATAAAGCAGGCGTGGTTTAAGTACAAAAGAAAACCAGGCTTCATTTATTAATTTTATGTTCAAACATACGTTACATTTTACAAACAGATGCTCACCTGAACATGTTCAAGGACGTTAACACCAGCACATTCCTTCACATGCAGCTGAAGAGTTACATGACTCTTTGCTGGTATAAGTCTGCAATCATTACATGTATTAGTATTAACAGCATTCTTACTGAAAGAAAAAAGTGTTTCATACGACAAAAATACCTCAAATTAACACACAGAAGCTACTTCTAGCTGAGGTGAATTACTGTTCAGATAAATTATAAAGTGATCACAAAGCAAGAATTTCACACTTACACATTTTCTAGACTGGTTATTCAGTACAGGCCCATCATGGAACTCAGCATGCTACTGATAACACCTGACATTTTGTTCTGTCAAGTGTGTCAACCATTAATGTGACCATCAATGGAATGATACTAAGCCTACAAGTGAAATTTCCAGAAGGTTTTACATTTGTCTGTAATGGTAAATTTAACACCATGCTGTAAAATTATGAGACATTTGATTTTTGTCAAAAAACAATTTTGTAATTATCTGTGATTTATATCACATTTTCTGATATATGATTTTATTTGAGGGTTATTGCTATATTCAGATATGTATCTTAAGTGACTTTAAAGATAGTAACACTTGATTTGTTTAAATTCAGATTCCTTAAAAATTGACAAAATTGCTCTTTTCACTTATTATTATTCTACTTTATGTCCCACAGACACAAAATTAAGAAACATTCAATACATTCAAAATTTCAATATGGCAAGTATCTATATATTATTTATTTAGCCAGCTTTCTGCTTATTCATTTCTTTAGTTCAACCACATGATTTTCATCTGAGGAACAGTATGGATATCCATAAAAATGTCATACTTTTGGGTGTCAAATATGATTTGATGTGCCTTTAATATTGTTGCTTAGCTGCTTTATTCAGTTAAACCTGTCAATTTCAGACCAGATTTCTTTTGAACAAAATTATAAATAATTTATATATTACTTTTGCCAAAAACTAATGAGTAATAATCTTACTCTCTTAACCACTTTAATAGAAAATAAACTTTACCTGAAAAAAAAGTGCTTTTAAGATTAAAAACTGTTTTGAGATTTCAAATGACCTTTGTGCAATAAAAGGTCGCTCCACACTGGTTTAGATGGATTAGATAGTGTGTTATACACTTTTCTTTCCATGCCTTCTGGTAGCATGAACTAAACTAAAACTTACTTGTCTGCGTGTGGTGCAGAAACTTCACATTTATGCTGCTCTGGTACAGTCTTCCAATTTCGAGCCAGCTTCACCATTGCATAAGCATCCATAAGACCATAACCAAATGCATGGCTCACTGAAACCACAGAAGAAGAAGAAGAAGAAGAAGAAGAAGAAGAAGAAGAAGAAGAAGAAGAAGAAGAAGAAGAAGAAGAAAAAATTAGCTCAACAGCTAGCAATACTATAATAGTTCAATATGAGTTGTCATGAATAAATTTTCCTGAACAGTTCGGTACATTGCAGAGACATAGGACATGCCTATTTAAACCCCTCTTTTGTAAATAACTTCACACAATATGCCTCACTTTTACACACAAAGCTCTACTGATAAGTAGAGAAACAAGGACATGA
>Ga0131853_10021859_pt1 | contig 11596 bp, 7 predicted proteins | sample TergutLab28metaG_FD_92764 | JGI IMG/M metagenome (GOLD analysis project Ga0131853, IMG submission 92764) | Labiotermes labralis P1 segment gut microbial communities from Petit-Saut dam, French Guiana - Lab288 P1 (version 2) (version 2) | ecosystem: Host-associated > Arthropoda: Insects >...
GTGTGTATGTGTGGGTTTTGTAATGTGTGGGTGTGTGTATGTGTGGGTTTTGTAATGTGTGGGTGTTGTGGTAATATGTGTGGGATTTTGTAATGTGTGGGTGTGTGTATGTGTGGGTTTTGTAATGTGTTGGTGTGTGTATGTGTGGGTTTTTTAATGTGTGTGTGTGTGTGTGTGTTGGGGGGGGGGCTTGTAATGTGTATGAAAGTGTGGATGTGTGGGTGTTTTGGTGACGTGTACTTTTATTTACTGTGTTTTGTATTGTTTGTACTGTGCTTTTGTATTGTTTCGTTTATGTAATTTATTCTTATTTGTTTTGTCTGTACTAGTGTAAGGACTACTGCCACCGAGTGACAACTGAATTGTAGTTAGTAATAGTAATAATAATAATAAATAAAACCCTCGTGCAATTTCCTTCCCCCCCACTCCCTCCCCCCCGCCAGTCAACTACACCTCATAACAAATAATAAAGTTTCAGTTTTGCTTGAAACGAATTTCTTGCTGTAAGCTGCGAATCACCCATCGTGGGTCTGTGTGAAATTTGTGTCTTTAAAAGTGTCTATCAGTGGGGTTGTTTGGAGTCGACTACACTCGTGTTGTCGAGGCTTATAAAAGAGGATCGTAAAATCACGTGCGTTCAATAAAACCGACTCCACCCCCCCGCCGCCGCCAACATAAAACTTTCAAGTGGAGATGTGGCCGGATCAGATTCCGACATCAAAAAGATTTGTAGGGTAATAGAAGGAAGACGTACAGGAAGATTTTATGTGAAGTATAGTAATGAGAAATACAATAAGTTATACCGTAGTATTGAAATGGTGTAACAGAAATGTTTTGTAGATTTGTGACATGAGGAGACGCCTAGGAGGGATATAGAAGCATTGTGAGAAATATGGAGGGAAACAGACGAAGAATTGTGTTGAGAGCAACAGAAATAAATGGAAAAAAAAAGAGTAGAAAAACCGAAGGAGAATTATAAGAAGTGGGATAGTAGAGGAAGACAGAAATATGGACAGTTGAGTAATAGCAGAAGATAGGGAAGTGGAAGTGAAAGAATCGTAGAAGACAAATTAATTGGTCACGAAAGATGGGAGGTGGTAAGAGGTGGCGCGGTTGGTTGAGGCACTGCGCTACAATTCGGAAGGTCGCGGGTTCGATTCGTGATATTATTGGAATATATCGTTGGTATAATCATTGCAACCACAATATGGCCCTGAAGTCGATTCAGCCTCTAAAAGAAAAGAGTACCAGGGATTTTCACTTTACTATAGTATTAAAATTGACAATATTGCGCGGTGATAAAAAATGAAAGTACCAGGGATATTTTCTGGGGGTTAAAGACGGCAGTTACGTAGGCTGACATCCTTACCGCCTTCATGTGCCGAATGTCTTGAAATCTGGGAACCTCAACCTCCTGGAATCCTCTGGGTCTGTCCGGGCCTGTAATGGGATTGCTTTACCTTTTTTGTCACGAAAAATTGGAGAGAATTGAGAAGGAAGATGCAGAAAACCGAAGGCGTATGATTTTGTTCTTAGCCGCAGTTCTTTCGCTTTAGTGCCCACGCTGAGCCCCCACATTCTGTTGCCACTAAGCACAAAGAACAATATTACCTTGCCTGCAGCCTTGACTTCTATCTTATCATCCTAGAATTTTTTAAATTGCAAGCGGTTAAACCGGACGTCATTGCTTCTCTCGACGCATGCTAATTTCATAATAAGCTTACGTTATTATTGACCCAGAACTGAACTTAGTCCACGTAACCTGAGGACTTTATTGACAATGGTCGTCATGACAGCAGCGAATCATTGCGTAGGTCTTTGGCACTAGAGATATTTATATTATGGTTTTATTCAGTGGCGGCTGGTTGTCAAACCAATTTGATATCACTGGGGGGGGGTGAGGTCATTCGAATGATAACGTTTAATTAAAGTGTGTCTGCATGCAGTGGCGGCTGGTTATCAAAGAAAGGAGGTAATGTGCTGCTAGATTTATCGCAGGTATTTTTATGTGATTTGGAGTGGTCTTCAGTGGCGGCTGGTTGTCAAGCTAATTTGATATCACTGGGGGGGTCATTCGAATGATAACGTTTAATTAAAGTGTGGCTGCATGCAGTGGCGGCTGGTTATCAAAGAAAGGAGGTAATATACTGCTAGATTTATCACAGGTGTTTTTATGTGATTTGGAGTGGCCTTCAGTGGCTGCTGGTTGTCAAGCTAATTTGATATCACTGGGGGATCATTCAAATGATAACGTTTAATTAAAGTGTGGCTGCATGCAGTGGCGGGTGGTTGTCAAAGAAAGGAGGTAATGCACTGCTAGATTTATCACAGGTATTTTTATATGATTTGGAATGGGCTTCAGTGGCGGCTGGTTTTCACAGTATACTGGGTAGATAGGAGTTACGGTGAGTGTTTCAGTTATTGTACTGTTCAGTGGTGACTGGTTACGTAAACACGGTGGGGATAACAAAATAGAAATATTTTGGGGATTCCTGACTATGTAATTACCAATGTGACTGACGTCATGCTAATTGAAACCTAAGATAAATACCGTTGTCAAGGCTCAAAAGGAACGCGATCCTAAACCAGCTAACCTAGTAACTATTGTGGTACTGGTACTGGTATTAATTCTTGGTACTGGTATTAATTCTTTTGAAATTTTACAAATTTTGCAAATCATCTCACGTATTACAGCAAAAGGTAAAACACAAGTACAGGACCTGAGGATTCCAGGAGGTTGAGGCTCCCCATATTTAAAGAAAATCGGCCCATGAGGGTGGTAATATTGTCAGCCCTACGTACCAGAAATATTCCTGGTACACAGGACCACAGTGCGCCCGGAAGGCTTTTTATAATGAAAAATTTCAGTAATAACAAAGGGAATCGAACCGACGATCTTCAGGCTTATAGCGCAGTGCCCCAACCAACTGCACCACCGCGGTGCCCCGTTCAGCTCGCTTATTAGAACCTTAAACTTTCACTGAATATGCACTACATGGATATGAACTTGAAAACTATTTGAAAGGAACATTGAAAGGAACATTGAAAGGCACATTGAAGGCACATTTGAAGTATAAACTTTACTTCTAATTTGAAATAAGTTTTTATTCGCAAAGGTCGAGGCTGCAATACCAAACGTAGCATGCTGCTTCATAACGACGGATTTTTTATTTAAATAAATATCACTAGCCACTCTTAGTCACAAATTGAGGGGGGGGGGGTATGGTGTCTCAGACTGTTTTCTCCAAATCTCCTGCAGGATGACGGCGCCAAACTCTTCCCTTCCTCTGCCTAGTGTTGTGTCCAGCTTCAATTTCCTCTTTTCTATTATCAACCAGCCCAAAACGCTTTTTACTAATAAAATTTATTACGTGGATATCAGTGCTATTATGTGTGTTAACAGAAACAGAAGATTTCGAATGATATTTGGAGGGGACTGATCTATGGGATTGCCTTTTACAGCATCAGTATAAGATGCTACCCAAATACAGACGTAGCACGCTGTGGCGCAGACAGTTGAGACACTGCGCCACAAGCCGGAAAGTCGCGGGTTCAATTCCCGATTGTTTAATTGGAATTTTTCATTGACATAATCCTTCCAGCAGCACTGTGGACCTGAGGTTGACTCATCCTCTGACAGAAATGAGTACCAGGAATATTTCCTGGGGGTAAAGGCGGTCGGTGCGTAGGGCTGACAACCTTACCACCTTCATGTGCGGACTGTCTTGAAATTTGGGAGCCTCAAACTCCTGGAACCCTCAGGGCCTGTCCAGGCCTGTAATGAGATTGCTTTATCTGTATGTAATAGAGACCACGGCTGCTACCCCGATGTTGCTCTGAATTTTTCTTTCTTCCACGTGGGGTTGTTTCTGGGTTGTTTCTCACTGGCTGTTACCAAATATTTGCAGTTGACTTAGGGTCATTGTATGGAAAAAATAGACTCTTAGTTGGATAGTAATGAAAGGAGAGGAGCCCTTAACCAAACCGGCGTCTGTGAAGTGAACTTCAGATAGAGTCAGTGTCAGCTCGGGACGCTTCAGCCGCGAGTTTAATCCGATTAAAGGACCCCCGGTCCAGCGGACAGGAACTCGATTAGACCGCATTAAGTGGGCCGCCAACTTCGCGGTTTCCAGGATAAACAGCCCCAACTGGGTGCTCAACAGAACAGTTTCCGACGTTTTACAGCGGGAGGAAGGAAGCTTGATGTGAAATCGAATGCAGAATCTTTATCATGACCATGTTTATGGGTGCAGAAAATTAAAGGGGGCGTTGGAAATTATTTTTTCGGTAACAAGGGGGGGGTGTTAATTGCAGGGACAATATTTGTGTGTTAAGGGAGCTGACGAGAAGTTAGTAGCGACAATTTTTGAGTTAAAATAATGACCCTGTACAAAGTAGGGAAAGAAAATAGTAATATTAGTGGTACTGAAGGAGACACAAAATACATTTTATACTGCCGACAGAAGAGTGAAATGGGGAATTTTTGCAGGATGTTAAAATGTTAATAATTCACTGATGCAACGTTTCACAGTTTATTTATTTCTGTAAGACCATCTGCATGTTTCAGACGGGTTTTTCCGTCCATCATCAGGAGCTCAAAACTGCACATACAGCGTCAGGTATTAGTCAGACCGTTACTGCTACCTGCTGCTAGTCTGCCAGGCTATCAACAGGTATCAGTATTGGTCTGGTAAATACCTGACGCTGTATGTACAGTTTCGAGCTCCTGATGATGGTGATGATGGACGGAAAATCCGTCTGGAACATGTAGAGTGTCTTACAGAAATAAATAAATTGTGAAACGTTGCATCTTGTTGGTTGTACTCTGTGAATTTATTAGCGATGCACGGACCTGTGAATGTTAAATTTTACTGATATTGGCAAAAGAGACGGAATAAAGGTGAAAGACGATTTCTTCCAGCAGCAAGGCTGATATGAATCCAAAACCGCCCCCACAATAATCAAAGAACCGGGGTAACAAAATTATTCAAAGGCATTACATGCAGTTAATGAGAGGACGCAACTCCATCATTACTCTGTCAAGGCCGACAAAAATAGCCCAGAGGATATTATCAGGAACTGGCGTCGCTAAGCGTCTACCGTGACTTACCGCATTCAAACTGCTCTTTCGCAACACACAGGGTGTTATAACTATAATTTTATAATAACGTCCTATGATTACTGTTCAGCTTTCTGGTAATTATCTTGGCTTATACGTTACCTTCAAATACAAGAGAATTTTAATAACATCATCAATAATTCCTACATGTTTCTGTCCTTAAGTTCCATACCCCAGGTACTAAAATACGAGGGAGAATCAAATGAAAACTTTAAAAGTGCGATAAAAATTTGAAAATCGGCTCGATTGCCTTTTAAGTTCACAACAGTGATACTGATGGTTTGAAGAGTGGCCGACAGGTGGCAGTGCGATGCAGGAATGCAACACGACGGCGCAGTAGTAGTTTAAAAATGGCGGCCCACTTGCAACATGCACCAAAGAAGAAAAGCGTTCTGCCATCCGTTTTTTTAAGTAGTCAATAGGAGAAACCCATAGAAATTCATGGACGAATGAAAGTTCAGTATGGTGATGCATGTCTGTCACTACAGCAAGTGTACGAGTGGACTAGGAAGTTCATGAACGGCGTTAGTTCTGAAACAGACTCTCCTCGACCCGGTCAGGCACACCGAGTGGTGACACCAGAGGACATTGCAGCAGTTGAAGCCATCGTGAAGGAAAATGGCAGGGTAACAGTGAATGAAATAACACGAAATGGAGACTAAATAGAAAAATGCAGTCATTGTGTACCTTTTGTGTTCAGTAAATTACGAGATAAAAATATTGAAGATTTTCATTTGACTCACCCCCGTATAAAAATATTTAGGTTTTCATTTGGCTCACACTCGTATAAAAATATTTAAGATTTTCATTTGAATCACCCTCGTACAAAAATATTTAAGGTTTTCATTTGACTCACCCTCGTATAAAATTATTTAAGGTCTTCATTTGGCTCACCCTCGTATAAAAATATTTAAGGTTTTCATTTGACTCACCCTCGTACAAAAATATTTAAGGTCTTCATTTGACTGACCCTCGTATAAAATATTTAAGATTTTCATTTGGCTCACCATCGTATAAAATATTTAAGGTTTTCATTTGATTCACCCTCGTATAAAAATTAAAGTTTTCATTTGACTCACCATCGTATAAAATTATTTAATGTTTCCACTAGGCTCACCTTCATATAAAAATATTTTAAGTTTTCATTTGACTCACCATCGTATAAAATATTTAAGTTTTTCATTTGGCTCACCATCGTATAAAATATTTAAGGTTTTCGTTTGACTCGCCCTCGTATAAAAATATTTAAGGTTTTCATTTGACTCGCCCTCGTATAAAAATATTTAAGGTTTTCATTTGACTCGCCCTCGTATAAAGTATTTAATTTGTTCATTTGACTCACCCTCGTATAAAAATATCTAAGATTTTTATTTGACTCACTCTAGTATAAAAATATCTAAGGTTTTTATTTGACTCACTCTAGTATAAAAATATTTAAGATTTTCATTTGACTCACCCTCGTATAAAAATATCTAAGGTTTTTATTTGACTCACTTTAGTATAAAAATATTTAAGATTTTCATTTGACTCACCCTCGTATAAAAATATTTATGTTCTTCATTTGACTCACCCTCGTACGTTATCTAAAACGTAACCAAATATGCGTGCACATCTTCCGAAATTCGTGAAATCTCACAAATTTTTGCAAATTTTCAACAAAGTCACGGTAGTAGTCAAGTCTATACGCCATCTGTCTGTCACGTATATTTGTTCGTTATTACGTATTTTTCGCGTCGTTCCTGAAACTTTTTTTTTTAATTTTGTTGACTAGTTCTTCTTATTTGTTAGAATATTCAGTTGCCTGCCGTATTTTTTTTTGGCGACATTGAATTTGCTTGAAACCCACAAATATATATTTTCTTTGTTACGCCGTGCATGTTTTTGAGTTACTCAATTATTACATCAACCACTGCACATATATAAAATTTATAAAATTTATATATTAAAACATTAAAAACGCTCCGACATGTTTCGGTCCTAAGACCTTCATCAGGGAGCTATATCGTCATTGCTAAATTCACTATAAAAAGTCACATTTATTTCGCTGTACGGCATGCTGCCACAATACCCAACTGGTACAGCGAAATTAATGTGACTCTTTGTAGTGTGACTTTAGCAAGGACGATATGGCTCCCTGATGATGGTCCTAGGACCGAAACATTTCGGAGCGTTTTTAATGTTTTAATGTGTAAATTTTATATATGTGCAGTAGTTGGTATAATAATTGAGTAACCAATAAATATGTATTTAATCTATAGTAAATGTTAACGTTATTTTAATAGGCCATTAAATGTCTTCTGTTATTAAATTTGTTGGAAACGAAATGTAATTGAAAAATATTGGGTCATTTGAACACCCTGTAGCTTCAGTTTAATTATAGGGTGCGTCTTTTCACTTGTGGCTTCTTAAGAGACAGGAAATACGTAATTTCTTCGGCTAATAATAATAGTAAAATAATAATAAAAGCTTATTTAAGTTCAACTTTTAGGTTCTTGTGACCGTGCATCATGGAACGCATGGTGGAGAGAGGTAAACCAACAAGATGCCACTAATCAGATGTTTATTATCAAACTTCTATCTCAACATGTTTCGGGCATCATTATGCCCGTCATCAGGAGAACAAGACCATGTATTCCCGCATATGGTGTTCTACACTGGTCGTGCTGACTGTGGTTGTGTGGAGCTGGGTCGTAAGCTGTGTGCACAGTGTGAAGGTTACAGCTCCACGCAACCACAACCAGCACAACCAGTGCAGAACACCATATGCAGTAATACACGGTCTTGTTCTCCTGATGATGGGCATAATGATGCCCGAAACATGTTGAGATAAAGTTTGATAATAAACATCGGAGAAGTGGCACCTTGTTGGTTTATCTATCTTCACCCTTGAGTCCAACTCTTGCAGTTTGTGAGACTACCTACCGACGAACACCAGGATGACACCGTGGTAGTCTTTACCATTTGATATTTATTACAGATATTTACATTATTTTAGTTTTGCTAAAATATTTATACGTGAGCTTGCTAAATGTCTGCCTAAATTTCTTAACTGATATTTATAAATGCATATCAATATTTTACCAGTTCCAATGGCCGCGCCGTCTAATGCCTAGGCCTGCTGCTGATCGCTTGCTAGGATTGTGGCCTCGAATCCCACCGGGGTCTTAGATGTATATCTGTTGTGTGTTGTGGTTTGTCCGGTAGATATTTCTGCGACGGGCTGATCACTCGTCCAGAGGATTCCTACCGAACGTAGTACGTCGTTGTGTGTGATCTAGAAACCTAATGGTCCTCGTTGGGCCACAACACCACAAGAAAAAATTCTTAATATTTTGCTGTAGGCTACCCCTCTACTCATGTTTTACGGTTCTCCATTTTAAAAATTCCACTCTACACTTTCTAGTTTCTAAACAATGCAGCAAAACGTGTTTCATGTTCTCGTCACCCGATCAGAATGGACATCTGCCCTTGTCTCGGCTTCATCTTATTCCTTTTTAACCTCCATACCCCACAAACAAGCACGTTATACCACCTCCTTCTTTCCTTGAACAACATTCAACATATGATCTTTATGTTTCCTCCGTGAAGAACTTCAGTACATCGTTAAATAACACGATAAACACGAACAGCAGAATATTAGAGTAGCACCTAAAAATAAGTCGTGATTTCTCCCATTCACACCTTTTGATCTCCTCTTAGCATTTACCTTTAATCATTATGTAAGTCGTCATGTTCTTAAGCAACCGATAAGAATGAAATGGGCGGGGTATGCAGCACGTAGGCGAGGAGAGGTGTATACAGGGTTTTGATTGGGAGACTAGAGAGAAAGAGACAACTTGGAAGACTCAGGTTTAGATTGGAGGATAATATTAAGATGGATCTTCAGGCAGTGGGATTTGGGGGCATGGACTCTATTGATCTGGCTAAGGATAGGGATAGGTGGCAGGCACTTGTAAGTGCGGTAATAAACCTTCGGGTTCCATAAAATACGGGGAATTTCTTGACTAGTTGAAAGCCAGTTAGCTTCTGAAGAAGGATTCTGCTCGATGGGGTAAGTAAGTAAGTGAGTTATTAACCTTTTAAGCCTAAGAGTTTTTATATGTACCACCAGGTTTAACACCCAGAAAGTCTTTGTTTTGCTCACAACGTATTTACGTGTTTTTTAAATGGATTTCAGAAAAAAAAATCAGGAATTATTTCTCAATACAGTACTAACTTATCGGTTTGTATAACCGACGAAGAGTGTTTACTGCGCGTTACGGTCTGGGAATTTTAACTGCCACAAATCCAGTTCGTCTGTTAACCCTTACCCTGCCAACGTGGAGAATATGGTGAGCTCCTAATAATGCCAGCAAATCGCAGATGGGATTTAACTCGGTGTTTAAAGGGTTAGAGGTTCAGTAATTTTCTAATCATATCTGCCAAAATGTACACACTCCATATAGAACAATTTAGTCACTGTATACTTTGACCTAATATAATTATGACAGATTGGACAGCTCTTGATTACAAAGAGATTAGTGAAAGGAATTTGTTTAATTGTGTTACCCTCGGTACCCACCATCAAATATTGTGCCTTGTAACTACGGACAAGCACCATTCACAGAAGACCGTTGATAGAACACGGCGCATTATGGACACATGTGAAATGTATTCAAGTGTCAATCAATTACGGTGTGGAATGCTGTTAATCCTGTACAGCCATCGACAGTAATGTGCTGCAGTATGTGCTGCTGACAGAGCACTCTCCGTACTTTAGCTGCTCTCTGTGTGACTCAGACCACCAGTGTACTCTTCATGTTACGTGCACCGAATTGATTATGTACGACAGTATACAGAGTTAGTTAATAGATGGGGTTTATGGCGTTAATTGTTAAGATAGTTATGTGAGATTTAAATCTGCAGGGATGTAGATAAAGCGGTCGTGGTCTATTGATGTTTTGCTGGCCGTGCATCTCAGTATAATCTTAGTAATTAACCTTTTGACGCCTAACGTCAACTATAGTGGTCGTACCGCACCGCTAACCTCTAAAGTTGCATTTTATGTATTTATTCAACAAATATAGGTACTGAATATTTTAAACATGGTATATACTCTCCTTTTTTTTTCTCTTCAAAATGCAGTTTCTTTCATAATTCTAATGTATTTGGTTCCTGCATTATTCACATTTTATATACAGGATGTGCTAGAATTAAGAAAAAAATTCCGGCGCCAAAAGGTTAACCATATTGATTCACAAATTCTTGTTTTATAATAATTTTATTATATGCCTCTACATGTTTCGAGCACTATGTGCTCATCATCAAGATGTCAAAATGTATTATACGGCATCTGGTATCATCACACACTGTAGGTGGCCGTCCGGTGCACAGGTTGAGAGAGGACTGTGCACCGGACGGCCACCTACAGAGTGTGACGATACCAGATGCTGTATAATACAATTTTGACCTCCTGATGATGAGCACAACTGTGCTTGAAACATGTAGAGGCATGTAATAAACTTATCATAAAACAAGATTTTGTGCATTAAGTTGGTTAATTACTAAGAACAGTCGTGGTCTATTTCAGTGCACGGTGTCAGAATTTCGCTGGACGGATGTAAGAATTAAGGGAAATTCTTGACTAAGATTGTCTGTGTCGCTGGAAAGAAATGGAAGACATGGTGGATGGACTAAGTAACTAGTTACTTAACCAAGTCTATGGGACAAAGCCTTTGGGAAGCCCATAGTTTATCCGGTAGCCAATAAATTCTTGTGGTTTTATAATAATCGTAGGTCCTTTAACATTTTCACAGGATCCTGTCGTTTGTCCGTATACTGAGCCAGATTAATCCAATCCGCTGCCTCCCATCATGTAGCTTTAACACCTCTTTAATATTATCATTTAAAGTAGTCCTAAGTCTTGTAAGTTGTCTCATTCCTTCAAGTTTCCTCATCAGATCTCTGTATGCATTTCTCTTCACAACTATACCTGCTACATATCCTGCTTAGCTCGTCCCCCTTACTTGAAAGCCTGGCTGTCTGTAAAATAGATTTTTTTGTGTTTCATGAAATGTGAATTTTTGTGACGTTAATTAAGGGTCCTTTGGCAGGCGCAAATTTCATAGGATTCGTCACGACCCCTAGCGTGACAGTGCTTCTTTTAGGATCTGTCCACGTACTTGTAGCACTGACCAGATGGATGGACATTTGATGGGGACGAACACTGTACGGAGCGTGAGGTGCCTTACGGCCATCGCTATGTCGTATTATAATCCAAAACTTTGGTAACAAAAGGGGGCTGCCAAGCTACAGCCCCCATTCCAAAACAGAATTTAAAAACACAGATTTTTGACACGATGCGACAGGCCACCACGACACAGGTTTTTCTTGGTTTCCCTGTGTCTATAAGCAAATGCTGAGATGGTTCCCAACATTCCAAGTTGCCACTACATGCTTCTCATGTAGCCCTCCCGACTTAAATCTAGTAGTAACCAA
>Ga0131853_10021860_pt1 | contig 11596 bp, 7 predicted proteins | sample TergutLab28metaG_FD_92764 | JGI IMG/M metagenome (GOLD analysis project Ga0131853, IMG submission 92764) | Labiotermes labralis P1 segment gut microbial communities from Petit-Saut dam, French Guiana - Lab288 P1 (version 2) (version 2) | ecosystem: Host-associated > Arthropoda: Insects >...
AACACACATGGAACCAAGAACAATATGACCAATGTGGTAATTCAACAGAATAGTTGCAAGCTCCTGATGATGGATATATTAATGTCCGAAACATGTTGAGCACATAAGAAGTGAAATAAAATAACAAGTGACATCAAGTTGGTCTTTTATTCTTCAACTATCAACAAAGATGCATGGTCCAATAAACATAAGATGTTAACGATGTTCTCTGTTTAATTGAAGACACACATAACCACCATCAATGTGAATTTTCCGTAATTGAATTGTAACATTTTACTACCAAGAACTTTTACATTATGAATTTTAAATACTTCATCATAATTCAGTTAAGTTGTGTTGTCACAAGTGAAACCATTCTCAGGGTCCCTCCCACCAGACTGAATGAGGGAAAGAGTGTGTTTTATATTTGATAATGATATAATAATAAAACAATATTTTGTAGTGGGTGCTTTGTAATTGTAATTGTAATTTATTTGCGTTCTATAAATCCAAATTAGGATACAATCCTGTGGATATAGACATTGTCACTTACACACTAATATAATATACATAGAGTTGGAATTATCTTAGCTGTAAATAAAGTACAATATTAAGGTACTTGAAACTAATTGTTCATTTAAATTTCAGTGGAATGTCTCCGATAATTAAAATATTCCTGATTATTATAAAAGGAATTTGCAAGTAAAAACCTCTTTAAAACATTCCGAAATGGTAATATATCATTGGCTAAGTCTTTGATTTCATGAGGAAGGTTGTTAAAAATTTTAATTGCCGAGTAGTACACTCCCTTTTGAAACTTTAAGTTAGCTGTTGGTGGATGTAAGTTGGTTTTAAATCTTGTGTGAATACTGTGGATCTGATTGTTTGTATAAAATAAATGCTTGTGAACATTGTGATGAATCTCCAAGTTCCATCAGAGAATGGGACAAAGAAGCTCATTGGTTTCAACTATTAGCACCTCAAGAAGGCATCTACTCTGTGTTGTAGGTGATTTCTCCATGTTATATGGAAGACTGAATTATTAAAGTAAAATAAATTCCATTTCAGAGTGCAGGTATTGATTGTGAACGTTGTCCATTTTCTCTTATGGTACTATATTTTAATTTATATAAAATGTTTCTTTCTTAATGTGAATTTGTTTGGTTGGCTTCTCTACAGGATATGGTTTCAGTACTGAATACTCAAATTATCAGCAAAACCCATATTATAATCCCAGATCAGGAATTAGATCCAATGGAAACCAAGATAAAAATAACCAAAGGAAAAATGATAATGGCAGTAACAGCAATAATAAGAACAATAACACAGATTCTGCTCTTGAATCACAAGACAGTTCCCCAATCGAGCAACTTGATGCGGTAAGTACTGAGCTCTTTTCTCTGTGTTACATACAGATACTGGCATATTAAATGAGCAATGCTTCAATGGGGGGTATTTTCTGAAGTTTACATTCAGTTTGTTTAAGCAAGATTCAGCATAATATGTCCTAAGTTTAAGCCCAATGCTAACTATATTTACCACCTGCTGTATCAGTGAAAGCCCCTATATTTTGCACATATAGTGTATTTGTGTGTTTTATGTGATACTCAGAACAAAAAACAATTATTTCCCTAAACAACATTCAATTTTTGGTCTTTGCAGCAGATGTGGACTACACATAAGATCATTGTGAGATACAGACTGACTTTTTTTGTAGTTACAATGAATATCAATTTTCATAGTGTTGTAAAGACCATGCCGAATGTTGCTGGAGAAAGTGGGTGGCCTGATTCAGGGAAGAGCATCATCTGCTCTCTAGTATAATCATAATTTTCAAAGTAAGGTTTTCTGGATTTTTACACCCTGGTGTATTATGGGTATGTTCTAACGTTATGAAGGAACATGCTGCCAGTCTCTTTCCAGGTTATTCAAATTGGTTCAGTTAACCAATTGGTAGAGTAAAATGCAGGAATAAAGGTCATTAAGTAAGATTCTCCTGCAACTATCAACACCATATATAAACATGTTCTTCAGCCACATAACTCTGAATGGCAGTAAACCAACCGCAATTATGTGATTTTCTGTGTTGATACAGCACATCTTTAGCCACCTGCCTTAATTCCTGTATTTCAGTGTACAGTATGGCAGCCTCTCAGACCATCCTTTTAATGATACCCACCATAACAACTTGATGACTTTACTCTTCATTTTATTTTATTTTTCAGTGCATCATACACTGTATCTTCCAAGGAATGCATATGGTAAGATAAGTTTACACTTGCAAAATGTATTAACTTCCCAGTGTCAAATAAGGTATATTCTGCATGGTAGATTTTCCCATGCATGCCATTTCCTAAATATTGCTCTACTTGCCCCTCTGTAGGAAATACAACATATTACACATTCTCCCATTCATTGACACTGCTCTTATTTTAGTTTTTGTGAATGATATGAGTCAGAAGAAAAGCAGGTTGAAGTTTGGAATTTTGACTGATAAAATTAAAGGACTGAGAAATTTTGGTAAATATTTGTAATAGAGGAAGCATGAAATTTTCAAAGGCCCGATTGCTATAAAATATAATTATGGATTGTGTTCTAATATTTATTGCACTTACACAGTTAGATGACTCAGCACTTCCAGACAAGTCGCTGGTGACAAAGGTAATGACAAAGAGAATTCGTGACCCAAAACTGAAAGACTTTATTGAAGAATCCATTGAAGACTGTTTTGAGTTATTAGAGACAGGTGAGTAAATGAACACTCAAAATGTTCGAAATTTTCATGTACAGTACTTCTAACTAATCTGTATGAGAGCTATAAATAAATAAAGTCCAACAAAGGAATTTTAATGTGATTTTATGTTTCAGACAACAAAAGAAACAACTGTGAATATTCTAAGAACTTGGCTTTGTGTCTTGAGGAGACAGGCAGAAGGGTAAGAGACCCAAGCCATTATTTTGGATATTCTATTGATATTTGGTTACATCTGAGATAGTTTTATAGTCACTGATTGTTGTAAAGCCATAAGTATTATAGATCACTGCCAGATTTTGAGGACAGGTCAGTATTGCGTAGTGGTATACAGTCATGCATCACTTAACAACAGAGATACGTTCTGAGAAATGCGTTGTTAGGCAATTTTGTTGTTGTGTGAATGTCATAGAGTGTACTTACACAAACCTAGATAGCATAGCCTACTACACACCTAAGCTATAAGGTATAGCCTATTGCTCCTAGGCTACAAACCTGTACAGCATGTTACTGTACTGAATACTGTAGGCAATTATAAAACAATGGTATTATAATATAATATTATAATATTTTATTATATCATAATCTGATGGGACCACTTATATATTCTGTTGATTATGGGACCACTGTCGTACATGCGGTCCATCATTGACCAAAATGTCATTATGTGGCGCATGCCTATAACAGAGGCTATAGGCTGGATGATCCTGGGGAACAATTTCCAGCATGGAAAAGAGAGTCTTCTATTCTCCAAAATGTCCAGACTGACTCTGCAGCCCACTCAGCCTCCTTTTCCACATGCATAGTGATCCTTTCCCAAGGAGTAGAACAGCTGAAATGTTAACTTAACCCCCCACCTCCAGTTAGTACCCAGACTGAGGATAAGGGAAGCTATACCTGTACTCCCCTGTATACTCTCATGGTGTGGACGGGAAAAACTATAACTTTTACCTTCCAGATTCCAAGTAAAATTTCTTATACCTTTGGATATTCTCAAAATTCTACCATTTATCCCAAAATTTCACTGATGAGAATGTATTGTTTACTAATATCATCACTAATTTGTAGGTAATCCTCACCATAAGAATTTTTTAGAACCACACTGCAATGTCAATCAACAACTCTCTTCTCTGAGCTTGGACTTGGAAATATTTAAAAACGTGTTACATGAGCCTTGCATTTCATTTTCCTTGTTTGCTGTTAAAATGCATGTCTGGGCAGTGATAATAAAATGGAATGTTATCGATATGTACGCATGCATTAGGTGACAGAGCATTTCACCCAGTATTTGTGTCATGTAATAGAGTAGCGTTGGTTATTTCTTAATGAACATTGCATTTTTTGTGTCATGTAATCTGATTTGTGGCTGCTTATATCTTAAACCACACAGCAGTTGCAATGGAACAAATTACAGCGGTTTAGTTCATGTTCTGATGTTAAAATGTTATAATTCCATTTACACAGGAGTTGTATTGAATTCTGTAATTCCTCGTTTTCATTAGTTCCAATATAAACTGAGATGTACCTGATTCAAATACAGTTCTACAGTGACTATGATACAGAGAGATATGTTTTAATATATGGTAAATCCATGTTCTTGTGAATGTTTGTTATCTATGGATACCTCTTTACTCTCTTGACAGCTGAAGTCTATGGACTGCTAGGATATGTCTTAAAGACATTTGCATTATAATTTCTCTCAAGGGCAGCCATTGTGATTACTCACCCAGGGAACCAAAATCTTAGCTATACCACTGCAAACAAGTAGTGCTGCGCAGTAAATTCTCTGTCAGATATAATATAATATCTACCTGCCTTCATTAGCTGAAGTTCACAGCAATGTGTTTTGACTCAAGCAGTCTCTTTGAGTTTTATACATGCATTAGATATCACAAATTTTATGTTATACATTGCAAACAAACCGTGTTGTGGAGAACTTCCCCTAATTAAGGCTGTTAACATTTGTTTTATGTTGATGTAGAGTATATATTTTTACTTTGTTGATTGTGAAAATTGTGCCACTACACAAAAATTTCAAATTCCAAATGTGTTGTTATCTTTCCTGTAACAAAATGGAAAAGGTTTCTCTTTCTGTCACAGAACTGTGATGATTGGGAAGAGTCGAATATCCCAAAAGCAAGCAACAACAGAAGAAGCAAGAACCCAAAGAGACCAAATTAATGTGAAGGAAGAGCTGAGACTCTGGAAGTGAATGTTGATGACAGTGTAATGATATTACAATAAATGTTGCATATTCCAATTTACATAAACGTTTAGGTGGTGGCATATAATATATGTTATTGAAAATGTTGTATGTTGCAAAATAATTATGTAATACATAATCATTTATTCACTCAAACTCAGAATGCTTATCTAGCCACAACAATCGTATTATGTCAGACACTTATATGTAATAATAAAGTAACTGATGGCTGAAAGAGGAATATTTTTATGCAGTTATGATATGAAAATGGTTGATACCAGGGGCAGCTTGTCCATAAGAGCTGCAGAGCTGGTAGCCCTGCAAAACATTTGACAAAAATTAAGCTAAATATCTGAATAAAAGTTTCAGTTAGGACTGCCAATGAAAATGTTTATGCAGGTATTTATTTTAATTGTTCTTGAATCTTCTGGGAAGTCTTTGCAGCCGTTACATATAGGCCTTCCACGGCTGACGCTCAAAGGGGTTACTATGACAGTAAAGCTTTATGCTCTCAGTAAAATACTCAACAGTAAATACACAGCTGTCTGTATTAAAAAATTTCTATAATCATTCCTGAATATTAATTTAATAATCACAACTGTAGTAAGCTGACATAGGTTAATAAATAGGAAGGTATTAGTATTCTACAAATAATTACTTAATTAACCTATTTTCACACAGCTTTCAGTGGGCGTGAAACTGTCCACTTGCATGTGTCATCCTCAACAATAATTTTTCAGTCAGTGACTACCTTGAAAGTGTCACACTCCATTCTGTCTTCCATAATTTTATGTCTGCCTAGTAATCGTGTGTGTATTTTCAGTTCATTCTGACTGAGATGTAGTTTTACAAGCAAACTTTATCCACATCCCTTATGACAATGAGAGGACCTCACAGCCATGAGATACAACACTTAGCTCTCTTGCAGAGGGTTCTGAGCTTGAATCCCAGTCAGATCAGTGTGCATCTACTCTTATGCATTTAATGAAGCCTTCTTTCTACTGAAATTAAAAGTGTGAGAACATCAAGATCAAGTCACCCTCTTTAAGCTATTTTGGCTTGTCATTCCCACAGTTGTCCTGTCACTGGCAGTAATAGTGTTTGTCATATAGGTGCCACACAACTCAGAACTGGATTTCATGTCCTTGTGCACATAGAGACCAGAATAGTAAAACAGGCCATATTTAAACATAGTTTACCCTAATTAACATAATGCAGTATGGTAAGACAAGTAGTTTGCATGCAGCAAGTGTCCATGTAATTGAACTTACAACATCTGTAGTTATGTTACAGATTATTTTTTAGTTCATTCATTTTATCCTGCCACTATTTCCAGTCTCTAGAAAAATGTTGATGTACGCGATGTCTTTCACGTTATGACAAAAAATATTGTGTACTTGAAATCCAAATTTCCTGCGAAAAAAAAACCTGATTTCCTAATCGCTACATTTTCTTTAACTATCAGTGTCTTAGCTCATACTAAATGCTGACTGACAGGTATTGCAATAAAAGCAGATGGTATTAACCCTATTATTCACAGTTAACACATTCGTGTAAATTTCAGAAACTGCATATTTAGTCAACTTAGAGTGTTCATGAGTTTTGTACGATTCTGACAATGAGCAGAGATTATTTTGCTAAACAGAAGTTAATTGTCTTTGTAATTGACAGGCCATATACTCCACATCATGGGAATGGAATTTTTATGTGTTATGTACACGTAATTGATGTTTCAAAAGTTCAAACTGTTTTCTTAAATCCTTTCCTAAACTTGACATCTTGCACTGGCTGAAACGACAGGCGACTTTGAGAACACTTGTAAAACATAACCAAACAAAAAGAGACAATCTGCATAAAGAGACTTCAAAGATTTCAACATCATGTGTGAGTGTGTGTGTTAATTTCTTTTCTTTGTCAGAAAATTGAATTATTCTGCTCTCACAATTAGTCTACTGTATCTAATTTTGGCATCATAGTATTTTAAGTGTTTATTTACCCTTATAAAATAGACAAATATGTTAATACAATGCTATACTAAGTAAATCCCATGAGCACCAAATGCACATATAAAAAGTTGTCACAATAGCAATCTACTATGGTATCCATATAGTACCATATCATTTATGAGTTACAAAATGACATTGCATAAGTTGGACTTTCTTTGAAAAGTTTAATTTTGCCATTTTGTATGGGCCCAGAAGCTGACAGCAGCTTTGCCTGTCAGGCCCAACTGAATAGGAAAATAATCCTGTCACCGAAACGTAGTTTGGGCGATTTTTTATTGTTATTTTAACACCAAACAATGGAGATAGCAAATGAATACAATTATCCAAGATGTGATGTACAATAGAATGATCACCAGATTCTGCACCCTGAGCAGAATCATGGCGAACTACTGCTACAAATGGCAACTGTTAACGGTGGTTCAGTTGGTAAGACGACTCGTTAATTAGTCGCTATCACTGATAGATGTCAGCATAGTAGTTTATCGTCAGACAATTTTAGCGTTTCGGTGCCTATTTTAGTGTTGTAGTTGCGGTGAGAGGTTAGGTACGTTCAAGAGTATGAAATGGTTTTATTTATATTTTTCCTTAATGCAAGCCCGCTCCATTATATTTATAAAGTGACCACTGAGCTGTTGGGAGAAAGGTGGGGCACTCAACTTTATTGATAATCTTTCAGCATAGTGTGTAAATGAAAAAGACGATGTTCTGTCGATGAAGTGATTCCTAAATTTCGTGTTTCTAGGCGTGTGCCGACGTAATTACTAGCCGTATAAACATGGGTACAGTGGAAGAACTAGCTGTGGACATATTGCGAGCATGTCAACAAAATGAGCATGTAGAACTGAAGATACTCTTACATCAGGTCTGTAACGTCAAAGATATCATTACGTACAGTGTTACTGCTGTTGGGCTCTGCTGAATGTCTGTTTTTCCTTTTAAGGGAATACGTACCTGGATGGAGAATGAGATTTTTTGTATATAATTCCAGTACCTGACATATCTTGTTCTAACAGTTCTTAGTGTAAAGTGCCTGTCACAAATGTGCTGCTTAGTTAAGAAATATTGTAAATTAAGATAAATGCATACAGTAAATGTTAAATTCACTGAATGGTGACAGTCTTCTTCAAAGGTATTTAGACTTTGGGTGTGTGGTATGATGACTAAAAATAGCTTAGGAAACATATCTTCCTCCTTTCACCACAATTCTTCCCCAATCCGTACAGAATTTCAGTTGAGTATATGTGTGTGTAGTCCATTTGTAGAGTGGTACACAAAAATACAGAATTTTTCTGTACATACATTTTCCTTTTTCTTCCAGCTTGTTGAAGCAGTTAGTACCCCTGGAGACATAACTAGTCTTATTGGCCCTGTGGTGAAACTGCTACCTTCTAACAACATCAATGTGAAGAGAACTGCTTATTCAGTGCTGCCAAGGTACATAAGCCTTCATGACAGTGAACTGTAAATAATGGCCATAAAGTTGTTTGGGTGAGAGAACCTTGCAATACATTTCCCACATGATATGTGCAATCAAATATTTCTCAGAATCTGTATTTTATTTACCATTATTAGTAGTAACAGAAATGTAATGTAAAGGAAGCTGATAAAAAGAAAGTAGTTTTTACTTACCCAAATCTATATTGTCACTGAACTTGAATTTTTGGGGCATATATGAAATTGTTGCCAGAAACAGACTAATTGATATTTATGTCTTCCCTGCATGGGAGGAGAATGATGTTTCACATCCATACATAGTACATGGGTAAAGTTGATTTGTATGGGATGATGGTAAGAGCTTTGGCATTTTGATGAGAGAGAGAGAGAGACCAGTTTTCAAACTAGTAAGAACAAGCATTTCCAGGATTTCTTATTACACTTTGCATTCCTTTTCTTTGAACAGAATTTGTTCATGTCACCCAGATGCAGCTTTACTAGCTGCCAACACCATACTGCAGGACTGCAGAGATCCAAATCCTGCAGTAAAATGTTTGGCAGTATCAATATTGTGTTCCCTTCCACCAATACTACAGGAACATGCCAGCCCTGTACTGAGTGCTGCTCTCAAAGACGGAAATCCTAGGGTCCGACAGACAGCCGTAATAGGATGTGGGAAAGTGTTCAAACATACGCAGGGCTTGCTGTTTGAACAGGGTTTTGTTGATAGGTATGTGGGAAAGTTACATGGCATACTTACTTAGTGAGCTCATAGTTTCAGATGTCCCTTAGGGGCTGAAATACATAGTATTGAATTAGTGTAAGTGTGGAAACTACAGCTTCAAATGGAAATTGTTAAATTTTCTAATTGAATTTTCAAGAGGCATTTATTTGGTATCACAGTATGCTCACTGGAAGTTTTATACATTTATAGTTTATAAAGTGGTCATCATATACAGTAAGTGATTTTGTTCTGTGTTCATTCGCAATTGTAGAGTACAGAATAACATAGTGCAAGAATATTGCAAAAAGTCTGGAACAGTGGCAATCAAAATGTAATTGATGCACACAGCATTTAGAGTTGCAACAGCAAGCCAGACCAGTTTTGGAGTAGTTCCATAATTAGGTGTTCTTTACGAAGAAAGAAGAAAAGGTCTTATGTAGATACCTCTGTCATTCTATTTGTCTGTGACCTAGTATCAGCAACAAAACTGTTTGTTGGATTTTCATGAAATTTTATATAGTAGTTCATTAAGAAAAATTGTCTGGCATGTGTTAGTTTCATGAAAATTGGCTCAGTGACAGTCATACCTGTCCATACTTCCCAAATTTCTTGACCAATTTTTGGTGGAATTTGATATGGTAGGTCCAGGTAATGTTGTTGAGCAATGAGCTTTGTGAAAATTGGTGCAGTGAAAACTGTACTTTACTGGGGGCCATAAATTTAACTTTCTCCATATTTTACAGAATTTTTGTTCAATTCAAATGAAATTTGGCACAAAAGATGTTCATAGTGAGTTATTGAATGACCAGTTGCATGAAAACCAGCAAAAAGAAAAAGCCATACTTTACTTAGGGGCAGAAATGAATTTCTGACTGTGCTTTCCACAATTGTCTGATTTGAGTGAAAGTTACTGTAAAAGATCTGCACATAATGATGCTGAATAGTGTGTCTTTCATGAAAATCAGTGCATGCAAGGCTGTACTTTCCTCATGGGTGCAAATGAAGTTGCATTCACGTGTCACAAAACCACATGATATTTTGAATGTAAAGAATACCTTGGAAAAATTTGCGTACTGTGTCATGGGAATACACCTTTTGTAGTGTTGTTGTATAGACGTATGTTGTTATAGACTTTAATCTATAGAAATGATGAATCAGCTCGTTTGTGGCTTATGTTGTGAACAGTGATACATTTAGTATTTTTTAATTTTCTGGAGATATGAGAATTCTTTATGGCTCATGCACATATATTGTAATCAAAGGTTTTGGAATGAGGCGTGTTTCAGCAAAATTTGTTTTGTGGCTGCTGACAGAGGAACAGAATTAAAGCTGCTCATCTGTACTTTCTTATGAGCCCAGATGTGCAAGAGCTGACAACTTCATTATCACATTGCCAGAAAAGATTTTGTATTACTGGGTGTGCCATCAAACAAATCACCGGTAACTCACAGGAAACTAAGTTTCATAAAAAAGTCTCACAGTTGAACTAGATGTATTTCTAGAAACTTAAATTGAAGAACCTTGTGTTCAGAAATGTTCTAGTTACCTTATAATATCTTGTTGTGCTTGTGTTTGTTTTTTGCAGATTATATGAATGTATAAGGGACCCTGATCCACTGGTTGTGACCAGTAGTCTTCTCACATTGGATACAATACTTGCATCTGAGGGAGGAGTTGTCGTTAGTCGAAACATGGCTTCTTACCTTCTGCGACGACTGGGTGATTTCCCAGATCCACAGCTGGCAACAGTTCTAGAAGTCATTGGCAAATACAAACCATGGGAAGAGGAGGAGTTATTTCAGGAACTAAGTAAGTAGACGTGAATCTGGTCATTACATGTTACTTACCATATATTGAAATGGATTCTCAAATTTTATAGATCTCAACATAAAATTTTATTAGTGGACATGTATCTGTATTCACATATATGGTAGATCTTCAAGGGAAAATTATTAAAGAAACAATGTTTTTTTTTAATTTATTATGAAGGTAATAAGGTAATACTAACAAGACAAGGTACTTAGTTCTTGCACACTGTAAAGCAGAAAAAATGGTCACTCAGTTACTTACAGTGGGTCATCTACAGGTGGCGCAGTTGTATTTCCAGTGCCTAACAAGGAAGTATGCTAGTCTGTTCTTCAGTCCTGGAAAATGCGTAGTGACTCTGGCATTAAAAGTGTGGGGTGTCACTTATCTTTCTTTACAGCATTAAAGGATCATTAAAGTCTTTCTGTATGTACTTATCATGTACCTGAGCTACATTTCCACACTGCTGATCAGAGAAATGCTTTTCGGACTCAATGTCATGGGTGTTAACATAATATCAAGGAGTTATACTGTTCCATGAAAAATTGTGTTTACATTGTTTCCTTTCAAGGAAAAGACAGTGATGTCACCTATGAGCTCCTGACTTCTCCCCCCCCCCCCCCCCCCCCCCCTAACTCTTTTTTTCCTTCTTTTTTACTTTCTCATCAAAAAAACAAAAAAAAAAGTTTATT
>Ga0131853_10021864_pt1 | contig 11594 bp, 8 predicted proteins | sample TergutLab28metaG_FD_92764 | JGI IMG/M metagenome (GOLD analysis project Ga0131853, IMG submission 92764) | Labiotermes labralis P1 segment gut microbial communities from Petit-Saut dam, French Guiana - Lab288 P1 (version 2) (version 2) | ecosystem: Host-associated > Arthropoda: Insects >...
ATATTTTATTTTTTTTACCTAAGCTCCATATGTTGTGTGTTTTGGTTTGAAAAAAAAACAAATCATCTCTTTTTTTTTTTTTTTTTTTTTTTGGGGGGGGGGGGGGGGGGGTACAATAAGGATGACACTCCCTTGCAACCACTTGCAAAAAATTTTGAACCAAAGTTAACAAAACTGTTTGGTGGTCTATTTTGCTGCCACAGTACAACAGACAAAATATTTTGATCAAGCAGGTATAAAAATAATGTTTTGGTCACTTGCATAATTTACTGAACAGTTGGTTCTATTCCCTTTGTCAATACAAGACTTGAACAATGGCAGATGAACTCTCCCATGTTCATCACAAAGTTGTCAACTGCAGGTGATTTACATATATTATTCAATACAAACACACCACAACAGCCTTTACAAACCACAGTTATCAAATTACCTCTCATTCCAGAATACATGTCAGGCTGTTTCAATTTTAGCATCTATAATTCTGTGTTACGGCTGAACATATTCTAGCCTTTTGTGCAGATCATCCAACAAATCTTGTGAAGAGAAGAATTATTCATGTAAAAATTTTTGTAGAATTCATCCTGTTGTGGTACATCATATTAAAAATTGATAAACATGTACCATCGACCACATAACATTTCATTAGTCCCGTTAACAAATAATACATATTTTGGCCATACTGACCATCCTCAGGCAAATTGTAAGACCTCACAAATCAATATACATGCTTTTATTTTGAGTTGCAAATATCATGTATTTAATGCCTGGGAAGGTCAGTATGACCAAAACATGTAGCTTGTGTTGACGGAACTAATAAAATTTGTTGTGGCTGACAGTATATGTTTATTAATTTTTAATATCTATGTAAATTTGGTGGCCTAACCCTTCTACTTTTGTAATAAGACTTTTCACTATAGATGTTCTGGTATATGGTCATCAAACAATGGATGATGTCCTACTGAAGGGGGGAGGAGTAAGGTAAAAGGAAATGGTGGTTATGCTGGTGGCAGCAGCAGTGGCAGTGATGATGGTGTTGGTGGTGGTAGTAGTAGTAGTAGTACTAGTAGTAATACACCACTTTTCAGAACCACATGTTAGTGCTCTTTCTGTGCTATAAACATCAGCCACTAATTTAGCATAAAAAGAATACATCTATATACCAAAGCAGCAACTATGAAACAACTCAAAAGAAACTACAACAAACAGTAATATATGAAGTCACTCCTGTATCCTTCATTACTAAATATATCAACTAGAAGAAGGGAATTACAAATCACCATTTAATTTACCCACTATTACCTTCTCAAACATACCTTGAAAATTTTAAAAGTAAGTAAGTAAGTGTGCATAATATATTTAAAATTAGTAATAGCTTTTTATGTATTTAGACACTCTGAAGCTGGAAGAATTCTTACAAAACACATAGTACTATATAACTATTTTAACTGAATAACAATGTAACACATAGGATCATCATAACATGACACACAATTTTAATTTCTTGGTTTTCCTTTCTTTTTTGTAAACTATGTGTTTGGATCTCAGTATGCTTGCATGAAGTAATGCTGGAGTTCAGTTTGACAGCACTATTAGTTAAGATTACAGCCCACAGAATAGAAGAGTTGATATTTATTCTGAAATATTTTCTGAAAGTAACATTACACAAAATGGTCATTCCTTTCTTGAAAACCGTGTAGTTTTATCAGATGGTGTCATCATTTGTAACCTGTGAAACCTGTGTTTGTTGCAGTATTTCTTTAGATTCTCATCTGAGTCATTTATACACCACTCTCAGATGTGACAAGAAATAAAATGAGTGGTCATGTGACTGGGTCTTTGTACTTTCATTGTAACAACATCCCACCTTCAGCACTGACAGGTAGAAAGCACAATGGAAATCAGATTACAGCAATGGACTGTCATGCATTGTTGCACAGACCATGCAAGAACTGCCAGGCTGTCTTGTAAAGATTCAGTAACAACATGGCATCAGGGTATGTGTACCCTACATAAAAGGCAAAAAAGAAATAAAATGTAGCATGTGAGATTGGAATCTTTGTTTTTTTCCCCCAAACTTACCCTCCCAACAGAGCAATCTTCATATTCCTTTTGAAGGCAGAGTTCATAATCCATCCTGGAAGTCCACCAGGTATCGCTGCTTCCTGCCACACACGCAGCCCACTAAGCACTTGTGCAACTTCATTGTGTTCCCTAAAATGTAAAGATCCAAGTGAATCAATGATTTAAAAAACACTGATGTCACAAGTAACCAATTTTCTTTTGAGTCGGGTAGGGAGGGGAAGAGGGTGTTCAGTAATATGTTGTTGCCATTAAAACTTGCAGCACTAACTGTGATATAAATTACCCCCACCACATCTGGCATATGTTGGGTGTGCTAATTATGTTTCACCAAATTTTTTATCTTTCACAGAACTTTTTAAATTGTGACATGCTTTCTCTGAACTTACTTAAATGCATATGCTAAAACTGTTACTTTCTACTTAGTTATGCCATTACCAATTTAAAAAGAATTCTCTAAGCACTTCATTCTCATCTTTCATACTTTTAAATAAAATTCATTTATACAGTACGTTCGGAAAGTCGCTGTGCACTTAGGCAATGGTAGAGTCCAGTTGAAATGTGTTGGCACACAGTGACGTACAGGAAGGGAAGTTCGGAAAGTTGCCGTGTACTTATAAACGGTGCTGGAAGTGATGTCCACGAGTGTCTATACAGGCCTGAACCCATTTAATTTTATTCACAAACACTTTCTGCAGATCTGCTTGTGCGATGTTTCTTATGTTCGCAGTTATTGCAGTCTTCTAATTCATTAAGTGTGCGTGGGCGATCACGATACACTGCAGATTTTGCGGCTCCCCACAGTGGTGGAGTAAGATCCAGCGAGCGAGGGGGCCTTAAGTTTTTAATTCATTAAGTGTGCGTGGGCGATCACGATACACTGCAGATTTTGCGCCTCCCCACAGTGGTGGAGTAAGATCCAGCAAGCGAGGGGGCCTTAAGTTTCTAGAGATGACATGTTCTCCAAAAATCTCTCAGAAGTTTCGTGGAGTTGTTAGTTGTGTGCGCAGTAGCGCTATCTTGTTGAAGCCAGGAGTAGCTAATTTCATCTTCCTCAAGTATGCCAATGAAATCATGGAGCACTGAACAATAATGTTTACTGTTCACTGTTTCTTCAAAGAATAAAGGGCCAACAATGCGCTGTCTGGATATCGCAAACCACACTCTAAGTTTCTGGTCATGCAAGGGGTTTTCACGCAGAGCATGAGGACTCTCCGACGACCACAATTGTGTTTTTTGTCTTAACATAACCCGAGAGGTAGAACCAGGCCTCATCTATAAAGAAGGTGATATCAGGAATATCAATAGTTTTCAATTAAATAAAATTTGTAAACCATTCACAGTAACGTATTCATTTTTATGATCCGCCAGTTTCAATTCTTGCTCCGCTGTTACTTTGTATGGGAAGAGTTTCAATTTTTCTTGGACCGCTTTATGTGCTGTTGCAAGCCCGATATCTTCCTCTTGCACCAACTTGTGCAATGATTTTGATGGACTCTGCAGCATAGAGTCAGAAATGTCCATCTACTTCTCACCATTAAGTTTAGATGGTCTCCCACCTCGTTCGGGGTCTAACACTGAGCCTGTTTCATGAAATTTCTCAGTAAGTCTATGAGCTGCATTGCAATGAGGTACAGGTGTTTCTGGGAATTTTTCAGCAAATTGCTTCTGCACTAAATCGGTGTATCTATTGCCTTCTCGAAAGACGTATTCAACAAGAAAAACACGTTCTGCAATTGAAAGAATCATAGTGAGTAAAAACTGAGTTAAACAAACACTTTAGCACTTCAACTTCTGTTTAACAACTGAATACAGGGAAATGTCACATAACACCACACTTGAACAGCAACGTCAATACTGACAACCAAATCTACGTAGACTGCATTTGGTTGACTACCCACTCCATTCGCCAGTTTCCCCTTCACTTCCCCTCCCGTGCATCACCGTGTGTCATCACAGTTCAACAGGACTCTACCGTAGCCTAAGCACACGGCGACTTTCCAAATGCACGGTATAAGAAGATTCTTCTTGACCTGTTTGAACCCATGAATATGGGACCAATTAGGTTGCCCCAAAACACTGCCAACATACTACCAATCTACACTGCATGAAGTTACAAAAGAGCAAAGATCTTCACATCGTGTTCCATTACCACAGCAACATATTAAGCAACGCAAAAAGAGCATGTAAGAAAATTAGATGGCTGTGTAAATACGCGTGAAACTCAACAACTGTTATTCCAATTTCAAATACAGATAAACAAATTTTATATAAAATTTGTTTATCTGTAATTATCTCTAATTTTTATAATAACATTTTTTAATACCTCCTCTTTTTTTCCAGTTCTATGGCAGCTCTTTGCTTAAAAGAATCTTATACAGGGCTCTAAATCACTTGGCCCCAGTTCCTTGCTTTTAATAAATGTATCAAACTTGTCACGTAACAGAAAAGAAGTCTGGGCACCATTGTATACTTCTGGTCACCACCATGAGGATCTTGGATTAATTCCAACCTACCAGCACCACAGCCTACCAGAAGGTTTCCTTTCAAACTAATGAGCAGTTATAACAAATAAAGAAACAGTGATCAAGTGAGGATCTTGGATTAATTCCAACCTAACAGCACCACAGCCCACCAGAAGATTTCCTTTCAAACCAATGAGCAGTTATAACAAGAAACAGTGATCAGCTCCTTTTTACTAAAACTGGGAACAGAAACAACACAAGTCAATAACCTACTGTATTTCTGTTCTCAGTCAGGAAACCCTGCTGATTTTAACTCTTCATGACAATACTCATTACAGGCACATAAGGACTGTGATTGCAGCTAATTTAACCTCTAAACCAGATGTCCAATTTGTTTCATAATTTACTTTATTATCATTTAAATACAAGCTGCATTGTGGGCCACTTTGGTTGCAAGCAATACATTGCAACTTAAATTCATGATGAAAAAGAAAAATCCAAATTACAAAAACATATATGTTTGTTGTGGAAAACATTTCACACAATTTTAGTACATGTATTGCACCAATTAAACATCCAATCACTCTAGAAATTTCTGTATTCCTGCAGTTATGGTATTCTGTTTCTAAACTTCTAAGACAGCCCTTCAATGGTACTTACTTAGCAAATGCTTGAGAAACCCATGAAGCAACTACAGCTTGTGGAACTGGTTGCTCAACAAACAAGATTCTGATAACATAATGTCGTGCTATTTCAGGTAATTCTCTGTAAAAGTTAAACACACCACATTAGTACCACACCAGAGTCTTAGGAAAAACAAACAGGTCCTTAATTGGCACATAATTCTGTATTAGGGTCCTTTACTAGGATGCTGCTGCTGTTAATGGAAATAGTTATAAAAATTTATCATAAAAGCAATCAATCAACAATACTGATTTTAAGTGTTCCACTTCTCTCCTATAAGAAACACAATATATTTGTGTAAGACAGGAAACAGTGACACAGGTGAATAATTTTGTCTCAACTGTTTCAACCGAAAATTTTCTGGGAAAGCAAGAATTAAATCTAGAATACAGCCATCATTACCAGTAACACACTGGCCCCCTTTACTCTTATCCATAACAAAGGAAGACCTGCACCAACAGGTGTTAGTATCAGCCCCATCCTTATGCTGAAAAATATAATGCGTGGCTAATAGATGAATTGAGTTCAGATATGTGACAATTTGTGCCTGTGTAGGTAACAGTTTCTAAAACCACAATCCAAACATGGGCCTTAAATAATAACCTAGATTTGCATTAATTTGGTGGTGAATATACACTGGTACTAAGGATTCTGATCATCTGTAATGTGATGTGTCACTGAGTAGTGCCTCTGGAAATCTCTTGACCCCTGAAGATGAAGGAATTACAGTCCTTTAAAACATTAGAAACAATTTAACCAGCCACACAGTGTCATATCACAGAACATCAGAATCCTTAACCATATTTCTGTGAAAACTTCAAGATTCACATTCATTGGTACTCACAGTGTCACAAGACCAATGTTATTTACATCTTTAGGCTGTGAACAAAAACTCTTAGAACCAATGGGTTAGGTTCTTGGGTTAGACAGAACAAAGAACAGAATTAGTTCCTATTTCATTAATATTCATTTGAGAAAAATCAGTGTTGTTTGATCCTTGGATAACCTACGCTTTACTCATGTACAATTAATATTTGAGATCTGAAGTTCTCATTCTGACTTTAAGGACACTGGGATATGATGCTGGGAAGTCTGGTTGATATGGTAAATTTCCACCAGACACACAGCATCAAATCACAGATGCTAGCATTCCACATACTAATTATCAGTACTGCTAGCTGTTGAAATTACCTGGACTGTGTTCAGTGGTTCAGTAATACCATCCACTACTACATTCTACTTTCAAATAAAATGGCCCAAGGAAACACCTTTATGTTCACTGTTGTTGAACACAGCAACCACAGATATCAACGAGACATAACAGAAACAAGGTACGAAATTCTTAATGTATATATACATTGATTACACGATAACAGCACCAAGACAAAAGAATGAATTGCAAAGAGCCTTCCACAAACTAACAAAATCAGTAGAACAGAACAATCACAGACTGCACAAAGGAAAAACAAAATGCAAAACCACAAACCATTTCCAAATCATAACCATGCTGTTTATAAGGAGGAGGAGTCATGGAAGAGGCTTTGTTGTCATGAGTACATGGGCAATAAACATGAAATGGTCAGTTTTATTTTAAAATATTAGTATCTTTGTACAACCACACAGGCCAAACCTACACATAGTACATAGGGCAAGTAGAGACACTTTAGTCATGCATGACATAAAGAACATAAATATGGTCTTATAAAACACAGCAATAAAATTCTCCAGTGCAAATGCAACATAATCTTTAATACATGAACTACAGGGAGTATATATCTCAGATTGAAAAATCTAGCCATCTGAAACAGTTTCAAAGCCACTTTTATCAAATAACTGCAGAATCCAAGAATTCAGCATTCATTAGCAAAATAAAGAAAGGAGCTTTCTGAGACGTAACAACCACAAGTACTTCAAAACAGTACCTGAATTAATGGAAACAGAAGATAAAAGAAGTCTCGAGCAACTTCTATGGCAATGAGAAATCAGAGACAGACAAACGCAAACTCTGGGCTGCGACACCTCCAAAACCACATTTGTCTTAAGCTAGAATTCACGTTCATGTGTTCCCATGGGAGTTAGACTTCAAGAGGATATTAAAAACATTTTACTTATGTACAAAAAATCGCCATATTTCTCATTAACTCTTCTTAATGAAATAATTCCAATATACCAATTTAGTTTCATGACGCCAGGCCTGTTCACGAACACGAGCTACGGTACATAATTGAAAGTTTTAAAAGCTGAATCTTGTACTCGTGTGAGTGCATTAAAAAATAAAACAGACCCACCTGTACACTGCTAAACACGTCGTTGGATGATTGTACAATCTATCCAAAATTTCTGTTGGAAGAGTCTTTAAGTACTCATGCAAGTTTTTACACTGCAAGTTCTTTGACTGAGAGGTTATTTTACTTCCTTTGCTTACTTCTGCCATATATACGTGAAAACTTCTTACAATCAGCCAATTTAATCAAATCATGATCACACACATGCATTCGAACACAAGTTGTATTTGTTAATTGGAGGACAGGTTACTACATAACCTCTTCTTTCTTACGGGCCTCACTTTACTATACCCGCGGATTGTTACGCAAACCATGGATATATACATACCACAGATTACTAATTACTATGACAGACGTCACACGTACGACACCCGTTAATCCGTGGAATCGGGTGGCGAGCTGTTTACTACACAGTTCGACTAAGCTGCCATGAACGTCGGGACTTATGAATGTTAGACTACGATATAACAATTTGAACGAAGTCATCCCGTTGTGTATTGATTCTATATATTCACTTTATTAATATATATTTCAGTCAACACAAGTAGGGCCAAGTATGTGACGTGTGCTATTTAGCACACGTCACATACTTGACCCTAAATATAATTACAATATTATTATAATAGATACAAATCACGTTATGTACATGGTACGATTCACAGCACAAATTGTGAGCCATCTGGGATTCCAAATGCGCGCAGCCACATTGTAAAGAACTTCACAGTTCTTAGCTTAGCCTGATGACGACTTTTTAAGCCGAAACATGTCGCTTTAACTTATGCTTTTATTATATAGTTGCGTTGACTGGAATATATATTTATAAAGTGAATCCGACATAACAGTCAACAGTCATCTACAAAGTATTCCTGTGTTGTGGAACGTTTCGCAGCGCTCCTAGGATGAGTTGCTGATTTTTCGAAGGATCGTAGCGCTTTACTCTTAGGGATCAAGCAGATCCATTAGCTCTGAACATGAAGGCAGTTATGTTGCGCTGAAATGCCTGAAACTACAAAGTTGTTAGATTTTGGCTGGTGAAGAACCCAGCAGAGCAGGTAAACGGTAATATTCTGTTTTGTGCGTTAAGCCTATCAGGCACTCATCAGTATTAGCAATTAACAAAGAGACTAGCGTTGAATGAGTTCTTCTAAGTCATGTCGGTTTTGACACAAACACGTAGCAAAACTGATTCTTTGACAAGAAAAGGCAAACACAGAACATCGTTCTAAAAGTTTACAACTATCCAGAGAATTAAGTGCAGGAGGGAAAAGGACAAGTGCCCAAACATTATAGACATCCGATGAAAGTACAAGACAGCATAGATTGGGCAACTCTTAAGTTTCTGGAAGGAAATTTTAAAGAGTTTTGCAGAATATAAAGAGCACGAAGCATGGAGAGCTTAATTCAGAACACCTAGCAACTCATGTAAAGTCACGAAATGAGTGACAGGCATAGTTTATTTCAATAAATGTAATTTTGGCGCACAATTCATTAATCATATGTGGACAACACAATATATCCATCCATTAACTGCGTGTCAAATTTATAGGAAGGATTAATTTTAAAGGCGATGGATACAGCTTATGGAGAATTATGAAGGTGCTTCATTTCAATTCATGATTTAATTAGCAAATTTGATTTTGAAAAAAAAGTTTGTTTTTTACTGTCGTAATTTTTATTCATGTCACTTGTATATTGTTAGTTTTCCGAATTTCATCACTATATATTAATCTCAAACGTATATACTATAAAATGTTAATTGAATAATTGGACAGCATGTTAGCCTTCAACGTCATATTTTTTTTTCCTGATCTCAGTGTATACACTTGTTTTCATTACACCTGATAACACTGAATTCATGGAGAGGTTTAGACATGATGTTTCAGATACTGATGCCCTCTATCAGAAGTTTTCAGAATTAAAATATAGAAGAGGATGTAATAAATTTGTCGTTGATTTGATTCTCTGATCGCATGATGTTATAAATGAGAAATTTTATGATTTTGAGGCAAGGCCTGGATATTATACAAACTCCCTTCATAATAGTTCCCATTTACCCTAACACATCTCTGCAAATGGGCATAGAAACCTCAGAAGCAGCTCTGGAACACATCTCTTTTGACTGAGTGAAGAGCCTCTGTCATATTGGCCTTAAAGTACACTCCACTGTTAAAATAGTGACCACACTGCATTGTCTTCAGCTGTGTAAACAGAATAATATCACATGGAGCAATGTGTAGAAAATAAGGCACATGTAGCACAACAGTGCCATGTGTGACCAGTTCCTGCTGAACAATTTGCCACAGCACAGTTGTGGAGTTAACCTCCACTTCCAGCAGATGCTTCTTGTACAGAATGTAGCATTATGGCTTATCATTCCTAGTTCACATTAGGTCCCTTCAGAATGAATTCCTTGTGCATGATAGCACGGCAGTTGAAAAATACCTCCAGCATCACTTCTTCTCTAGATTAGTCCTAGTGACACTTCATCTCACATAGGGATGTTGGTGAAATGCACCTGGTAAATTTACAATTGGCTTTGGATCATACAGGAAACACCATGACTCATGAGCAATGATAATGTTATGCAGGAATGGGGGTTCATCATCCACACACAAAACAGGAAAGATTCATCTCATGGCACTGCAATTCTGTAATGGATGAGGGCCATGTACAGTACATTTCTCAGTATCAAGATACGCTTGCTGAGGAGAGCATGGCAGCTTCCATGTGATACCTGCACTGCTGTGAGAATATCACTGACAGAGTGAGTATTATCTGTGTGCAAATGCACTGTACTTCACAATCTTCTCTTCCACATACATTATGCTACAGCTAAGACCCCATCACTTTACACTTGATGTAGCAAATCTAATGTTAATGAAGGGCATTTTCCCAACTGCTGGCTGAACTTGATGTTTGTTCATTCATCCAGGATTATCCCCAGTACCATGTAACAAGCTTTGTGTTATGACTAAACTTTCTTGTTTGCAATGCTGAACATCTCAACAACATAACTACCAGCACCACACATGTGCAGTCAGATGCACACAGAAGGAGCACAACATATCAACAAGGCCTGAAACTTTCGGACTCTTAGTAGTATCCTTCACTTAACTTGTGTATTCTTTTGCAAAAAGAAATATAATAAATGTGCAAAGTACCAAAACAAAAAACAAAGAATGCCCATACCCAAATTAATGTGCTTTGCAAGCCTAAAATAAAAACAAAAAATTCCCTCAATTTAATGGCAATACTGGAGGAAATGTGAAAAATTATTACCCCCTAAAAAACTGATAAGCCATTATGTGTTTTGTATGTAAAAACAAAGAGCCATGTCTGTCTGTGCTTTTCATTTTCAAAACTAAACACAATGAACTGAATTAAGTGGACACTAGAGTTGGGAGTGAGAGGGGCACACCTACCACAAGCTGTCAGGCAAATTTACTTTTGTCTCAGAAGTCCAACATAAACACAGTAATGGTTACATGAAGTTCAAATTAAATGACTATTCATACATAAAAAAATCAAATGATATAAAATAGATCTACAATGGCTAACATATTAAAAAAATACTGTCTGAAACACAAAACACTTTGTAGTGACTTGGGTCGCAAATTTCTCATTGCCAAAAATTTTGTGCTTACAGTATCACACTGTGCCACCAACTTGTCACGGCATGGCATTCAGAATTTAACTGATGCTAAACAGTTTGTATCCTTTGTGGACAAGGAATGTTTCAATCCACTTATTACCACCTTATTGTAGTGGCATGGCATTGGGACTGAACCAATTTCAAACCATTTAGTGTAGTTTGAATAAAGGTTGACCAACTAGATGACACTTGCTTTATTATATATTGCTCAACATGTTTCAGACGTTAATATGTCCATCTTCAGGAGCTAGCGAGTACTTGTTGTGTTGTGTGTGCTGACTTGAGGCGTGCTGATGTTATGTAGCAGGATTGTCTGTTGGTGATGTGGTATCCGAGTGTAGGCTGAACCACTACACAACACAACAAGTACTCGCTAGCTCCTGAAGATGGACGTATTAACGTCTGAAACATGTTGAGCAATATATAATA
>Ga0131853_10021871_pt1 | contig 11593 bp, 9 predicted proteins | sample TergutLab28metaG_FD_92764 | JGI IMG/M metagenome (GOLD analysis project Ga0131853, IMG submission 92764) | Labiotermes labralis P1 segment gut microbial communities from Petit-Saut dam, French Guiana - Lab288 P1 (version 2) (version 2) | ecosystem: Host-associated > Arthropoda: Insects >...
GGTAAAGTGATCCCGTTACAGGCCCGGTTTGGCCCAGAGGGTGGGTAGAGGTATAGCTCTACTCTTCCATGACCGCGGCACTAGAAGGGGGTGAGTGGTCAGCAGCACGCCCCGGCCGCACTTAACACCGGGGAAAGACTCGGTACCCATTTTACAGGAGGCTGGGTGGGCCACGGGGCCGGTCTGAACAGGCGGAAAATCCCGTCCCTACCGGGATTCGATCCCGGACCGTCCAGCCCGTAGTCAGTCGCTATACCGACTGAGCCACCCAGCCCACAATAATAATGAAATATGTAACAAAAATAAAGAAACAGAAAGGAGGATACCCCCTGCCTGAAACAAAAACACCAGTTTTAGTTTGCTTCCCACATGGTACAGACACACACACACACACACACACACACAACGTTACGTCTACACTGTGTTCTTGAATCATGCAACTTCTCCAGTAACAGGACTGTTACGGCACTTGTGTGAACATCACGCCTTGAGGTCATTCTACGGTTGTTACTTCCTACAGTCAACGTAATTATCCCAGGATTTATATGGACTTCTGAGGTGTTAAATACACCAGTGCTCTTACAATACATGGTTACTTTCAAGTATGAGTTAGGAAATCTAAGCATACTTTAAAACTTCTGGTGCCTTCGCTGCTTTAGAGTCTCTATACAGGGTTTTCATAACAGAGTAGCAGGATGTTGAAAGTCTGTAATATAGGACTCGTACGGTATAAAACAGCGAAAGTGGCAACACTGAATTCAATCACTCAAATAGTTTTTTCACACAACAGGTGCCCCCACATAACGACTGTTCAAGGTCACAGCGTCTCTGTATCTGTCGTTGGCGCCGTTGCACGCTGTTGATAATGTTTATGGACAAAGAAAAAGTGCAATGTGTCTTGTAGTTTGTGGAAATAAAATCGTTAGTGAGCGTGCAGCGTAAGTTAGGTAATGAATGCAGAAGGGAACCGCCGCATGTGACGATGTGGTATAATGCACCGACAGTGCTGCCTGCAGGAAGCATCGTCGGTGCATTATACCACAAGCTGTAAACACAGTCTAGTGCTCCTGAGGAAGGGCGAAATTATCGCCCGAAACAGGTTGAGCTGATTGTAATTGTCAATCAAATTTGTTATTGTTACATCTAGTTGGTTGTTTATATTACTGTACCAGTGATGCACTGTCACACAAACATTAAATTTAAACAGGGAGAGTCTGAAGATGGAAGTCATCCATAAGACCGGCAATGACGGAAGCACACAGATTTAAGTGTTCCTGATTTTTTTTCCTGGGGGTACATTAATAAAACTGTGTATGCCGAAATAATAATGTAAAACCTGAACGACAGGATCTGCGCAGATACTGAAACAGTCGCTCCAAAGATGCTTTCTTGTGTATGGGAGGAATCTTAAAATACAGAGTAGACATACGTAGGGCGACAAACGGTGGTCATATTGAGATACATTAAATGCCATATTGCCTACGTGAAATTCTTGTGTTTTTCTCGTAAAATAAAACACGTTTTGTTCTTATTCCATAACTGGGTTTTCTTCAGTGGACGACTTAAACCTTAATTTTCTTTATGAAAACCCTGCATTTTCAATTCGTGAATTCCAAAATGTGACACTCTGTCATAGCACATAACAGGAAGGCGGACGAACAAGGTATTACAATAGCAAATTTGCTTCAAATGTATTTAATGTAGACACTAGATGGAGATGGGTGGGTCAGCTACAAGTCATTTTGCCTCCAGAACAAGATTCCCCCCTATCCACGGCATAGGACATCAGGAAGGCACCAGACCATAGCCTCTCTGGATGCAGTGTAGAACAGATGATTCCGTACAGCTGCCGCAAACCGAATCTGTCTTTGCGTGTCCGTCGAAACCGTAGCTTTGTGTTTGAAATGGTTTGAGGGTGCTGCGTACACAATGTGTTTCATGTCTGTCTAGAATGTTAGTTCGAGACACTTTTCGCTCCGATAAATATTTAACGAATGACGAGCGATACAGTCACAACAAGCAAAGTTCTCCGTGAAACATTTACATTATTGCTGTAAACCGAAACAGGAGTAAGGTAAAGTTAAAGTGCACCCTTGTACAGGCACTGAGGCTCTGTACAGGCCGCATGGCCCATAGGGGGAGTAGAGGTATAGCTCTACTCTTTCTTAAACACGGCACTAGAAGGGGTGAGGGGTAAGCGTCACACCCCGACCATTCTTTACCCCCGGGAAAGACCCGGTAGCCATTGGTTGGGACACAGAGCCGGTCTGGAAAGGAGCGGAAAATCTCGCCCCCACCGGGATTCGATCCCAGGACCGTCCAGCTCGTAGCCAGTCGCTATACCGACTGAGTTACCTGGCCCTTGAAACAGGAGTAGGTAGAGAAAATTTAGTGAAAGCCCCTAACGTTGAAGTTCATTAAAATTCGTCCGACGCCTCTAAAGGTACGACACGCGGGTAAACGGGGAGACGGACGAACACAAAGACATGGCGCTAGTAACAGGCACCCTTAAGAAACTTTTCGCCATGGAAGAGGCACAAATAGCACAGCCCTGTAAAGGTATTTGTTCTATAAGTGTCTAATATAAGACAATATGGCGACTGCAGTAAATATAGAGCACCGTGTCCTCCTGGTTGACTGTGACTTTTAATGCAGCTATTATGGTAAAATTTGACACCCACGTTACAAAATTGCATATGCACCGTATGTTAACCGTCACAAACATGACAACAGTATGCAACTGTCACGTGGCTCCTCATATTGCACATATAACTACAAATAGAAATGAAAACTGCATTAATTAAATTTACGTTTCAACCCAGCGTCGTAGAGAATGACGTACTTTAAGGAACTTGGCACGGCCATTTTTTCGCTGAACTTCAATGACAAAACAGTACACAATTCGATACGAGACACACGTCACTAATATAGACACTGGATACTCCATATTCAGAACTCTCTAAGACCTGTTGCCTAATAATGGGCTGGAAAAATGGCGGAGAGATAAGTAGTAAATTACAAACTGTCTGTTAGGAAGAAGAAGGACGTAATAAAGAGGACGAGGAGTATAAGTATAAAAATACGAAGGAAGAGAAAAGTCAGGAATTAGAAAGAAGGCGCAAAATAGTAATGGGAGGAGACGACTAAGTAGGAGGATGAAGAGAAAAGTACGGTTGGGAGTACATGAGGAAAAAATTAGAGAAGAAACATTAGAATGTTGAGAAGAATATCGAGAAAGAAGAGCAGAAGGAGATGAACGAGACAATTATGACGGTGAGGATAAAGGAGTCAAAACAGAATACTCGTAAGCAGTAGAAGTCTTAGAGGTAAGAAAGAAAGGATAATAGAACTACGTGTAGGCAGAAACACGAGGGATGAAAAGAATGGAAAAAAAAAATGATTGTCTACGAACACATACATGAGGATAGGAGATGCGAGATAATAGTTATAAACCTATCGCGAACAGTTACAAGACTCAGCGAAACATTTTTAATATCAATATCGCTGTCTAGGTTCGCTCCCCTGCGTCGAAAATCTTTTCCGCGAAAATTGGTTTCACAGTTCATCGTTCACATTTTGACGGCAGTCCCGCGCCTCCGCCCCTCCGGCCCTTAGCCGAGGATTTAACAAGTCACGAGGAAGCTTTTCATCCTATCCCGCTGCTGCCGAGACTCACGGCATTAAGGAGATTTCCGCGGCTCCCGTAAATCTTGAGTTCCGGTGCGGCGCTGCCAGTTGGGAGTCGCGGCCGGCTTGCAGGTACTCAACTACACTCAGAATCCTGAACGAGGCAACCACCAGATTTGCTTTGTCATCAGCACTACCACGAGAAGAAGCTCGCGTTCTGTCTGTTTTCCTTATATTAGAAGCATGGAACGTTTAACTTCGCATCATGTCCATGTGAGGTCACTTTTATATTCTAATGGACACTCTTTACATTAGAATTTGATGTTTGTCCGTGCATCATTGTATAAGCGTAGAGAGGAAAACCAGCTAGATGCTACTGAATGCTTTATTGCACTTATAATCTGCTCAACATGTTTCGGGCACTTATATGCCCATCATCAGGAGCTCGAGACTGTACTTGTGTTATTACCGCATATGGTGTATAATACCTTGGTTGCTGGTGGGGAAGTTGCTCGAGCAGCTTCCCTCATCCCGGACGCATATCCTCCTGCCCTGCACCTGACCGGCGACCACCAGCAGGCTGAAGCACAGCTTCAGCCTGCGACACGGATACCACTCCAACCCAACCACACCGAAACCCCAACACAACATACGACCAATGTGGTAATTCAGCAGAATAGTCGCAAGCTCCTGATGATGGATATATTAATGTCCGAAACATTTTGAGCACATAAGAAGTGAAATAAAATAGCAAGTGACATCAAGTTGGTCTTTTATTGTTCAACTATACAGTTTTGTCTTTAATTTGAAACCTTTAAATCCCTAGGGTTATTTAAATATCACTACGACTAAGGCTAAAATTATTGCACTCTGCCCACAGACTGTATTACGGGTTGTACACGAATCTCAGAGAAAAAAGAGAAAATTTCCTTATTCAGCATTCCCAGATGTTTGTTGCAAATCAAAGGAAGTGTGTTTGCTGCGCGGTGCGAACTAAATTATTATATATAGTTCGAGGTAATCTTAGTCTTTGAAGGGTTAATATAAAGTTAAGAGCAGGAAACTTGTATAAGAATTATGATCTTAAATCAATATATTTTGAATATGTGTTTGTTCTCCATTCTTCTGTATCTCCTTCCTCCTTCTCCTCCTCCGTGCATCTTCTCCTAGGGGACTGCCTATCTTCTAGTACGTCGTAATAGAGATGATTATTCTCCTTCCTTTGTATTCCTTTTTCCATTGCTGCATAAATTCGTTCTTATCACGCAGTTTTTATCTTCTCCTTCCTAGTCCTTACAGTGGCGTTTCGACGAAATTTCATTCCTTCAAAGCAGGGACTTGGCAAAAAACTCTTTTCCATTGTTACATGCTAACTGATCCTCAACGAATTAAATACAAGGCAGGCGTGACACAAAATGTAATGCTGTCACAAAAGGAATATAGGAGAAGGATGAGAAGTGTAAGTAAGTGGCGGAGGAAAGGAAGAGAGAGAAGAACGACTATTTTACCGTCTAACGCAGACATTAAGCAGCTATTATGCCACATACACAGACATCCCCATTTTCGGCGGTGTTTGTGAACTTGACTCCTTGTTAAACCGAAACATGCAGCTTACATCAGCTGCTTTAATTGACTGACATTACATGCAGTGCGATATGCATCTTAATACCGTGGTGCTGAGGCGCACAGTTTGGTCCTTTTATGTCTTGATTTCAGGGACAAAAAGTAAGTTATAAACGGACCACTAAGAAAGCACTTAGAAGTTGACATTTTCAAGTCATAAATAAATAAATGTAAAGGTAAAGTGATCCCGTTACAGGCCCGGTGTGGCCCAGAGGGCGGGTACAGGTATAGCTCTACTCTTCCATGACCGCGGCACTAGAATGGGGTGAGTGGTCAGCAGCACGCCCCGGCCGCACTTTACCCCCGGGAAAGACCCGGTACCCATTTTACAGGAGGCTGGGTGGGCCCCAGGGCCGGTCTGAAGGACGGAAAATATCGTCTCCGCCGGGATTCGATCCCGGACCGTCCAGCCCATAATCAGTCGCTATACCGACTGAGCTACCCGGCCTCATAAATGAATAAAAAAGAGATATATTTCACCCTCGAACAGACCACGAGGGCCCAGAGGGGGAGTACAGGTATAGTTTTACTATTTCTTTAACCTCGGCGCCAAGATGAGGTGTGTGGACAGTGCCACGCCCCGGCCTTTTACCCCCGGGGATAACTCGGTACCCAATGTACAGGAGGCTGGGTGGGCCGCCAGGCCGGTCTGGACGGATGTGGAAAATCTCGCCCCCACCGGGATTCGATCCCCGCACATATCCTCCCGTAACGAGTCGTTATACCGACTGAGCTATCGTGACGCACACAAATAAATAAATATTAATAAGGTAAAGGTAAAGCAGTCCCATTACAGGCCTGTACAGGCCCAGAGGGTTCCAGGAAGTTAAGCCTCCCAGATTTTGTAACAACGGCACAGGATGGTGGTAGGTTGTCAGCCTTATGCACCGACCGCCTTTACCCCCAGGAAATACTCCTGGTACTCATTTCTGTTAGAGGCAGAGTCGACCCCAGGGCCATAATGCGATCGGAAGAATTTTTATGTCAATGAAAAATCCACTGACACTAGCTGGGATCGAACCAGCGACCTTCCGATTTGTAGCACAGCACCTTAACCACTGTGCTACCGCGGTCCAAAATAAATATTAATATTAATGCAAAATTAAAAGAAGAAATTGGGCCTTGTCTACGCCATAGTGTTATAGCTCCACACATTGTTAACCTTGGTACTAGACGGACGTGAATGATCAACTTCACGCCCCGACCGATATACCCCCAGGAGAAAAACATGGTACCCTTTGACTAGAAGGCTGTGTAGGCCCCAGAGCAGATCTTGAGCAAATATGTGTTTATGAAGCATTACTCAAACAGTTAACACTTGGAGTAATGAGAACGGCTTACATGCAACGTGACGGCCAGGAGCCTGATTTACTCTCGGTTGTACTCAGCTGCTACAGAATGGAAGTGCTGAAAGTACCCGTGGTTACGGGCTTGCGTTCGTTCTTGTCAGAGAACACAGAGGGCAGATGTGTTGCCACGGATATTACTCTCGCGCCTGGTCTCATCTTTTCTTTCCCCAAAAAGCCAACACAATTCAAGCCTCTAGTTGTTAGGACGTCATTTGGGTTAGCGTCGGCGTTACTGTTCTCTTAGGCGCCAATGTCACTGGGTGAGTCGAAATATGTTTTCGTGTTGCAAACACACCTCCACTGGCAGACCGGATAGCGTAGGCAGTATGGAAACAGCTATTGGCTGGACGGTCCGGGGTTCGAATTCTAGTAGGGAAAACGGATTTTTCTCTTCTCTCAAAAGTCCAGACTTGCCCTGGGGTCCACCCAGTCTCTTATTTAATAGGCACCGAGGTTCTTTCTGGAGGTTAAGCGGCACGGGCCTGATGTTGGCCACATACCTCCTACTACAGTCGAGGCTAAGAATGAGCGGAACTGTACAACTACTCCCACCATACGCCATCAGGGAGTGAACAGGGAAAACTTCGTCTAGAGCCCTGTAACACCATTCCACTGGCATGACATGGGTGTCTAAGTCTACATACTAGCTAACTAAAGAGGACCCCGCACTGTGCAGTACATTAGATGCGCATTAATTGAGGAATCATCATTCCGATGTGTTTTAAAATCTGTGTTGGTCACAGAGTTTGGGTAACACATTACATTTACTGGAACATGTTTCGGCTGACTTATACGGCCATCATCATGAAGTCGTATAAATTCACAAAAAGGAGTTAATTTTAAGAACAGACCTCCCCTTTACAAACATCACAGATGGTATTCTGGTAAATCAGCTATAATTCCAAACAAATAATAATGGTTATCAAAATATTATTGAAACAATAAAAACACTATAGTGTGCCGCAGAAATCCTTTGCTTTGTTTAAAGGTCGTCTGTTGTTTTAAAGCACCCTGTGTTGTTGATGGAAAAATGTCTGCTTTAAATGTGTGGATACGTAGTGGATATGGTTTACGTAACTGATGTGTGTGGATGCAACTAGCGTCGCAATAAGTAACAGGGTGACTAAGAAATGTAAGCGAAGTGCCCTGGCGGAGGTACTGACCTGAGCTTCACCGTAATATGCCGGCTGTTACAAGTGGTGACTGAATAAGACCAAGGAAGACTTCGCGATTGAAGTAGTAAATCAGGAACACAGGGGCACCAAGTAGGAACTCTGTGCATGTATGCGCTTAGACCCCAACCACCCCCACCCCCTCCCTTCATAACCGAGCACACTCTGAAACGAATTAATCGTCCAAACTAACTTTGTCGCTGTCGGTCTCATCGTCCTTCTTACCGTGTCAATCTTTGACCAGGCGGACACATCAATACAATTCGACGGAATTTTCCTCCTCGCTACTTTTCCTGCCGCCTTCGAACGTCTCCGTCAAGATCTGCTGATTCGCAGGTTGTAGCACAAATCCCACGGTATTTGACTGTGTTTTGTAAGAGAATTCGAAACGAACCCTTTGTTCTTCTGGTGGTATGTATGAGCGCCAAAACCGTGCGACAGATTTGAATGAATCCCGGTAGGGTATTTGACCGTGCATCGTGATAAATTCTTATAATAAAGCCAACTACATGCACTAATTTCTCAAATTTATTTTTGGAATAAAATTCTACGTGTTTCGGACAGTTCTTCTGTCCATCATCAGTTTTTCACTGTACGCACAGGAATGGTATATGTCATACAGGTTTGTAGACAGCTTCTGAGCAGGATCAGGACGAAAATGGTTCCGTCCTAATCGTGCTCGCAAGCTGTCAACTAACCTGTATGACATATGCCATTGCTGTGCGTACAGTGAAAAACTCCTGATGATGGACAGAGGGACTGTCTGAAACATGTAGAGTTTTATTCCAAAAATAAATTTGAGAAATTAGTGCATCTAGTTGGTTTTATTACAAGAACCCGATAGGGTGTATCGACACTAAACTCTGAAAAGGTTATAGGAATTATATGCGGTGCATTTTAACCCTTTCAACGCTAAGTTAAATCCCATCTGCTATTTGCTGGCATTATTAGGAGCTCACCCTATTCTCCACGTTAGCAGGATAAGGGTTAAAGCCAGTGATATTCCAAGAAATCCACCGGACACCAATGATATTGGGCACTTGATAGTCTCACTGGAATGACAATGAAAAATGTCGTCTTCCGTGATAAATATCATGGCAACTTACTATTATGTCCTGATGATAGAGACAATATATTCCTCCGAAACATCTATCAATCTCTACTACTCTATACGGCGTTATATTCACGAAGACGGACGTTTCTATCAACGACACTGCTGCGACCTACTCATTCCTTTCCTCCCACGTATGTGGTCTTCTGTTCCAGACCGCCAATGGGGCCCATATAGCCTCCTTCTCAACAGGAGCAGGGGGCCCTTTCCTGGGCTGAAGTAGCCGTGACGTAAAACTGACCACGCTTCTCTACTTTTGAAGTTACGAAAGCGCTGAACTGTACTTCCGCTGCCCCTGTGCCGTCACGACACGCACACGGAGGACTTCTGTAACAGCATTATTAAAATCCACTGTCCTCAGAACACACTGGCCAGAACGTTTAGTTCGCAAGAGACCCAAAACTAGTTGTCTTTCACACCGATGCCAAATCGTAGGAAATTAACCGTACTTATAAACGTCAGAGTGCAAAAGGCCTACCCTAACCCAAGCGTGACAGTATTCACAAACAGCCTGCTTCGCCTTTAGGGCGCCTCTTCCGAAAATATTTTATGGTGCAATTTCACGTCATATTTACTAAATAGAAGAGTTAGCCCACAGTATGTATCTTTTCTCGTCAGGTCCTTTGACATGTCAGAACTTTAATACCGAGAGCGAGGAGCGTTTAGAATGTAAACTCGCATGGAAGGACATAAAGGTTATGTGCGAAGACATCAAGTCAGACGTGGGGAAGTGAACGACCCTTCATTAAAAGGTGAAATGCCTCAGGTAGCTCACACAGATAACGTTGTGCTGAGCTACGTTCTGCCTTCTAGTCACCAGTCCTTACAGTCTCGACATCGTTACAGCATTACACATAATCTTATTATTCACATCATTTTGGAAGTCGTTGCTGTATGAAAGTAAAGTCGTTACCGTGCCCAATTAAAATCATGTTACGGAGACGCATGTGGCAGTGGAGGCACAGTTCTACTCATTCTTAACCACGACACTCGATAGAAGTGATCAGCTTCATGCAACCACCGCTTTAACTCTGGGAAATAACCCACAAGACATGGAATAGGAGGCTGGGGAGTCCCCAGATACGGTCTGGATGTTTTTAACGAGGAAAAATCCTTCGCCTATATTGGGTATCGAACCACGATCGTCCAGCCGGTAGCCCACAACATCGCCTCAGCTATTTTATATGCTTAAATTTTAAAACTTGAGAAGGATTATTAATTCAGCCTATAAGAAAAATACATGACCCTTATTGGTACATAGCACGGGATAATTAGTCACACAGGGATAATATTAAAACGAATAACAAATAGTGCGAGTTTAAAATCGAATCAGCCGCCACTGGTTAGACACAACGGCGCCTTTTTCGAACGCTGTGATATAACGTCGCGTTTCATGAAAGGAAGAGGTTTATTGAAACAGGTCAATTATCGCAAATGTAGACTGCCGGATTATGACACCGTGTAGACTTATGTACTGTACATAGGTGCCAACGTTTCGGACCAATCAACTACCTGCATCTCCGGGTAGGCCTTCTTTTGTTCCAGTATCTTATCTGCAGCGTCAATATGTACGGGAGAACACAAATGTAACAGCCACGCGTGATTAACACATCACATCGGAGGTAGTAAAATAAACGGAATTCTATTAGAAGGTGGGATATATCAGGCAGGTTGCATAAGCCAGCCTCTGGTGAGCGCAGTGCTGACTTTCAGCAATTCTTACTGCACTACCCTGAAGAGGAATTCAGTACGCCCCAATGAAACGCTGGTACATGCCTATAAATCTAGACGGCGTCATAACCCAGAAGCCTATAATCTTCAACGGTACTGCTGTGAGAACCTCAGAGCTCAGTTAATATTAACTACACAGGGAATAGCCAACACTGTAGAATTACAGTCACCAAATACAGTAAGCAGACACACAATTTAACTGTTTGGATACTAAATTAACTACCTAATTACTTACTCACCTGATAGTTCATTTCTCAGGTAATTTGTTAATAATTCAATCCATTCTTCAGTAATTTAACCTGAAAAATGGTTAATTAGATCTTAATTACTATGTGGATTGAATTACTTTCGTGAGGCGTAACCATAAAAATTCTGAGCCCCCACACGCCGTCACTACGTCTATCTTTTTAATACACTGCATATTTTACATTGTATTTTCAGGTTTGGTTAGTGGATATTTTCAGTGCTGAATTTATAGGAGCGTTCGCAAAATTGTGAAAAGCGACTATTAGTTTCGTCATGTCTGTCCGTCTGTCCGTCCGCATGGAGCAAGTCGGCCCCCAATGGATGGATTTTCATGACTTTGATATTTGAGAATTTTCCGAAAATCTGACGATAATATTAAAGTTTAATTAAAATGTAACAAGAATAATTGGAAGGCAACGTAAAAATGTATGTGCGTTTAAGATGTCTCGATGAATTATTTTTATACTGAGAGATGTTTCACGCATTTGACGTTCATAGGGCCGTGCATCGTAGTATATTTCTTCAGTAGAACCAACTTTAAAGATCAAGATGTATAGAACTATAATTTTGCCTGTTGTTTTGTATGGGTGTGAAACTTGGTCGCTGACATCGCGGGAGGAAAGGAAGCTGAGGGTGTTTGAGAACATGGTGTTGAGGAGAATATTTGGACCTAGGAGGGACGAGGTAACGGGGGAATGGAGGAGACTGCATAACGAGGAGCTAAATGATTTGTA
>Ga0131853_10021872_pt1 | contig 11593 bp, 6 predicted proteins | sample TergutLab28metaG_FD_92764 | JGI IMG/M metagenome (GOLD analysis project Ga0131853, IMG submission 92764) | Labiotermes labralis P1 segment gut microbial communities from Petit-Saut dam, French Guiana - Lab288 P1 (version 2) (version 2) | ecosystem: Host-associated > Arthropoda: Insects >...
AGGATAGAGACAGGTGGCGGACGCTTGTGAGTGCGGTAATGAGCCTTCGGGTTCCGTGAAATGCGGGGAATTTCTTGACTAGCTGCAAACCAGTTAGCTTCTCAAGAAGGACTCTGCACCATGAAGTAAGTAAACGCACACCAACACTAATTCAGCTGGTCATTATCAGTGTCGATTCAATGCAGAACTCTGATTATAGAAATGGGGTCGGTCTCCGAAACGTCGATGGATGTGTACCGTGTCGTCAGCCCGAGAAACGTTTATTAAATCTACTCACCTTGAATACTTTAGGGCACACGTCACAATACTTGTTACTTAAAATAATAAAAGGGTAAAGTTCACCCTAGAAGAGGCCATGAAGTCCCAGAGGGGGAACAGAGATACAGCTCTACTCTTTCTTTAAACTTTGCGCTAGATGGGGTGGATGATCAAGGCAACGCCGCTTTACCCCTGGGACAGAGTCAGTACCCTCTGTACAGGAGACTTGGTGGGCCCCAGTGTCGATCTGGAGAAGTGCGGAATACCTCGCCCCCACCGCGATTCGATCCCCGGACTGTCCGGTCCCTAGCAAGTCGCTGTACCGACTATGCTATCCCAGCCCCTTATTTAAGATAATGATGATGATGATGATGATGATGATGATAATAATAATAATAATAACTCCATAGAGCAGAGTCCTACTTGAGAAGCTAAAAGGTACTCAGCTTATCAAAATATTCCCCGCAATTTATGAAACCCAAGGGTTCATTACCGCATTCACAAGAGCTTGCCACTTGTCCCTATTCTGAGCTGGATCAATCCAGTCCATGCCCCTTATCACACTCTTTGCAAATCCATTTTCAAATCTTCCCAACTACGCCTGTGTCTTCACGTGGTCTATTTCCCTCAGGTTTCCCCACCAAAAACCTGTACGCACCTTTCCCATAGTGCTCCATTCCCCGCTCATTTCATTCGTCCTGATTTGATAACACGAGTAATATTTGGTAAGGAGTACCGAGCGTAAAGCTCCTCGTTATGCAATCTTTTTCACTCCTCTGGTACATTTTCCCTATTAGGTCCGCACATCCCCCCCCCAGCACCCAATTCTCAAACATCCTCAGCCTACGTTCCTTGCTGATTTTCAGACAGACGAAGTTTCACACCCGTACAAAACAAGTGAAGCTATGAATAATAATATTACAACAATAATATTAATAATAAGAACGAAACTACCACAGTTTGTCCAAAATCATTTGTTATTCTTGGCTATAACCTATGACACTTTTCGTTATCTCGGTTATTTGGAAGGGTTTCTTTCCGTCAAGATATCAGTGATCACGCACACATTCACAGACACTTGTCGAATCGAAACATTAACTCCGAAAAGCAAATTTAAAAAAATAATACATTACTTGCAAATGCACTCTATGGTGAGGTAAGTTCAGTCAAAAACACAACTATAAATATATGGCTAAATGATGATGTTTATTATCAATGGAAAAACTACATGTTTCGGCCTATAGCGGCCATCATCAGGTTTTGACACCTTTCTTGCTATAAGAGTTTTATATAATATGCCTAAACCGCGTGGGGATGTTGAGATGTCATAATAATTTTACGTGCGTTTGTTAAGCTAAATTTGGTGGGATGTCTATGAATTTGTAGGTAGCTGGTGTGGATCAGACTAACCAATCCCGCAAAAACCACTCCCCCCCAACATAGAAGCATTAAGACACCACACATGCAATTACAGTTTCCTCCTAACCCTACACCTACCCAACCGGAAAGATTCACACCAGCTACATACAAATTCATAGACATCCCACCAAATTTAGCTTAACAAAAGTACATAAAATTATGCTGCGATCTCAACATCACCACGCGGTTTAGGCATAGTATATACAACTCTTTTAGCAAGAAAGTTGTCAAAACCTGATGTTAGCCGCTATAGGCCGAAACATGTAGTTTCTCCATTGCTAATAAACACCATCATTTAGCCATATATTTATAGTTGTGTTTTTGACTGAACTTTCCTCACCGTATAGTTTAAACACAACGGGGATGGCATACCTCAAAATTGCAAATGCACATTAGTAGTCCATTGTATTCAACCTTCATGTTGGAATCATACCTCGCTGTTGAACATACTGACGTTTAGAAAGAACAATAATTTGATGCAGTGGCACATGGATGGAAGTGGAGGGAAAAGCAGTCGGGCAGCTAATTCCTCTCATTTCAAAACAGACTATCTCGGTTCCGCAATAAACCAGCTTCTAACTCTCTAAAGAGAAAGGGAAAAACTGTTTTAATTAACCACCCAATTCGCAACGCGCAGAAAACACTTTTCATCTCGGTTGTATTTTATGTTATATAAAGCAAACGTCATTATTTGTTTGAGATAAACATAATGCAATAAATACGGGTATAGGCAGAATGTGAAATCTCTAAATATTAAAGCTGTCCGTGCATCAAGTAACCAGTGTGCTTTAAAAGGTCAATGCAATGAGCCAATAGACTTAAGTAATGATGCATTTTTCGTGAAAATGTTTAATTAATATTTATTTGTAAAATGTACTGTACACACACACTAACCTACGTTCACATTATTTCTTATGGACCGAAATTCCGGCTTAAATGGGATTCGCATTAAGTGGTTTTGTTCTGATGTCAGTTACCAATGAAACAGCAAACCATTTGTATCTGCCTCATTTGTCAGTAACAAGTGCTTTAAATGGATATTATATCCGTATACTGGGAAATTCTGAAAATTTACAGAGAACTTTTTCATTGTAAACTACAAGATCTGAGGCACGCGGTGTTGCATTTGGTTGAGGCATTATGCTACAAGTCGGAAGTTCGCGTGTTCGATTCCCGATGCTGTCTTTGGAATTTTTCATTGATATAACACTTCCGGCCGCACCACGGCCCTAGGTGCGACATAACTTCTAACATAAATGAGTTCCTGGAATATTTCCTGGGGGGTAATGGCGGCCGGTGTGTACGGCTGACAAACTCGCTACCTTCATGTGCCGATTGTTTAGACATTCAGTTGAACTCAACCTCCCGTAGCCCTAAGTACCCGTCCAGGTCTGTACAAGAATAGCTTGTAACTTACAATCCTAATATCCACAATGCTATCAGTAGATGAAGTTGATGTTTTTCGAAACACTAGTCTCGTTTTGTAGATGGTAGACTACAGTTTTAGTAATAACAGTACTGAGGATGTCGATTTCATTCTGAGTTCCTCACGGAATTACACTTATAAAACTAGTTTATTTATGGGGCTGAGTAACCGTGTCTACAAGATCCTCGTCATGTCTCCTCTAAACAATGGCAACAGCGTAATAATGAAACAAATTGCTCTTCCAAATAAATGACAACAACGTACCTACAGTAGGCCATAAAGCGTGTATATTGTTGGTTCAAATTTTTTCTTGGTTGTCCCTGCAAGAGAGACACAAGCCAGTTTTCGAATTCTGTCGATATGCTCATACATTTCACACAGAATGAATTAAGTTACCATGATGTAAAGAAGAGCAGTAGTGTTTGAAAATGACAGTTTATGTGGAAAGTAGTGCTTAAGACTGACTATGTGTGTATGTTATGTTTCCTTTCATACCGGTTTCGTGCACTTAACGCAGGTGACAACTGCGCCATCTGACAGAAAGGATTGCAACTTTGGCGTTTTCACGTAACATAAAACAGAACAAGGAAACGCGAAAAGGAACAAAAGAATGAAAGAAGGGGTGCTGAAAGATGTGAAGGAAATAGCATACTTTGTAATGTACTTTACTGTTATTTACCATTTTTCAACACGGCGTGGCAAAAAAAGATGGAGACAATTTCAGGCATTGATGGCTCCAAAATGTATATCGGACAAACGCGTAGAGCATAGGGAAAAAAATTACTTTCCCGTTTGGGGTTCTGTGCCGTATAAATGTTCTGTATGTGCATTTATAGGTCTCAGAAACTTGTTTCATTGTAAACGAATTTCGAAAAACTATTATGAATTGCGTGCAGTAAGTTCCTTAATGACGCTTAACAAACTGATTTTGTGGCTGAGAGAAACGCAGAGTCAAGTTTTCATAATCAAATTTGTTTGGACTCCTTGTTTTGTTGCTACGTGAGTAGGACATAAAAAGTGGAGGCTGCAGGATATGTACACATCGCTACAGTATTTTCGAATAATTAAATTAAGCACAGTGAGAGACATAAAAATAGCATTACGGAAGAGAAGAGAAATGCTTAGAGAGATTTGGTGGGAAAGCCTAAACGGAAGACACCGGATTTAAATTTAGACGTAGATGGACAGATAATACATCAATAATTTTTAAAATTTGAGGGTCCAATGAAGAGTGGCACGCGACAGCGCTTTCAGCTGTACTAGGTCCAATGTCAAACTCTAATAGACACGTTATTTTGCAATTTTTTATGGTAGTTTTTCCTAAGCTCCCACCATATAATACCTGCTTTTGAAATTCGTAATTCAGAGATTTTCTGTAAAATTAATTTGGATCAGACTGTTAGAATTCACGATAATAATATGGACTCAAAGGTTTAGACACGAACAGAAGGGTGCAAATTGGCCTTACTGTCTCAGGATAAGGACAAACCGCGGGCTGATGTGAATACAGTAGGGAAATTCCATAAAATTTAGGGGAAATTCTTGAGTAGTTCAGTAGTTTCGGAAATGCCAAGTCCTCAAGGAGTTAAGACTTGTGTGAATGAGACTTGTGATACTGCCTGAGTAATATATTGCCAGTACAAACTAGAATCTGACTTCAAATACAGTCTGGTCGTAGTAAGGTTCTGCAGACTACAGACATGACGGGAGTTATGAGCTGCCTTACCGTACGGTTGAAGACGTTTCCTCAATAAACTGTGCATTAAGAAGGCGACGTTTTGACGCGACAAGTGGCAATAAATAGCAGACGTACTACAATAGTATAATATTACAGCAACATGTTGTTTGTGTCTTCAACAGGCACAGTTCCCTCTCCGTAAGGAAAATGCATCCTGTGTAAGTGCTTAACTTAGTAACAATCCATTTGCGTTATTCCAAAACAGGGTGATCATAAATAATGTAAGCGGAATCAAAACTTGATTTAACTAAATTGACTAGGTCCTTGGAGCACATTCCTTTTTGAGAAACTAACAAATTCTCAACTACTTAAGAATTTCCCCGCATTTTATGAAACACAAATGTTCATTACCGCAATCATAAGAATCCGCCACCTGTCCCTTTCCTGAGCCAGATCAATCCAGTCCATGTCACAATCCCACTTCTAAAAATACATTTCAATATTTTCCTTCCAACTACTCCAATGTCTTCCAAGTAGTCTCTTTCCTACAGGGTTCCCCACCAAAACCCTGCATGAAACTCTTCCCCCCCAAGTGCCACACGTCCCGCTTATCTCATTCTTCTTTGTATGATCACCAAAATAATATTTGATAAGAAGTAAATATCTTTAAGCTCCTCGTAATGCAGTTATCTCCATTCCCCTCTTACCACGCCCCTCTTAGGACCAAATATCCTCAGCACCCTACTCTCGAACTTCCTCAAACTATGTTTATCCCTCAAGGTGTGAGACCACGTTTCACAATCATAGAATACAACAGGAAAAATTACAATTCTGTACATTTTAATCTTAGTTCTTTTTATATCGAACTGGAAGACAGGAGATCTGCGCCGAATGATAGCAAAACATTCCCTTATGTAAATTTATTTTTAATTTCTTCATGAATATAAATACAACGTGCCAGTCAATAACACAACACTTTATTGTATATACAATGAAAATAGTATATTGTCAGGGCGACATGTTTCGACATTTATTAGGTCAACTTCAGGCCCTGTGAGAAAACAGAGCCATGCATTACATTTGGGATCCCACAATGCATTGAAATATAGATAGCTGTTGGATCTGTTTTCTCAGAGGGCCTGAAGATGACCTAATAAATGTCGAAACATGTCGTCCTGACAAAAAACTATTTTCATTGTATATAAAATAAAGTGTTGTGTTATTGACTGACACGTTGTGTTTATAGGTTATAACATTTCGGGGTGGAAAATCATTAAAAAAAATTCTTCATGAATGCTGTTTTAATTTGTCAGGGTAATTCCCAAACATCTGAAATGTTTATGCTACCTTACCACACTTTTTATCACCACCATCATCATCATCGTACCACGAATAAGGCCTTGATAGAACTGTTTCGGCCTATCACATTTGTTGGTGGCGAAAAAAGAAGGACTTTTTTAAATAGTGTTTAATTTCGTTAAGAGGAGACAGTAGGGCACCTATAGGCACCTATAGGCACCTATAAGCCTAAGCAAACAATGTTCAATTGAACTTCACTTTGCTGCTTATTCTGAAAAACCACTGAAAATAAAAATTTGGAATTTTTACCATGGCTAGATTATTCACTTGCCCACAAACAAATAAAGAACAAGCTGTTTTCGATAAATACACTGTCCATAATATATATTTTCGTCGGGTTCGCAAAATTGCGAAAAGCGACTGTTAGCTTCGTCATGTCCGTCCGTCCGTCCGTCTGTCGGCATGTAACAACTCTGCTCCCACTGGACGGATTTTTATGGAATTTTAAATTTTGGTACTTTCGAAAATCTGTAGAGAAGATTCCAGTTTCATTTAAATCGGACAAGAATAAAGAGTACATATTAAGAAGACCAATGTACATTTTTTTATCACATCTCTCTCAGTTCTTCTTGGAATGAGAAATATTCCAGACGAAAGTTGTAGAGAAAATCAAGTACATTTTACGTTCAATAACTTTTGTCGAAAATCGTAGAGCCGGGCAGGCCACAGATGACAATATGGCGCACGGGCGTTACATCCTCGATACCCAAGGCTACAAATACACAATTAGCATATGTAATGCCTATTGATTTTCCACTGTCACGATGGTCGCACGAACGCGCCTACATTTTATGCTCTACGCACCTAGTATGTCTTGTTTAGTGTTATGTATTTCTGTTTATTTGTTAAGTAATTATTTATTATTCCCTTATATCTATACAGCCTCTTGCTGTAACTACAATCCCAAATCTTTATCTGATTGACAATCACGGTGTTGTCAAGGGATGGTGTAATCTCAGGACCTCCACCTTGTATACTTTATGATATAATGGTACCGTACAATATTAAAATGTGGTTAAGAGAGAAAAATTATTTAAAGTTTAACATCACTAAAATTATTGTAAATAATGATACAGACTCACGTTTAATGCCTCCCAGCACCATATTCTGGATCACCTCGACCCTCGTGATCTTCTTTGCACTTCCCTTGTAGTTTTTCTTGCTTCTCTTGTGTTGCTCACTGCTAGTATTTCTGTCTTCCGGGTCCTTTTTGTGTGTATCCATATCATAACATTCATTGATTTTGAAACAGATTCACCTATTATGTTTAGAACGCCATTCTACTTTCCTATACTATCATTAAAACACAATATTGCATCATACAGCCCAAATCTGACTGTGTCATTTCTTACAAAACAGTTTTTTGTATCCTTAACCACATAACAGAGTTCAAACTTTCATTATGATTCTGACTTTCCCATGAAGACATTCTCTTCAGAAGATCTACACTAGCAAGCTCACAGAACACTGATTTACTTGCATCCATAACACCAGCTGTTATAGAAGGTTCAGGCCGATAAGCAACCCCTGAACTGGCATTCTTCTTGAATTTACACCGTCATCACCACTTGGACAATTGACCATGTTGGGGTCTGTCATTTACTGACAGTTTGTGAAAAAAAAGACAGCCCACACAGCTCTCTTCATAGCTTCCAAACTCTTGACATTCCTTCTCATGACTAAACCATAATAATTTTGTAATTTGTGTACTTCAAACTGAAGGAGTCAATATCTACATCCAAGATGTTTGCTATCATGCAAATTTGTACCTATCTTTTCTTTCATATGTCTCATCAGACACGTTCCCATTCTTTTCTGTACATGACCTATGCATCCCAGTCTTGTTACAGATATGTTTGGACCATAGGGCTTCTCTGCAAATACCCGTTTGTATGCCTTGCTGTACCCATCACCAAGATACCTCGTGTAACAAATACCTTCGGTATGAAGATAACGGCTGAAAGTGCTGAGTACAGCAGTAACTTCCATTCCAGCACCTGTTCCTTGTAGTCCCTCTTACACTTGTGTTCAGATGTTAGATTGGTGTGACAAACAGAACAAAACTTGCCATTATTTCTGTACTTAAAACTTCCTCTATGTTAAAGTAGGTAGCTGATATAATATCAATCAGGGAAGTGTGACCACATTTTTGCCAGCTGCCATCAAGACAAGCAGTTACATATTATGGATCATCTTCCTCATTCTCTGCTATAGCTCTTCTAGATGTTTGCAAAATGACTGATTCAATCTTTTCGGCCACAAATGAACCAATATTTTTATTATAAATACTGACATTTGTTGGAGGCTGGGGAAATATTCATCACCGCACATAAGATATAACATGTCTGCCTCTGCCAAATGACCTTAGGCTATACACGAAGTGTATGGCCTGGTATTATTCGAAGTCATTATATCTGCAGCATGATCACATTTACAGCATTTAATAACTAAATTGCTAACAATCCCTCTCTTCTTTGATGAATTTTCACACAGATAAATACCACCATTACCACCACAATGTTTGTAAATAGTGTTCTTCTTTATGAAGCCACAAAGCAGGTATAAACTAACCACAATATTTCGTTCGTGAGGAAAATTACTTTCACTAATACAAGAACTTTTCTCGCCCACATTAATTTCAGTGTTCACGGAAATGCCGTGAATCGTTTTGTTGGTTCTGTTGAGGTTAGTTTTTTCACAAACGATGTTGTCACTTTTGTCAGATTTACGCTGTCTCCGTTCTAAAACACTTGTTGTGTTGTTCACAAACACATTACTTATTTTCTCTAAATTTTGGTTTCGATGCACACTTTTTTGTTTATGCATTTTTAAATAATGACTGAACCAACGCCTGGGAAAACATATACGATCACAAATATACGTTCGATATGACTATCGATAATTGAGGCAGGATGGGAAATATTACAGACGTAACTTTCTTTCCATGTTGAAAACAAAAATTTCTCACCGAATTCCAGCTCTTTCTCTGCTAGACAGCAAACAAAAGGGGGCGTGGCATTTAAAGAAGTAAGTATGCCTTAAGTAAAAATATATTAAAATTTAACCAAATTTCGTATTTTAATAAAACTGATATCAACTGACGCAGACATTTGCATATGCTGAAACTTAAAAGTCTAATTTTTTAGCCCTCATGATGCCTGTCCTCCTTCAAGTACCTCTGATATATGAATGAAACTCTTTACATAACTTAGTGTCAAATGCAATGTATACACAAAAATATATTTCAGTAAAACCGGTTTTCTTCAAGATGCCACGTACATACGCATGAAACTGTGCATTTGGCACAATCTACAAACTCTATTGCATCGCTAGAACTCCTTTATTGGTTCAGCAGATAACCTCTCGATAGCATGACGCTGAAAAAAACGGCGTTCTTTTAGATCTCATCAATGCACTATTTTGCGGAAAGTATCAATAAAATGACTTTTGCATTGGCATTTAACGGCTAAGTGCTGTTGCCTTTGACATTAATGAATTTCTCCCTCCTTCCACCGCTTTGTATTCCTCGAATTTCCTAAACAACCGTCCTTAGAGTAAAACCAATGTTACATAAATGGAGGATATTTGAAAATTAGGCTGTACCCTCTTTGGAAATATGAAGTATTTTTTTAGTTTTCTAAAAATTTTTAAGGTAAATTTGCTAGAATAATAATTAAGGTGACAACGAAGGTGGAGCTTTGATTAATTGAACATCACGCTATGAATACATGTGGGATGGAGGTTTTCAGTATTAGTGTAAATTATAGTATATAAAGGTGAATGCTTGGTGCACGGTCCAATATATATATAAGATTAGCTAGCTAGCTGTTGAACAGTCCGCCCATGCTTCTGCCATCCTTCCACGTAACGCTTATGTCTGCAGCCCGCTAAGTACACAAGTGTTGAAAGAATGAGAAATTCAAAATTTGGGAGGTAATTCTAAAGGTACGAGACGACGTGTGAGAACCTGGCTTAGGTGAGAGGGTAACAATAAATACCATGACAGAGTATGGACTGGATTGATGTAACTGTGGATAACGAATATTTCTGGACTTTTATCAAATTGTTATTAAATCTTTTGATTCTCTAAATTCAGGTGGTATCTTGACCAGCTAAGGGAATATGATTTTCAAAAGTTGACCCCCTTCTATTCAGTTAGTTACTGAGAACATGCACATAATTGTATCATATTTAACTTTACCATAAGTCTAAATGCGCCTACCTTCCGAACGTCAAACTTACCCGCTAGCTCCCCAATTTCTCATACACCAGATTTTCGCCAGGCGCATAATTATCACCGGCATAAATCATAAGTTTGGTAACTATTATTATTATTATTAGTAGTAGTAGTAGTAATAGTAGTAATGTTAGTAGTAGTAGTAGTAATAGTAATAGCAGTAGTTGCAGTAACATGGTCGGTAGCCGGAAGACCAAGGTACTCGTATATCGAGGTTCGACTGCAGCCAAGGTAAGACTTTTCTGTTATCCCAAGTGTCCAGATTGCCCCTGACGTCCAAGCAGCCTCCCAATTTATGGAAACTGAGGGTGCTTACTCCGAAGGCAGAACGACTGCGACGCTAATCTCACCACCCACTTCCATCTAGAGCCGAGGGAAAGAAGGAATGGATCTCTCAATCTACTGGCGGGAACAGGGACATATATCGAGTTTGGCCCACTTTACCTATTATTATTATTTTGAAATTTCCACCCAAAGTGGTCGTAGATTACTTACTGATAATCATTATTTCTCTCCCAACCCCCCCCCCCCCGATACTAAAGTGGAAGTTATTTTTATATATTTTTGATCTTTGGAGAAAATCTTGGCACTGAAAACACAGTGTTCTTTTGATTGGGGATTTCACGCTCCTAATTTTGATTGGGAGAGAGATTTGTCCCTATCAAACTGTAATTATTATTCAAAATTAAAGGGCAATGCAATTTTCACCTCAACTTACCACTTGGTTCTTATTCAGTGCTTAGCGACCGACAGCTCTGTTGACCTACTATTTGGTAATTTCAATCGTGTGAGCACATTCTTTGGTGACGCAAGTGTAGTCAAGCACTATTCCTGCCATCCGCTTATTGTCACTGAAATTACTTTGAATTTACAAAAATTCTGTGTCATATCATGAGCACTGTTACAGCAAATATGGACAGGGATATTACAGCTCGGTGTTCAGTTTTCTCTCTAGTTGTGCCTGGTCGTGTGTGTACAGTAATAACACAGTAGATGCTGCAGAAGATAGAATTACCACGATCACTCTCCAAGCTATGGATTTAGCAAGTCCCCGCCGTTTCGTTACTTACTTACTCCATGGTGCAGATTCCTACTTGAGAAGCTAACTGGTTTGCAGCTAGTCAAGAAATTCCCCGCATTTCACGGAACCCGAAGGTTCATTACCGCACTCAAAAGCGTCCGCCACCTATCTCTATCCTGGGCCAGCCCAATCCAG
>Ga0131853_10021873_pt1 | contig 11593 bp, 6 predicted proteins | sample TergutLab28metaG_FD_92764 | JGI IMG/M metagenome (GOLD analysis project Ga0131853, IMG submission 92764) | Labiotermes labralis P1 segment gut microbial communities from Petit-Saut dam, French Guiana - Lab288 P1 (version 2) (version 2) | ecosystem: Host-associated > Arthropoda: Insects >...
GGGGGGGGGGGGGGGGGTAGTTCACAATTGCTTGTAACCACGTTTCGTTTGTTACAATGGTGCAGTACTTAGGGCAACATAATGAAAAGTTACCAGCATGTATGGGGGAGAGAAGACGTGCATACAGGGCTTTGGTGGGAGACCTGAGGGAAAGAGACAACTTGGAAGACCCAGGCGTAGAAGGGTGGATATTATAAAGATGGATCTTCAGGAAGTGGGATGAGGGGCATGAACGGGATTGAACTGGCTCAGGATAGGAACAGGTGGCTGGCTCTTGTAGACGAGGTAATGAACTTAAGGTTTCATAGAATGCGGGGAATTTCTTGAGTAGCTGAGAACTGGATAGCTTCTCAAGAAGGACTCTGCTCCATGGAGGAAGTAAGTAAGTAAGTATAGAAAGTTATCGTAGTGCAATAAAGGTGGGGATATGAAGTGGATTGGTATGCCAATGGATAACCATTTTTGAACACTGAAACAAATATCGGGTTCCGTAAAAGGCGGAGAATTTATTGGAAAAATGAGCTACTGTCAGCTTCTAACAATAGCTATGTTCCTAGCAATTACATCAGCTTGAATACTGTAAGTGTAACTGTTCCTAATGTGCATTACATTCTTCTTTTTAATATTATTAATTGCGTTAAAACATGGAATTTTGCAGGTATCGTTGGTTCGAATGTCGGAAGTTGAAACACAGGTCTGTCTAATGATTATCAAAATTTTGGAATATGAAGCTATGTAGCCCCGTGGTGGGTAGCGATGCAGGCAGTACGCGTAAAATTAAATCCAGGATTGCCATAATAAAACCAGCATTCAACAGAAGATTCTTGTCTACAGTAGAATAGACGAAAATTTAAGAAATAAATTAGTGAAGTGCAACATTAGGATCACAGTCTTGTACGGTGCTGAAAATTTGACACTTCGAAAAGTAGATCTCAAATACATGGAAAGTTTTGAAATGTGGTGCTGCAGAAAAGGTCGAGAAAATCAGTTGGAGAAGTAATACAAAGCGTCAAGTATGGAAGGAAGGAACACTCTAATACAACAAAAGGAAGTCCATCTGGATTGGTCACATCTTGCGTAGGAACTGCTGTCTGGAACACGATATTGAAGGGATGATCTAAGGGGCGGTAAAAAGAGGAAGAAGACGGAACGGGCTACTTGATGATCTTAAGAAAGCGAGAATATATTGGAAGTGGGAAATGGAAGCAGTAGATAGTACTGTGGAGTAGTTTGGTTTGGAAATGGCTGTGGGCCTGTCGTATGAGAGACTCCTGAAGAGACGGGATGATGATGATGATGATGATGATGATGACGATGAAGGAGCCCGGTAGCTAATTTACAACGTTCCTGAAGAATCTGCTGCCTTCCATCTTCAAGCTCAAGGTTGGACAAGGAGAAGAACAAGAAAACAAAGAACGCCAGTGCAGGAAAACGTTATCCACCCAACCGACTGTTTCTAATCTCTCTTTCTTTGTTTCTACTCTACTCGTTTTCTTTCAGCATCAAGTACCTTTCCTCAGTTTAGACCCCAACAAGTCTCCTTCATTTTTGTACAATTAACACAACCCCTACCCTGCTACTAACTCTTGTAACATACTGAACTAAGCAGACGGTTCCTACGAGGTTTGTAGCTGGTTAACATACTCCACGGCATCTTATTCTGGGAGGCTGTAATGTTCGTAGTCACCACCCTGTGGACTCCAAATCGCGCACTCATCACCAGATCGTCCACACCACTGGGTGTACGCTGTAGGCCTGCAGCAACTGTCAGTAGCGAGCTGAAATATTTCTGAGTCTCCTGCCTCACTGTTTTCATTGTACAGGAGAAAACAATGTAGCAGTCAAATTTTCGTTACGTGTTGTTCGGAACGCGAATGTGTGGAGGCCTATGGTAAGTGAGTTTTCGTGTACCGGACCGTGGGAATGCAAAACGTGTCGTGTGTCTTCTGATGATGTCGACCATACACATGAAAACATGTTTTTCATTTCTCACAATTTGTCATTACTAGTATTAGAAAATTAATGTTTATAAATACATTCCAGTGTGAAAATAAACACAGAAGAAAAATGATATTTTGACTCCCTTTTCTGCACAGTTTCGGCCAGCGGTAATTCATTTTACGTGTTTGTTGTACCAAGTACTTAAGTAAATCACACTGCATTAATGAAAGAGTCACACACATTGCGGAGGTAAATTAAAACAAAAGAAGTCAGCTCAAGTGGTAACGTTTCTGACTAGCATTCGGCAGGTTCCCGCTCGGTTCTGGTCTTGGTCACTATCTTGACGAAATATTTTTCTTTTCTGAAGTCCACTCAGACTAATTCCGGACTAGTAATTCGATTAGGTCGCAATATCTGCCGTCTGTATACCTTTAAATTCATCATACGCCAACCTTTCCACCATTCGACGCTATTTATTCTGAGCTGTCGACAGCGTCGTAAAATAAAGTTTAAAGGTAAAAGTAAAGTTCACCCTAGAACAGGAAACGAAGTCCCAGGGGGGGGGGGGTTGTGGTAGAGTTTTAATTTAACATAAGCGCTAGATGGGGGTGGGTGGAAATCAGCACGCCCCGGCCGTTTTACTACCGGGAAGGACCCGGTATCCATTGTGTGGGAGGCTGGGTGGGCTACAAGACCGTGCAGGAGAGGTGCGAAAAATCTGCCGTCACTCGGTTTCGATACCCGGACCGTCCAGCCGGTAACAAGTAGCTATACTGACTGAGCTATTAACAAAAATAAAATAACCGTCTTTTTTCTTCATATCAGTGTGTTAAATAAATCGGTTGGGAAATGTGGACTGTATGGTTATGGTTCAGGATCGGGGCAAGTTGCTAGCTTTTGTGAAGACGGTATTGAACTTTCGAATTCCATAAAATTCGGGGAAATTCATTACTAACTGAGAAACTATTAGGTTTCAATTAAGACGAATCTCCATGGGGTTAGTAAATTTTTGGTTCATTAATCTCTGCTCTTTAGATAGAGTAGGATAAGAAGGATTATCACAACATTTCAGTGATATAGTATCGTATTTAAAGACGCTGTATTTACTTCAGAGTTTACTTTCCTCCGATTGAGGCAGAAGGGTGATCATATGTTGTGAAATGTAAAGGATGGCGGAGCAGGAGGTAAGAACTGTTGTGGTGATAAGCAGTAATTCCCTTCGATTGACCAAGTAGAACTATTGTCATATAGTTAATCTAGATGTGCCCCGCTTTTTATGGGAACCGACGGTTCACAGTCAGTTCCAGCCATCTGACATCAGTGTGAATAACCTGTACTTGGTCAACATCATATCCTATTTGTTTAAAATCCTTTTTAATATTATGAGTCCATCTGTTTCTACATTCACATATTGGTCTTTTCCCTTAAAACATTTGTCTAAATTGACATACGAATTTCTAATCATTTTATACATACTTCTTGGTATTGTCTGTCATTTTACGAATTCAGTAATGCTTGCGGAAGGGTACAAAGTAAGAATACACTACAGTGCACCAGCGTGTCGACCCCGCTTGCTTTTCCTCTCTGACTCTCTTAAGCTCAGTTATTTACAGCAGTAGCTTTTAAGCTCATGGTTCCGTGCATCATAATTCAGTGTTAATAAAAATTCAACTAGATGCAGCAGTATGCAGATATTTATTTACTGCAAAGTCACTCTACATGTTTCGGGTGTCACAATACCCATCATCATGGGTACTAAAAACTGATCAGGCCACGTTGGAGGGCTAAGTAGCTCTATCAATATTACGACCTGTACCGGAGGTTGCGGTTACAGTTTTTAGTACCCATAATGATGGGTATTGTGACACCCGAAACATGTAGAGTGACTTTGCAGTAAATAAATATCTGCATACTGCTGCATCTGGTTGGATTTTTATTAACATTGAGCCGTAGCTTATTCTTACGCACTGTCATTCGAAGAACACTTACTCAGAATAGCGACCGCCTTGCACCATTATGAATCCTTGTGCCTTTCTAAGCCGAGTTAAATGGATGTCATTGTGTTAAACCGCTCGGAGACTTGGAGGAATGAGATACATATCAAGATCATTGTAACCCAGTAATTATAACTTGGTATAAGGAGCCTGATTATTATCTGAATGTTGAAGTGGTATTTAATTCACAGAAGAGATAGTAGACTAAACTGTAGACGACAGAATAATTGTTTCATAAATCACTACCGTTGTTTCTCTACGGTTTTCTAAAAGCTGGCAAAACGTACAGGAAGCGATCCACAAATACGCCGTGTATTTTGTGGAATACGTTGTGTAGAACAGATGTATGACTTTAGACGTACATACGAATGCAAGGTAGAGAGACATTTAGTATTACATTTATACTATTTGGGTATAGAAAATTTACATGGTTGTTGGAATGTGACGACCTAAGGTTTAACAAGCAAGGAAGAAAGCGGCAAAAGTATCTCGAATTAGTTATTCTAGCTCACCAGGTGTCCTCGTTTTAGATTGTTTTGGCCAAATTCCACAAAACTATATTGCGTACTAAAAATCATGACTTCGCTCATGTCATTTTGTTGTTTCTCGTCGCCCAATACACGGATCAGGACAATAATTGTCAAGCCATGTTCGAACGGGAAGCAAAAAGATGGTGATATTCAACTTGCATGAAGTGCAGTTCTTCGTAATTCTCCCACTGAGAGAAAAGGGCAAAATTCAAATTTTAATCCTACACTTCTGAAGTAGTAAACGTTGAGTATTTAGTATATACTTTAAAATTACCGTGTTTACCTCTTAAGGTGTCTGTCTCAAGCTAAGAAAATTTCTAGTGTTTTGAGATGCTCTAGGCGTTTAATAGCTTGCATTACTTTATTCCTTTCTTGAACCAAATTGTAGATTCAGCAAAATTTCCTCTAAAAAATTTACAGAGACAAGAGTAATATTATTATTTATTTCAGGCAATCAGAATAAAAAGACAATGAGGAAGAAAAAATTATGTTCATTAATAAATGTATATTTCTACCTACGTTATAAGTACAACACATATTTTAGCCCTCTTCCTCTTCTTTTTCTTTGTTAGTGAGTCATTTCAACATTAATTCTTGCTATATCAATTCTTTGCCATGATTTGGTCTTTTTTTCTCTTCCTGGCATGACTCTTATTCCTCCTACGAACGGTTTCTAAAATATGTAATGAATCTTAAATGTTTGAATGTAATTGTATCATTGGAAGGCGAAACAGTTCTTTGAATTTAGTTTGTTGCCATATAAGTAGTTTAATGTTAGTAGATATTAATTCTGGTTGAGAACCCATTGCTGAGCGGAGCATACGTTTGTAAATACTGTACAAGTATTTACTTTCACATCTGAAGCAATGATTTAGTGCTGAAATATTTTATTTATTACTGTACATTCATAGTACGCACACGTTTTCGTTATTCTTGCACTAATGTGGTCGTAAATAAGCTGTAAGTTTGCGTTACACGGAAGCGTTAGAATGTTTTCTGCTGCAAAAATTAGATTAGGCGGCTGAGAATCTGTCATATGTTTCTGCAGTCCACACAGTCAAATTATTAGATTCTAGCAGGCCGTACTTTTTATTTCACGCTTTAAAAATCAGACGTTAGTCTGGTTTTTAAAGCGGAGGTTCTGGATATTACGAAAACAATTTGTGCTTCAAGCTTAATGAGTTTATTTGCTATAGTACTGCTTAAAATGTAATTTTCAAATTTCCTTACTGTAGGTCGACATTAGTCAGGCAGCCTGATAGTCTTTAAGTTGCGTATAAGTACCTGAGTTTCTCACTAAAGAACTACGATGTTTTGTTACGCCTTTTGTACACGACATTTTATCGATTAGTAGAAAGTTACATTGTTTCAGGGGAGATTTCTGCTTCCATCCTCAAGTCGTAAATAACCTTTGACTACAGTAAATAGAGAAAATATTTGCCAATCAGTATGGCCTCATATCTCAAAAGACTTGAATCTTTATCAGTACTGATATAAGATTCTCACATCTCACGTACCTTTACACAACCGCAGCACTTGTATTTGGCCTGTTTCCTCTCCTGGCAGTTGCACACAAACACATATTCATTGTTTATCGTATACTAAGTATTTTAAATTTAAAATTCATACTATTTCCTTCGACGTAAAATGTGTGTGTCATAAATCATATAATACATCTTCGCATTTTGTATTGGGCTCTGAGTTGTCCTGACTGGTATAATACGCTATCAAATACACTGCTGAGCCCATTTATTATTGGTTACGATTAAAAGAGAAATGAAAAGCTTCTTTGACTGCTCTGATGATGGAGACAATAGGTTCTTTCCAAAAAATTGTTAACCATATAGCAGGATTTATCCCTAAACCTTGTATCTTCAAAATGTTACGTATGTTTCAGATCTTAAAGATTCTAATAATGGTGCTTTAATAAAACTTAACATTGTTTGTTCCCTAGGCTGTTTTCTACTGTCACGGATTGAACATGAATATTAGAAAAATATTACCGTCCTCAGGTGAAAAGGTGGTGCATATGAGATGAATGTGTTATATGATGCGCATTATTCAACTTTATGTAAAAACGAAACTACGTTTGAAAATTTTTCTACCGGATATCAATGCTATCATTCTTTGTCTGTTGTGCAAAATACCAAGCAGGGCATAGGTAACGTCGATGTTGAAATTTCTAAATCACACACACACACCAACACACACACACACACATCAACACACCAACACACACACCAACACACAAACACACCAAAACACACACACCAACACACACTAACACACACACACCAACACACACTAACACACACACACACACCAACACACACACACCAAAACACACACACCAACACACACACACACACCAACACACACACACACACCAACACACACACACACCAAAACACACACACACCAACACACACACACCCTCACCCACACCCTCACACACACACACACCAACACACACACACACACACACCAACACACACACACACCAAAACACACATACACACACACACACCAACACACACACACCAACACACAAACACCAACACACACACACCAACACACACGCACACCAACACACACGCACACCAACACACGCACACCAACACACACACACACACACACACAGTTGGTAGAACTCCTCTGAACCAGTGACCAGCATATCACAGAGTTCGCTATCTACAAAATAAACGACAAATACAGAGGACGAACATCTATGCCATCAGCAGGATTCGAATACGCGATTCCTGCAATCTACCGGTTTTAGACCTACACCTTAGAACGCACGGCCACCAGAATCCTCATGCGATAACATACGTAATATTAAGTACCAGATGGGTGGATAATATTAAAATGGATATTCAAGCAGTGGGGTGCTGAGGCATGGTCTGGATTGATCTGACTCAGGACAGGGGCAGGTGACGGGCGTTTGTGAATATGGTAATGAACCTTCGGGCTCCATAAAATGTGGGGAATTTCTTGACTCGCTGAGGGCCTCTGATTTTCTCAGCGAGGACTGTGTTCCATGGAGTTGGTTGGTTGGTTGGTTGTTTGGTTGGTTGTTTGATTATTGAATTAGTTAGTTAGTTCTCAGTAAATTTATTGGAGCGACTGTCGTATAACCATATAAGTACTGATCCAATTCACTCTCCATCTGTACCATATGTTGCAGTGGCTCAGCATATTCGACACATAAGGACGTGCACATGCAGAAGCTGTATTCAAAACAGAACGTACTCATTCACAAGGATGTTATTAATTTCAAAATCAAGAGACTAAAAATTTTAGTAGATATGTCGATTATACTCATAATCAGGGGTGCATAAATTTTTCATTAATACAGGAGCCACTTCAATTTCTATTTTATTTTATCTTCCTCTATATGATTTTTGTATTAACATGCCTGATGATGTCCCAAGTACATGCTGAAACATGTAACATAAACCTGTGTTGTGTTTGTTGAAATAAGTGTGATTTGTTTAGTAATTAACACAACTGGATGGCTTCTATAACGATTGTTGTTTCTAGTCAGTTTTATTCCAACAATCGGTACACGAATCTAAAAAGGGAGTTTCTGAAAGGCAATTCTAACATATATCCTAACCTTTTAAATCTTACTGGTTACGTGATGCATCAACAGGTTTAACATTCAACAATCGTACGTTTTTCCCAAGAACAAACAGCGACTTGTGCCACTTATATCATAAAATGATTTGTTTTTATAACCGAGATGAAAAGTGTTTACTGCGCGGTACGAACTGGGACTTGAAATAATGCAGTCTGCCATTCGTCTTTAAAGGGTTAATAAGTAATGTCTCCATGGAGGGCTGGTTCACAAGTGTGCTCGAATTATTAAGAGATTATATTTCCCTTTATAATATTTTTAGATTAACATGCCTGATGATGGCATAAGTACAGGCCGAAACATGTAGCTCGCATGTAAAGTCACAATTTGAATTAAAATAAACCTGTGATTTGTTAGACGAAATAAGTGTAATTTAATCAAAATTGTAGTTACTGGAAGAGTGACGTGAAGGAAACACCCTCATGAGGCTCACAAATATAAGGTGCCGCTATCAGAAATTTATTCGCCCGAGTGACTTCCCGCCTGCGGTATTACACTCTTGCACTTAAGTATCGGCTTTTCGTATCATCGGTTGTCCCTGCTGAGGGTTCACTTCAGTCACCTTGAAACTGAATTACCATCTCCATCCAGATCCCTGACGCTCACTATGCCTGATCATCTCCCCATATGTTATGACGCCTTTTGACATCTTTATGTGGAGCAGAAAAGTAAAACAACGTAAAACTCAGTCGAATGAGCAGCATGAAAGTTATTTTCAGCCTTTGCGGTCAACGTACATCTCCTCTGCTAGGTACATTCGTAATCGGAAGAGACCGGGCAACTTTGTGACAGAAGTTGTGAACTCGCATATTGTTAGAGGCAAGGTACTTCTGTAAACATACGCATTCAGCTCGGATTGTAAGTTTGGTCTGCGGTCGCAATGCGACTTCACCAGTCCACTAAAACGTAGCGCGTAAAGAGAAGGCACTTCACTACCCTGCGGAATTGTTACTTTATGGTCATATCCATCGTCCATTAAAATAAAATCCAGGTGCTGGACCGAACAAACCCTGCCCCTATAATTAAAGTGATTTAAAAATGTATATACATATGTACACGCCCCTGCGGGTTCGGGTTTAATTAGAGAAGTGTATTCTGTTGTCACATATTGCTGTGTATGGCCCCCCATAGTCACAGCCTACAGCTCTGATTATGCACTTTGCCACCGAAACCGCAGTAACAGGGCTGTGAGTTATGTTACTTCCGTTTTTCTTCTTCTTCTTCTTATTCTTCTTGTTCTTCTTCTGTTCATTTACCCTTCGCTCATCTTCCCAATTTCCCTCCTGTACATTCTTTCTTCCTACCTTCCTTTCTTACCTCCTTTTCTATTTCATTACTACTTTCTCCATTCTTCCTTTATTCCTTCCTTCCTCCATTCATTCCTACCAGTCTTTCTTTCTTTAGCCCTTTCTTGTTATATTTCTATCCTCTTCTTCCTCCTCGGCCTTTCTATTTTATATTCTCTCTGACTTCTCTTCGTGTTGCAATCCACCCTTCTTTATTTTCCTTATTATCTGCTCTCTGCATTTCCTTCTTCCTTAGTTTTCTACATCAATTACTCTTATCTTCGATCTCCCTTCTAACTGCAAGGTGGCCGCCATTTTGTCACTGATGAAAGCTTAAGATTACACACATATAAAGTACGAACACTAGCTGATACGGTCTGCATTCTCACGTAGTGAATCGCTGTGTTTCATTGCTTAATTCTCTTCCTCTCCACAAGGGACAAACAAGTGCGATGTGTTATCGTCGTTCAGCTTTCGTCAACCATTTGGCCGAATGAGCTAAAAATTGCTGTGTTGCCACCCATTGTTTTGCACTTTATAGTTCCATTATTGACAAGAGGACAAGGCCATTTACTTAGCCGTGACGAAGCGAAGGGATTATACGTGTATGTGACAGAACGGAGTTATATTATTATTGTTTAGTTAATTTCTTTTTGTTTACTCTCTTGAGTTAGACATGCGTGTATTTTAACGCTTTAACGGCCAGTGGTTACTTTATGTATGCTAGGCTTAACATCCAAAATAAATGAAATTATGCTCACACAGTGAAATCCCGTTTTTTGCGTCTCTGAACAAACAGCGGTTCTTTCCCTTTGTAATATAATTAAATCAAATTTATTTGTTGAGTCTCAAGCACATTTCTTTGTGAATGGAAAGGCCATGTCCTTACATAGCATTAACTGATTTGTATTTCGTATCCGTGAAGAAGTGTTCACTGTACGTTACGAAATGAGCCTTTAAATTAAGTTCGCATTAATTTTCATCTTCAGAGTTTTAAGGAAAAATACAGAGCTTCCACATCGTATGTGCTGTTTGGTCTTACATGCAAGCAGTGACATTTAAAATGGCTCAAATAATGAAGATTTTTTTCAGTCGTCTGTGTTGCTGCTGAGAGGGTAGATACTTGCTGTTGGGGCTAATTCTGGGGCTGATGTACTTGTAATACAAAAAGTTAAGAAGCTCGGGTTTAGTTGTTTCAGAGATATAAGGCACCAGAAACGTAGTACCAATAAATGCCGTGGCTCTACTTCCAAACTTACTCGTGTCATTTTCGGTAGGATACAAGAGTAATATGACAAGTACACCTCTAAAATTAACCTAAACAAAAATGAGGTCAAGCTGAAAACAAATCACATCATTTCTGTTCCCTGTGCACTGTTTATGTTTTTAGGCGGCTTCAGAAATATGCATGGAAACTGACGCAAATTTATTAGGTGGAAAATTTAAGGGCAGCGAAGAAACTGATATTTTGCGAATATTTGTGCCCTCTTATTCAGTAGCCTACGTTTTATTGCCTCCAATAACAATGATATAATCAGTCTGTTTATCAGGTCTTTGGGAAGTTGCCAATGGAATCATTTTAAGAAAGATCTTGTAGCGCAAAACGTAAACAAAAATTGTATCGCAAAGTGCCGTCTATACACAACAATTGAATAGGAGTTGTAGTTTTACGACTGGTTAATCATGCTACATGTTTCGGACGTTTTATCCGGCCATCATCAGGCCTACAGGATAATATCGTTAATTAAGGTACATTCGTTAACTCTACCAATGGAATCCCATTGTTTACACTAGACCTTTAGGTGCATTTATAAGCTTATGTTAGAGGGTAAAATACTATTGTAAATAAAAACAGGTATAAAACTGTATATATATTTAACTATCCTTGTAGGTTTGAACGTAAATAGTCGTCGTATCACTTGGTTGCGCAGAATTTACTGGACGTACTTGGGGCGATCATTCACGCTAGATTAATGGAGCTTAGTTAGTTTCTTAACATTTTTATGGTTCATGACTACTGCACGCCTATTTATATGCTATGTTATGTTCATGTTTGTGGGCTTTGTACCCTCGTATTGTTGCACTTATTCTTGGGTTTTGTATGAACTTGAACATTCTATTGTATACAGTTTTTGTACTCCAGTTCGATGTAGTTGACAAACTGTGTAATTGGGTTTCACAGTTAACTGGTATGTGCGCTATTGA